>Ga0247734_1000513_pt1 | contig 33657 bp, 25 predicted proteins | sample UWRJL103311B2_FD_180933 | JGI IMG/M metagenome (GOLD analysis project Ga0247734, IMG submission 180933) | Plant litter microbial communities from Arlington Agricultural Research Station in Wisconsin, United States - UWRJ-L103-311B-2 | ecosystem: Environmental > Terrestrial > Plant litter >...
GCTAATTGCTAAACAAACATTGATTGACACGAAGAAATCTGTCGTTGAGATAATCGAAACGGCAAAGTCAGTCAAAGTTCAACGAGATACTCGAATTAAGGCGGCGGCTGCATGTGCTTTGGTTTCAATGAAAGTGTCGCCTAAAAAGCCTGGTGATATCGTCAAGAGTATGATGGACAGCACCAAGAAGGAGGAGAACTTGGAATTACAACAGCGTTCAGCAGCCGGAGTAGCAAGACTAGTAGAACTATTTGCTGAAGGCGGTCGCGCTGTACCTGCTAAAAAGGTGGTAATCAACCTACTAAAATACAGTTGTATGGAAACTTCAGAAACCCCTGAACTTCGGCCGAACGTGAATATTACAGAAAACATTCTTTCTCTAAGAAAGGAAGAAGATAGAAAAGATCATCCCGACGCCGAGAAGTTTGCAAAGGAAGCAAGGGAAGCTCGAATTACTCGCAGAGGTGCCAAGGAAACTTTAGACCAATTATCTGAGATCTACGGTGCACAGCTCCTAGAGAAGGTACCAACGCTAAGGACGAGCATCGAAAACCCTCTTATGTACGCATTCAATGGCGATCTTCCTGCCGATACCAAGGATCCAGAGCTTGAGCCAGGTCAAGCAGCAATTGATGGAATGTCAGTGCTCAGGACTTTGGTACCAAAACTCCACCCGGACCTGTATCCTTTCGTCGTTGCACTGGTTCCTCTCATTATCAAGGCTCTGCACTCTGAGCTTTCCGTTTTCCGATACATGGCCGCTAAATGTCTTGCCACTATTTGTAGCGTCATAACAGTTGATGGAATGACCATGTTGGTAGAAAAAGTATTGCCATCGATCAAGGATGCCGGTGACCTGCAGTTTAGGCAAGGTGCCATCGAGGCAATCTACCATCTTATTCACGTTATGGGGGACAACATTCTACCTTATGTTATCTTCCTTATCGTCCCTGTTCTCGGCCGTATGAGCGACTCAGATAATGATGTTCGTCTCATCGCGACGACCACATTTGCGACTCTTGTCAAGCTTGTTCCGCTTGAAGCAGGTATACCGGACCCTCCAGGGATCTCTCCAGAGCTACTGAAGGGACGAGATCAAGAACGGACTTTCATTGCTCAACTATTAGACCCCCACAAAGTCGAACCATTCGAGGTTCCAGTTGCCATTAAAGCCACACTCCGATCTTATCAACAAGAAGGTGTAAATTGGCTACATTTCCTCAACAAATATCATCTTCATGGAATTCTTTGCGACGATATGGGTCTCGGGAAGACCTTGCAAACATTGACCATTGTTGCTAGTGATCACCACAACCGGGCTGCTGAGTTTGCTAAGACAGGCGCAAGAGATATGCGAAGTTTACCATCCCTGATCGTCTGCCCTCCAACCCTGTCAGGTCACTGGCAGCAGGAGATCAAGACGTACGCACCTTTCCTAACCTCCCTTGCTTATGTTGGACCACCAGCCGATCGGCAGCGTTTACGAGACCAGCTTGGCAGCACTGACATTGTCATCACATCTTATGAGATTTGTCGAAACGACGCAGAAATCTTTGCTCCTTTCAATTGGAATTATCTTGTTCTCGATGAAGGCCATTTGATTAAGAACCCGAAAGCCAAAGTCACCGTGGCAGTTAAACAGCTTAAGAGCAATCACCGTTTGATTCTCTCTGGTACTCCTATCCAGAACAATGTCTTGGAACTCTGGTCTCTTTTCGACTTCCTTATGCCTGGTTTTCTTGGTGCCGAGAAGGTCTTCCACGAACGATTCTCTAAACCAATCGCCGCAAGCCGATTTGCTAAATCATCATCGAAAGAGCAAGAAGCCGGAGCTCTAGCCATCGAAGCTCTTCACAAGCAGGTCCTGCCCTTCCTGTTGCGCCGTCTTAAAGAAGAAGTTCTGGATGATCTTCCTCCGAAAATCCTACAAAACTACTACTGCGATCTTAGTGACCTCCAACGAAAGCTTTTTGAGGACTTCACTAAAAAGGAAGGCAAGACTATCGCCGAAAAGGCAGCAGCAGGAGACAAGGAAGGAAAGCAACATATCTTCCAGGCCTTGCAATACATGCGCAAGTTATGTAACTCTCCCGCGTTTGTCATGAAGGAAGATAACAAACAATATGCGGAAATTCAACGTATGCTTGCCAAGCAAGGCAGTAGTATTCAAGATCCAATTCACGCTCCGAAACTCACAGCGCTGAAGGACCTACTTGTAGACTGCGGTATCGGTGTCGAACCTGCGAGCGAAGCAGAGGTAACAACTGAGACTTCTTATGTGTCGCCTCATCGAGCTCTTATATTCTGCCAGATGAAGGAGATGCTTGACATGGTCCAGAATGACGTCTTGAAGAAAATGTTGCCTTCCGTCCAGTATTTGCGCATGGATGGATCTGTTGATGCGTCAAAACGCCAAGATATAGTCAACAAATTCAACTCCGATCCATCGTATGATGTGCTTCTTTTGACTACGAGTGTTGGTGGTCTTGGACTGAATTTGACGGGTGCTGACACGGTTATTTTTGTCGAACACGATTGGAATCCACAGAAAGATCTACAGGCAATGGATCGCGCACATAGAATCGGACAAAAGAAAGTTGTTAATGTCTATCGATTGATCACGCGCGGGACTTTAGAGGAGAAAATCCTGTCGTATGTTCCTATCACCCGTACTTGATACTGATACAATGCTAACATGACCGAAATAGACTCCAGCGCTTCAAGATCGATGTAGCATCCACAGTAGTGAATCAACAAAATGCCGGCCTAGGTACCATGGGAACAGATCAGATCCTCGATCTTTTCAACCTAGGCGAAACGGCAGATGGTATAGAACAACCTGGTACTGAGGAGAGAGAAGAAGATATGGTGGATGCGACGGGTGAGGTACGTGAAAAGGGCAAGAAGGGCTGGTTGGATGATTTGGGTGAGCTCTGGGATGATAAGCAGTATGAAGAGGAGTTTGATTTGAATGGGTTCTTGCAGACGATGCGGTAAATTCTTTTTATGGAATTTGCGTCCAGGGTTTGCTTTTTGATGGCATATCAGCAGGGCGTTACGGGAGGCATCATATGGCAGCATACGTCTGATTACTCTCTGAGGGGAGAAATGGAAAAGTGGCTTAAAGGGGGGGATCGTCAGCAAGCAAGCATATAGTTTTGTATGATTAGGGGATTATTATGCATAATGGAAGACATGGAACAAGACTATTGCCATGGAGCATATAAATGTTCATTTCTAACTATGTGGGAGCTCAAAAAAACTTCGCACCGAGGTGGTAAGAAGTCGCTGTCGCTATTGGGTCTCGCGAGGTGGGAAGGATATTTAATGGCCTCGTAACTCTAACATTCCCCAAATAGGACAGGCGTCGATTTCCCTCCTTCGAAAATAATTTTCGTAGGCTTTTTTAGACTTTCTCCATATCACTTCTCACACGCATGTTCATGCTCATATGCTCAGCATCTGTCTAAGACTCAAGCCAATCTCCACCCCAGTTCTCCAAGAAGACGGTCTTTGGATCCATAGCCTTTAAACCCCCAGATTACAGTATCTTCTTGGTGCGAATGAAGTGTATGTATGACAGAAGTTTTGTCTCAATAAGGGAAGGTGAATAGTGCGGATTCGGCGGAATAGCCACCTACACTTTTATCTTCTTGTTAATATATTTTACTATGTCTCTTGGGTTTTTCATCACTGGACTTTTCAAAAAGCAATTGCAACTTGCAACTTGCAACTACTGTAGAGTGTGAGGTACTGTCCTGTCCATGTACTTGTACAAACCTGGTCTCCTTGTGTTCAACCATGTGACACGCTCAAATCTAACCACTTGGTGTAGCGGCTCCAATATCTTTGAAATACTGTTGGACTACGCAGCCGCAGATAATATAATGTATCTTCTATCTTCTTTATAAAGTCAAAATCTCTTGAAGGTTGGCACTATCAGAGGGCTTAAACTCCGGGGGTTGCTCCTGCTCAGTAGCCTATATCAAACTGGTGGTAAATGCAGTGCAACTCAGCGAGCCAGCCGAGCGAACCATACGACAATAATGAGCAACCGAGATTGATGAATTTTGGATGAGTTTAATTAAAGAGATTGGAATTGCCCCTATTGTTGTTCAATATGAACGCCTTTGTGATGCCTTGCCTGCTTGCTAACTTACTGCGTCATACCACAATGTTCCCGTAAAGCATTTTTGTGCCCCGCATCACATCATCACTTTCCGCTTCGAAGCTACCCCAACCTCCCCCCCCATTCAGAAGCTTACCCATCAACGACGCTACCGTCTTCATTCCCTCCTTCCAGATAGCCTGATTAAGCGGTACGATCTCCAGCTTCATCAAGTTAAGTGCAGGAGAAGGAGAAGCATGCATTGGAGTGTGCCTTCCTAATATCATTGCCCTATTATACGTCTGTGGACGATACCTGGAATCAAGATGCATTTCAAAAACCCCCTCGCGTTCAGGCCAACGTCTGTGGCCGTCTCGATCATCGTCATATACCTCGCAGTCTTTATACCTCTGCTGATTGTTCACGAAACCGTGCCACCACCACCATCGAATCCAACCCTATATCGAGGGCTTAACCTGACGGAGGCCTGGAGCGATTTACAGCAATTGAGCAGCGGGTACCACCCATTCAACAGCCGGAAGAATGACGAGGTCAGGGATTGGTTGCTACGCAGAATTGAGGAGATACTCGGTGCCAATGGAGCTTCATACACAGGAGAGCAGACCGTGGGAGATTCAAATGAGAGCGGCAGAGCTGCAGGTGTGCCAGAGCTCCAGATCAGGGCTGCGGATCCAGCAGTGACAATTTTCAACGACGTGGTGTCGAATTATACGAGCACGGCGCTTATTAACTTTGCTGCCAATGGGCGGAAAACGGGCATCAGCACGTATTTCGAGGGAAATAATATCATTGTCTATATCCGCGGCACGGAAGATGAGGAGGGCAATTGGTGGAAACAACCCACTGCGCTCCGAAAGAAGAAAACGCATGGCAAAGGAGGAGTTCTGGTCAACGCTCATTTTGATAGTGTCTCGACTGGCTATGGTGCTACGGATGATGGCGTGGGTGTTATTACTGCCCTGCAGTTGATTAACTATTACACAGCGAGTGGAAATACCCCCAAAAAGGGTCTTGTGATTTTGCTCAATAATGGAGAGGAAGATGGCTTATATGGGGCGAAAGCTTTTGTATCACATCCGATGGCATCTTTCGTTCATACGTTCCTCAATCTTGAAGGTGCTGGTGCTGGAGGACGAGCAACTTTATTCAGATCAACAGATACGGAGGTCACTCGAGCATACGCCCAATCCCCATATCCATTTGGCTCGGTCATAAGCCAGGACGGATTTTCTCAGGGCTTCATAGCCAGCCAGACTGATTATGTTGTTTTCATTGAGGAAGGTCTCCGTGGGTTAGATGTTGCGTTCTGGGAGCCGCGGTCAAAATACCACACCGATCAAGATGACGCTAAACATACTTCGAAGGCTTCTCTCTGGCACATGCTGTCGGCAGCCGTGGAGACAACGAAATATCTAACCTCTGATACAAGCAGTCAGTTTGATAGATCACGCAAGGATGACGACAAGGATAAAGTTCAGAACGGTGGTGGGACTACCAGCGTATGGTTTGATCTCTTTGGCCAAGCCTTTGCGGTTTTCGAACTCAAGACTATATTTGCGTGGTCGCTAACTCTCCTCATTGTTGGACCACTGATACTCATTCTTGTCACTATCCTGCTCATTAAGAAAGACAAGTACTACTTCTTTGCAGGATCAGTGACACCCGAAGGTTATGAGGAAGAATCAATCCCACTGGGTGGTTGGAAAGGGTTCTTTAGGTTTCCCATTGTGTTGGCAATCTCTGGAGCTCTGACTGTAGGGGGCGCCTTTTTACTCCGCAAAGTCAACCCTTTGATCATTTTCTCGTCCTCATATTCAGTCTGGGCCATGTCACTATCTTTATTTTTCTGTACCTTTTGGTTTTTAATGGCTGGTTGCAACCATGTCAGACCGTCTGCTCTTTACAGAGGTTATGCAATAATCTGGATGAACGTTCTAGGCTGGCTTGTTCTTGTTCTAGCCACTGTAGGCGAAGATCGGTACAAAGTCAGCAGCGGCTATATCTTTGTCTTCTATTACGCTTCAATATTTTTAGCTACTTTCGTCAGTCTTGTGGAGCTCTTTGCTCTACCTACCAAGCACTCAGTAGCCGATTTTTCTCATGACGAACACGAAAACAGGGATGCGGTTCACGCTCTGCCTGGTGGCGAGAGTACGCATGAGAACGATGCTGCAGAAAATGATGCTACCGAGAACACTCCTCTAATCGGTGGACAAGCCGATTCTTCCTCCTTGACCTTTTCACAAAGATATCGACAGCATCCTGCAAATGAGACCACGGAAGTGGCTAGTGATGAAGATTCCGAGAAGAAGTTACCTTACGGCGGCGAGCAGAAGTGGTCTGCGGATTTGCCAACTTGGACCTGGCTCATCCAGTTCATCTTACTTGGACCATTCCAGCTCATTATCCTTGGACAAATTGGACTCCTACTTGTTACGGCAACTGACCAAACGGGCACAGATGGCAGTGCACTGCTTCTACCATACGCAATAGTCGCTCTTTTCTCCATCCTTCTCCTTATCCCGGTCACCCCCTTCATCCATCGTATATCTCACCACTTGCCAACCTTCCTGTTCTTAGTGTTCGTTGGTACCCTTATCTACAATCTTCTTGCCTTCCCCTTCTCTGCCAATAATCGCTACAAGGCATACTTTCAGCAGACGGTGGACCTCGATAGCGGAACAAATCAAGTCACTGTGTCCGGAATTGAGGAATATATTCGCGAAATCGTTTCTGATATTCCATCAGCTGCGGGTCAGACCATCTCATGTGCCTCAGGGGCCCGTAGTGGTCTGGCATATTGTTCATATGAGGGTATCTCGCCACAAGTCGTCAAGAATGTTAAGCATGGGGTACCTCCTGAGAAGGGCTACAAAGATTTGCTAAAATTCAACGTAACTCGTCAGAAAGACTCAAATAAGGCAACGTTCAGAATTCTGGGCAAAGAAACCAAAAGCTGTCTATTGATTTTTGATGATCCTTTTACGGCCTTCCACGTACATGGCTCAGCAACAAACCAGAAGTGGAAAGATGTACCCGAGAGCGGTAGCGATCAGATCAAGCTCTGGCACAGGGACTGGAACCGCGAATGGGTGGTAGATGTCGAGTGGCCTGTAAGTGAAGGGAAGAAAGCTGGAGACGAGGGCAGGAGTGGAAAGGTCGCCTGTGGGTGGGCAGATCACAATCTACCACAGACGATACCAGCCCTTGATGAGCTACAGAAGTTTGGTCCAGATTGGACGAGCATTGTGAAGGCTGCGGAGGGCTTGGTGGAAGGAAGTAAAACTTTTGTTATTTAGGCAGGCATTAATTATAGGACAAGCATAGGAATGGCGTTTGGTTAATAAGATGTGGCATCAAGTAATATGACTATGAAATCTTGTATCGTTTATAGCTGGCTGAGTAAATCGTAACAGAAAGCCCAACAACTAAGATTGTAACTGTACTGCATCTACGTCCATTTTCAAGCACCGATATGGCACTTCGTGTCACGTGAAACAAAAAAAAAGCCTATATCATGCTCAAGTATGCTTCTGAAGTTTGAGCAGATTTAATTTAAAGGATAAGTCAAGACGAATCATCATTAAAGATACGAGCAAATCAATATGATTCGTGAGAAAAACCAAAAATTGATATGCAAAGTGAAAGGTACTGTACCTCCCTCTCCATTTCTCGCTTATTTCAGGGGCGGGCAAGGCAGGGCAGGCAGGTGGTGCAGGGTAACCAATCCAATCCAATCCAATCATGTCAGCAATCGGACTATCACTCTCCAGTACCTCCCTTTTTCTCTCTTAACTTCGAAAGGTGCAAGGTTTTTGAAGGGGTCGGATAAACATATATATATATATGTCCTACGAATATAATCCTCGGCCCTCAGTTTCGTCAGCGAGGAAGGAAAGGAAAAAAGGAAGGAAGGAAGTCAAGAATAAGGATGACGCTTTACGGCCGCTTGGGCGACGAGATGTGGTGGTAGGGTTGAATGGTGTTTGTTTCTGTTTAGAGAATGGTCTTTGGAGGGAACAGTGTTAAGCAAGAACTGGGCATATTTTTTTGAGCGCAGGATCGCTTGGAAAGAATAGCTTGTTAGATTGATAAATAAGAAAGATGTAGAGTTCGGGGGCCTTATACTTTGCTTGGCACTTTCTTACAGCTTGTCATAGATGTTCTACCAAGGTCTTTCATTTATTAGATGTCAGGCGCCGATCTAATCATACATTTTACACACTATTTTTACATTTTATATCTATAGCTCCTCCACCCAATCAGTATTTTCCCCATCTTTTTCGTCGTTGTTATTCCCACAAACCCCATCAAAGTCGCCAAATATCCTCATTCCCTCCGCAACCAAAGCCTGGAAGCCGTCAAAACTGCAACTGGCTCCCGGTCCGTCCTGACACGTGGGTATCGGTCTCGGCGCACTGTTCGCGATAATCCGCACATATTCCATCTTCTCCTCTTTCCCAGCAGCACCCAATCCACCGCCAGCTCGCTTGCAGGTCATTTTCTCAATCCCCACATGGCCGAGGAATGGTATGAGCTCTGCCATCTTCCAGCTCCGGCTCCAATTTATTCGATTTGTCGGAAATTCCTCTGCAAACGCGTTTGATGAGTTGAATAGACCGAGTGCGGTGGCGATGAAAGGTGGAACTTCGCGGTGGGTGAAGGAGAGGAAGAATCGCTGGCCGTCGTCTTCTTTATCATCAACGTGGAATTTCTCAAAAAGCTGCGCGGTAGTGTTGAGCCATGGGAACCCTAGATAGGGAGAAAGAGGATTGCCGTGGCCGACCATGTGGAGGTATTTGAGATCCCAGGCATATTCGTAGGCCATCCATTCATCGTCTGTAAAGACGTGGCAGATGAGGGACTTTTTGCCTGTGATGGCGGATTCGTAACCGCACAGCTGCTGCAAGCCCATGATATCCTTCTGTTTCAATTCCACTGGCGAAAAGGGCTGCAGGCGTGCGATTATGGATGGGGTGTATTTGTTCATAAAGATCGCGAGTTCTGCATCTCCGGGCTCCTTGGAGAATGCATTGCAAGCTTTGTGCGGGTCTTGTGAGTGGAATGAGGATCTGTTATTTCCAATCTCCACCACCTCAACGGATTGAGGGAAAGATTTCACGAAAGCGGCAGCAGTGTCTTTCGTGCGTGACTTTTTATCCGCGTAGATCTTTTTCGTTGTAGGTACCAAGCCTGGGTATCTGGACAGCAGATGCTTGCCAACTTTCTTGGAATCTTTGATTCCTTGGGGTGTAATCTGCTCTAGCTGCTTTTCTGGATCATCAATTGGATTCTTCCACTTATCGAAAAAGCTTAAGGGACCCGTCCATCCTGCCCTTCTCCTTTCAGATTTCACTGCTATAGTGCTGTTGAGTTTCCTCAGGAACGGCTCCATATAATCCTCATAGTCTTTGTCGTTGGCGTAGATCGCGGCATGGCGAATTAGATACGAAGCCGCAGTAACCTCACAATCTCGTGGTGCTTTGTGATTGAGTCCTGCGCCTACAGCATCGAAATATGGGGAGATTCCGGGGAGATGCAGCAGAGGGTCGAATTTGTAGCCTTCTGTGTGTGATGCTGGGAGGAATGGGAGCTGAAGAGCGAAAGTTATGTGCACGAATGCTAGAAAAGATAGTGGTTGACGCATAGAGATATTCCCAGCGGCAAAAGAAGTCAATTAGGGCTGGGTGAAGATAATCGAGTGAAGCTTCAGAGAAGTTTGATACTCACAGTACTGTATTATGACATCACTATGGCCCATTATTTAAGGTTTGGGGGGGCAATGGGGAACTTTTTCAGGCCCGTGCCAAGGCATTTATGCAACTTCATGCATGGTCATAGACCATGTTTGTTTAGGTTCAAAATCACCTTGTTATAATTCACTATTAAATATTGAACTCTATATTACGGCGTCAAAGTATTACCGTTCATACAGTCTCTTCCGCCATACTGTTCCTCCTCGACTGTAAAGGAGTATTTCTTGCACTCCTTATCTCCGTGCTATTCCGGCGTGAATTTGCAAAACTACCCTGCCGACTACCAGTAGCCAGCCTAACTCTCTGGTTTTGTTGGGAACGAGCATAGGAGTTGGTGCGGTTATTTTTGGGTCTTGCATTGGATGGAATCTTGGATAGACGGCGGCCTAGAGTATCGTGCTCGGATTGGGTTTCAGCGAGCTGTTGAGCGAAAGGTGAGCGTTTGCGTAGAACTGGTCCTTTCCAGTAGATAACATATACGGCCAACACGAGAAGGAGTGAAATGCAGGCAAGGATGGTGGAGGCATAGGCAAGATGCTTGCTTCCCCCAGCGCTCTTCCCGATATCTAGTTGTGGTTAGTTGGATGTAACTATGACAGCGTGGTAGAACTTACTTGTGAAGAAAGGAGTAGCTGGGACAGTCAAAACACCAGCAAGGAAGTCGCGAGACCATCCGTTTCCACCAGTTGCAGAGGCAGAGTAAGGCCCGTATGCAGTGATCATGTAATCGATGGTAGCCATATATATACTGTAGTTGGCAATTCCCACGAGGATAGCTGCGATCATAGATCCAATCCAGTGTAGTGGTGGTCCCGTGCTAGTCCATGCAAAAATGAAGAGACCGATTGGAAGGCATGGAGCTGTGTATAGTAGCCACCATAGACGAGACTCGTACTGAGCTGTCTCATCATTCGGCTTGGCTGCTCGCTCGGCGATGTTGCGTTTGATCGCTGGAATGAACATAAACCAGGCGAGGAAGTATCCTACGAGAAGGGGGATAAATGCAAGTCCAATCTCGACCGTGCCAAAGCCCCATTGCTTGTAGACAAGAGCAAAAGACTGAATGAACATGAAGATCAGAGCATCGGAGAATCCGGAAAGTAGAGACAATGTCAAGACAATTGGCTCGGTTGCAAACATCTTGAATGGGCGATAAAATGTAACCATAATCTCCTTGAAGTTAATTCTCTCCTTGAGAGGCGTGATTTCATTTGGTCCGTAGATGTTGGTTTCGCCCGCCTTACGCCTCCTCCTGGCGATCTTGTCTATCATGCAAGTACTTCTTGTCTCAGGGACAATGAAGAAATGAAGAACTTGAACAAATCCTCCAAAGATGAGCTGGATCCAAATGTTCCATCTCCATGGCAAAAAGGCTTCGACGAAACCACCTACAACAGGACCAAGAACCGAACCACCAACCGAGGAGAAAACGACAAATGCTACGGCATATTGCTGAGTTTCTGACTCCCACATATCAGCAATCATTCCGAGTGTAACCGAACCACCAGCGGAAGATATTCCTCCAAGGGCACGCCCAACCATTATCGTCGCAAAATTCGGTGCGATTCCCACTGGGATTTGCCAAATGTTGACCAAGAATAGAGAAGCTTGCAAGATTGGCTTTCTCCCCAGCTCCTCACTCCATGGGGCCCAGAGCTCGCAGCCAAAAGCATAGGTGATGAGGAAGACAGCAGCTCCCCAACGAGCAGTTTGTGCCGTCACACCAAACTCCTCGGAAATTCCAGGGACAGCATTGGAGTAAAGACTGGTGTTGAAGTTCATAGAAACCTGGACGATGAAAATGACACTCAAGATACTCCACTTCTTCCAAGTTGGGAAGGAGAATCCGAGTTCGTCGTAACACTCTTCTTCTGTAAGTTCCAGCTTAGAATTTGTCCCAGTCTTCTCGATCACTCGGGTCTCGTCGATGTCGTGGGTGGGAAATCGCATCTGCTTTTGCGCCTTAGGTGGCATGGGTGCATTGGGTGTATTTATGCCATCAGTTTTGGTGGTATCCGAAGAGTCATCTTTGAAGGGTAGTTTCTCATTATCAGATATTATGGGTTGGTTATCCATTGCTGGAGCAGCTTGATTATTGTGAGACGCCATATTGGAGAACCTGGGGAAGCAGTAGACAACCCGTGGGAAGCAGATAGTATATGTAGCTTGACACACTACTAATAGTAGGATGAGGACTTTACACAATAGTGACGTAGCTCCGGGGTACTACTATTCTGCTCACGGGTAGATCTGAAAATCTATAATCGATTTCCGGTCTACTACTTCCAAAGGTGGAACTGTCGTAAGTGCGTCACTACTTACTTCTAGTTCTCACCGCAGGGGGTGGAACAATAATACCGGCCCCCCCAGCTATCTCATCTCTTCAATCAGTTGCAGAGATATTTAAGTGCGGAAGGCTTGTGAGCTTAGACTATACTATAGAAAACAAGCAATAGGATAGAACTAGCCAAATTCAATTACTTGAGTTGATGGATCATGGATATGGGACAAAGTTCAGAAGATAGATGGCAAGTCACGAGTAGTGAATTTTCATGATATCAGAAACCTGATGTTAGCAATGGTCAGCATGGTCTTGTGCCTTCAGCATGCCCGCCGGATTGGAACCATTTCGTAACATGCACCCGCTTTCAATGCTACCATGTTCCTGCAGTGCGGTGTTTGAGTTCGTTTTGCCGTCTTTATTCCTTGTTCCTCGCAAGTTTGCCTCAAGTTGCCGGTCAATGAGCAATGACATAGTTTGCTTAACGATGCACACTCGCTTCTCTGTGATCGCGAGTCGGGGTCTGACTAAATAATGTAGAATCCAAAAGCTGACATCACCAATAATGTAAAAATGATACAAAATAAAAAATTGTGCTCGTCCCGTTTTACTATTAGAGGCTCTCAAGCGGTCGATCCACCAACGCTTATTTGCTACCGCCAAGAGACATATTTTTTCAGCAGATTTAACAATAACCTAACTTGGTGCACTTCTGGTCGAAAGAAAAAACGAGTTCTACGAATTTTGATCCTACCAGTTTATACCCTTCTTTTCTCTCCATCGATGAAAACCTCCAGGCTTCACCAGACTTTCTTTATCTTTCTCGACAACCATTATCCGAGAGACGTCATTCATGTGCTCCAAGAGGCCCAGCCGGCATTTCCGACGTGGCGTAATGCTTAGCTTGCGGCCCATTCTCGGCTGCATATCATCTACTCTACTGTACTTTACGGTACATTTAAAAGGGTTTTTCGTACTGGCGAACCTCTTAGAAAGGATCGCCAAGAACTCAAACTGTAAAGAAGATAAGTAGTGGTACGAACAGAAGAAAGAAGTTCCTCCAGGTGATCACCGAGTATCTAGATTATCGTGGAATTGTGTCGGTCGGTGCCACAATCTCGAGATGTATGTTTTGCCTAGGGCTATCTATCAGCTGCAAAATCGCAGATACCACTCTGATGACCTCGTTGATCTGTCAGCTCCAACAATCTTACCAACTTTTATATGACCTGAAAATCTGTTACATACGCTACGGTAGTACCAACGTATCACCGCTCACACTAATCAACCCATCATACAGCCACACGATCTATGACATATCCACAACCAACCCCAAGCTATTCCTCACAATAATAAATGATCGGCATTCACAACGGGTATGGGTTTGGACGCGGATTCGAAGTAAAACCATTCTATTGCCTGGAGAGTACAGTTTGAGCCCCAAACGATCCAGAACACTGTTCGCCCATTGCGTATTCTTACCAACAACCTCTGAAAGTTTCCGTCACATATGATTATTCGAAATCTTCCATCTGTGTATTGCCCAATACTTATCCCGTGACCCAATTGGTTTTCTTTTCCCCCAACCCAATTGTAGGTCGCCAAACAAGACCAACACTTATCAAGTCCATTAAATTTTTTATAAGCAGAGCTATTTAAACCTCAGAAAAGAGATATCTAGCGCTGCAATTTTGCTTTTGGTCCCAAATTAGTCTGTAAAAAGGCCCTCAGCCATTGCACTTATTCATTCGTACAAAACCTTCTATTACGATAATTGGCCTCTGCTATATCAAGTTGCTAGCTATCATCCGACTTTTCGCTTTCTTTAGTTGGCTTCCTCGGTGTAGAGCGTATAGATGCATGGGCCATTTGAACCACAGCCAGGGCACTTTGCGGCGTCATCTATTAATATATGTTAGGCCGAGCATATATTGAGTGCCCTAAATTTATTGTAGTTTTAAATTACCTATGAGCAATAGCTGCTGGTACGATAGAGGGCTAAAAGATTATATCAATTAGGTGGCTTGATCGTTATTTGAATAACAAAGCAAGGAATCATGTAGATAGTAATTTTCGGGGAAAACATGCCATTGCTTGAATTACTTGTGAAAATATCTGAAGGAAAAGCCCGAGGCGACCGCCTGCCACGAATATCGGCGCCCAGACAAACAGATGGCCAGGAATGATTAATTTCTCCCGAGCCTGATAAAGACAAATGACCTTAATGTGAAAGAATTGGACGATAAGATGCCTGAATACCATGCCATCGACTCCAGAGCCTAGGCAGTGTGAAAGAAAACGCGAATATGACTTCCAAGGTATGAATGACTTCTGAGTATTATGCCTCGTCCATGACCTCGTGCGATGCCCATGGGAGCTCGAAATCCGCAATGGTGACGCAAGTGAAGTAAGTAATTCCATATTCGTCAACATCCAGCATGCTGCGGTTAACACAAAGCGGCTTTACCTGCTCTGCTGCATATTCTTTTATAACCCTGAGGTCCTTTGCAGCTTCTTCCATATCCTTAGGCGTCAGACTGTTCCCCTTAAGCTCTCTGAGCTTTCCAAGCACCGAAGCCAGAGGTAAGTATGCACCGCCGCCTTGAGCTATGAGGCGGTAAATTTTGGCATATGATTTGTGTTTAAGATTAGCTGCATTTGTTTGCGCAGTAGTGTGGCAGAACCAATCCCGCCAGCATTGAATAATGAACCAAGAGTTAAATGAGGACTCATCAAGATTGAAAAATGAAATTCCTTGTCCTCCAACAGCGAGAGTGCTAGTGAAGAGTAAACTATCGATACTTGCTTTGACACCTGATAACTCATCAACTTTTTGTCGAATGAGAGTACGCAGTTCTCCGGGAAGTTGATCGTTACGAACTGATGCCCAGGGCCAGTAGGGATATCGTCCCACGATATGTGTCATAGCTGCTTTGAAAATAGGTCCAGATTTGAGAGCACAGGACATCTTGAGCCAGCGTGGGGGGTCTTCGAAGATCGAGGCATACATTCTTTCGCCAAAGTTGTAAAGACAGCTATATATGTGAGGGCTAGCCAAGTCAAAACATTCAACGGCAGACGCAGCTTTCGCTAGCATTTCGGCTTCCATAAAAGCAACGTCGATATCAAAAGATCCAAGCTTTGGCAACATGCCGTGGAAAATCAGAAAGAGGTTATTATAAGCCTGCGCGGATATTCATTAGCACATCTAGTACATATACAAAAAAAGTAAAAAAATATCTAACCTCGCAAATAATGACAGGAATGCCGCACTTTGTGAGCGGAATAGGCTTTTTTCCTTGCGTTACTGCCATTGCTGTCCCGGATCTTTTTGATCCTGTTCCTGCAATAATATTATCCCCTACTGAGTTTCTTGCCAATGTTTTCACGAGATTATCCTCGGGTATAGAAGGGATAGGTTGATCTTCATCCTAGACGTGAGATAGTCAGCTCCGATTCAGCGACCGTGCCTTACGTTTTACACTAGTTCTAATCCAACCGACCAGAGAAGAATAACTTACACCTTGCTTCAAACTCTCGCATGTGCTGATTATTCCACGAAATGGTCTGCTCTTTTCGTAGTCGGTCATATCTTCAACTTTCACTTGTGTCCTACTCGCTTCGTCATTTCCACTATCATTATTCTTCTTGCTACCAAAGCCCTCCAGCATATCACCAGCGTCAGCCATTATCACATCTTCTTCAAACGTAGCTCGCAGGGCAACATCAACAGAGTTATTTGGAGCATATTTGTGCGAAGCCATAATAGTTGAAGAGTGGCTATCCTGAGAAGAAACGTCGAGTGAAGAATCAAACGCAGCTGTTTTCATTGGGGGTATCACCACGCTGATATTGGTATACCGATTTGCGACTGGAACCACTGGAGCTGGCCGAGCAGCTGTATAAGTGGTAGCTTTAGAATTGCTGCTTTGTAAACTAGCTAGGTTGATAGACGCATCTTCCTCTAGTCTTCGCTCGTTCTTAGAATTTAGCTTCGTTAAAGACTGAAGTATAATTTTAGTATTGACGACGCCATGACGAAAGCAGGTTACTTGTGAGTCGATGATGGGTTATACGTACCGCACGCTGAAGGATCCAGAAATCATCTGCCTTGCTATATACCATCTCAAATCGCATATTGTAGGGCCACCTTTCATCCTGGATCATATGCTCGGCTAAATCGTGGTCGGGTTCCTCAATGTCAGAGTCAATCGAATCGGAAAACCAAGGGGAGATATGCGACAGAAATAACTTTCCAAAACTGTAACAGTATTTCGAAGGTTCGGTACCTGCGATTTGAACATAAACCTCGCCATGCTGAAAGCGTGGATGCCGGGCCAAATTGCGAGGAACTTTCTTGAGATTATCAAAGCTTTGTTTCGATCCTATAGGCAATATACCATCCAGATCGATTGCCCTTTGAATATTTCCTCCTAGTTTTTGTAGGTCTATGCGTTATCAGCATGGGAAACCCCACCTACACTAGAATTAATTTTAGATAATACATACCACTTATTGGTTCTATTTGGCGTTTCTTTGATTTTGGCTCCTGATCAAACTCTGAACTATCTGGTTCAAATCTTTCAGTGCGCTTGGTCTTTGCTGCTCTTTGAACAGGTGCTTTCACAGGTGCTTTTGCCGGTGCTTTCCTAGTTAATCTTTCTGGTGCTTTCGCAGTTGCTCTCCCCGATATTTTCGCACTTGCTTTTGCAGGCGCTTTTTTGGTGGGAGGTTTTGCTGTTGATTTACTGGATTCTTCAAGGGATTCTTTCGCAGGTAGCTTTGGAGGAACTTTGGCGGACCGAGCTCCATTAGATGAGTCATTGTTGTCATCCATTTTACGACCACCTCTAACTACCTTATGGCTCATATCACCCTTCTTGCTCTCCTCGTTATCAGAAGCCCTAGTACTGAAGTCTCGAGTATGAGCTGTCTTAGCAGTACAATCATTAGATGTGTGACAATTGGCTTCTGATTTGCCTGAGTCTTTGGTGGCCCTGCTAATAGTTTTAACTACCTCCTCATCGGAACTATCAGGAATAAAACCTTGAAACGTAGTCTTTTTAGCTACACTTTGTTTAGGCGGTGGAATATATCCTAGGGATGTCTCCTCAACAAGCACTTTAGCTATGAGAGAACTCTGTGATCGTGTCTGTCTACGATGCATATCTACCAACCCTGCAAAGCCTCCAGCGGGTTCTGGCATATGTGGAACTGCTTGTTGCTCTTTCTTAAGGTCAATAGCATCCCTGAGGCTGGGTTCTACAAACGGGTTCAAAGCCCCATTAGCTTCTGGAACTGGTATAATCTGTGTTTCTAAAAAATTATGTTGTGTATTCTCTTGGTGGGTACAATCTCTGGGAGGGCTTTCTAATTCTCGTGATATTGGTGTGAGGGCTACGTTGACGACTTGCATGGCTGGAAGAGCTCTTTTCTGTTTGCTCTGGCTCTGGCTCTCGTTAACTCCTGTATTTCTTTTTACTTGCTGAGGTCGATTTACGGAAGCTTTGGCAGCAAATTTTGTATGATAATCCCTTTCTGGCCCATTGTGTTGAGCGACAATATATCGTGATTCAAGCTTTGCTTCCGGTGGCGATCTTGTAGCATTCTTGGAATTATTATTACCTTGCGAGCTTGTCTGTCCCTCGGTTATTTCATGGAAGACATATTCGGGCAGCTGTTTATCTTCTTCATGCGTTATATAGGAAGATTGGAAGCACTGGAATTTCTGTGTAGTTAGCTGTCCCCCAAAATTCTCCTCGATATCACTGCCAAGACTTTGTTTTGGTAGTTGCCCTGGGGAGGGGAAGTCGATTAGGTTGACAAAATCCTCTTCCATCTGGCTATTATTCTGTGCAATATCAGATGAACCAACTTGAACTCTCTCCACATGTGGCATATCATATGCAACTCCCAAAGAAACCGGGGAAACCCCCTCAACTTTAACTTTATCATCTATCTTGGAGCAAACCTCTTCTACACAACCACGCAAGCCTGCTTTAATTTTATCCTCTCCAGGATTATTAGGGGATATTATTTTTGAGATGGATATATCGACCTCCGAAACCATAGAATGTCCGTCTTGTAGAGTTACCACGCCATGAACTGATGCCGGGATCGAGGTACTTGAAGTAGTGGGTTTTTCAACATCCTTTTTAGAACATTCTGTCTGTCCGCAATCACTCATTGCTTGTTGTGTCTCTTTCTCGATAGTGAAAAAAGGCACTATTGCAGTGCCGGGAATGGTGACTTTTGAGGTCATTGGGCTTGTGTTTTCGGAGACTCGATGGTGCAGTTGCCCTTCTGAAGCAGCGATTTGTTTGCCTAGATCGTATACATCGGCACCACTTAAGCGTCCAGGATCTTCTGAAACAGCTCGAAGCCGATTGCACGCCAGATCATGTAAATTTTCTCCTCCTGTGCCTGGTGTTATGGAGAGTGTCGGCATGGCTATTGTAGTCTGAGGAGTTTGAGGAGTCAGTGACCGGTGTCGCATTTCCTGTGGTGTGCGACTGCCCAGAGTCATGCTAATGCATTTCTCAGAATCGAATTGATGTTGGTGTTCATCCATTTGGAGGATTGCGCAACAAGGATTGCCTAGGAAAGGCTGGTTTGCGTACGAGCTTCCACAACAAGACACGCAAGAGGAAAAGGGCAGGTAGATCTTCTCTTGCATGAAAGAGAATAATTTGCCTGCGAAACAAGTGTATGATGGAGGAAAGACAGTTTCAGAGGTAGAGTGCGAGAACAAGGAATAATAGACGAATAATAGACTGGGAATGGAGACGATAATAGAAAGAACGGTAATAGCGAGGGTGGTGGAAGGCTAATATTGGTGATATTAAATATGTATTATACACAGCAAGGTGAATAACGAGTCGAACACCGGAAAGTAATAGCTCAAAGGCGATTGAGCAGGTAGAACTCGCGGAACAATCTACCTATATCAAGTACAGTAACTCTACTAACCCTTTAGGTTCATTGATATAGTGTTCGACACCGGCCAAAAATCTCATCAATTTGGAAATGCGCAACGTTTTATATTAAACAGATTCGGTGATGATCTCCAACGATGTGTTCGAATTTTTTCATTGGCACATGACTGAGTACTATGCCAAGTTTTGCGCTCTTGTAGTTAAGCCAATCTAAAGATGGCTCAATCGAGATGCTTCTAGAAGCCAATGACTCCCTTAATGATGTAACGCCGCTGTATGCAATGACCTAAACGCCTTGCTAAATTCAGAATGCCCCTTAAGAGCTAAATGCTACTTTAGGTCGGGGCCAAATAAGTCCTCGGCTTCCTTAGCAACCTTCTCCCTCTCCATCTTTCTTTTCTTGATAACCTTTTCATCAACACCATCACCTTCCCTTTTCGCTCGTTGCAGGGCTACAAGATCCATTTTCTCTGGATTACGGCATTTGTTCAGCTTCCTTCCTAAAGGCTTCATTTCTTTCCTTTCCGTTGCTACTTCCTCGTCCGTTCGGAATGGATTCACTGCCCGGAGCATCTTCGCGCAACTTGTAATCGTGGAGAGCAATTTCAATTTTAAATCCCTAGCTGCCGTAGGTGGTAGTTTTGAAGAAACATACCATTCGACGAGCTCTCGATCTACAATAAACAGAGACGCCATCATTATTTGACTTGGTGTAAAGTGGAAATAAACGTCTGTGAGTGATGCGGATATCTTGAGGTATTCCCTTGCCTTTCCGTGTGCGGCCATAATCCTCTTTTCCATATTATGTGGTTTAGGTAAAGGATTTTCGTTCCTGTTACCAGGTAGCAAAGCGAAATCATGTTTAGCAATTGCTAGCAACTCCATCACTGCTCCTTCTAATGCTCTGAAAGGGTGCCGCACGTCAAATGTGAAACGAAGCCCTTGTGTCAATATGAATTCCAGAGCAAGAACATCTTCCGCTTTTGTGTTTGGAAGCTTCTCTGCAAACTTCGTAAGCCGGAAATAATGGTTTTCGGTCTTGGTAGCAAAGAATAGGGCAGTTTTGAGGATATCTGCCGGGCTGTAGGTCATGACTGAATTGGTGATGTAGAACCGTTTGATGTATTGCACAGCTGTAGCCTATCAACCCAAAATATCAAGTTAGTATCAACAACATTCTTCATAGGAATCTAAATGCCGTAGGCTTCCTTACCTTTACATCAGTGCCTAGGTCTAAGAAGTTCCCTAGATCGAGAGCTTGTCGACAATAAAACCCAATCAGCTTTTGCTCTTCCTCAACCGTCAAGCAGTCAATCTCTCCCTCTGGAACGAGGGATTTTGAATCGCCGTTCTCGAGACTAGGCGAATCTGTAGAGCGAGCTCGCGTTTCTCGAATGCGGTGGACGGCTGTGCGGACTCGAGAGGCGGCATTCTGATTAGTTTGTGTGCGCTGAGCAAGGAGGGAGGTTGGCGTGAAGGACCACAGACGGAACTGGGTTGAGGTTCGATACCTCTCATCTTCTGACATTTTTAAAATATGGCCGCTGGCAAAAGACAAATCATTCTTGCTACACAAAGATATTTGGAGTCTGATTATTATTGATGTTAGGTTCAGCCTTGTTTTGGGCCTTGGCAAACCCGCTTATGTAAGGCTAAGCCGCTTCTTGACTTTCTGTGCCTAGTGTGCTCAGCCGCGTGTCATGCTCTAGCATTTTGACTTGTAAATTCAATTGGAAATTACATGTTATATGTATGATCTTTTGTAACTATTCTTCCATGTAAATTATCCAGTCTATCTAGGAGACTTTATCGCCAAAAAGGTATCAGTTGTCAACAATAACTTTCTTTCGAAGAACATGTCTACACATAACATCAGCACTTTGCATCTTGTATACGGCTAAGTATAGGGCGATGAAACATTTATGGCTCAAGGGGATACCGAGCGAAGACATCTTCAAGTAAGCGAATTTGTGATTGTTTACAAGCATGCACTCATGGAAATGCACGGAAGTATTTTACCGGATCTTGCAATCCTTTCGATCTTCTAAATCAGGGCTTTGAAAGCTCAACTGAAATTCAACCGGTGAAGTGCCATACCAATGTTACGGTTTTGATAATGACACAGACTTTTCCAATTTTCATCCACTATTGGATCGTTGTCCTCTCTGGATTACAACATTTCCACGTCCTCGTTATTAATTCTCTCGGCAGAATTTGTCGGGTTTTGTAAGAAACCAAAATTCCCATGGATTTTCCTAAGGCTGGAGATAGGTTCTCATAATTCTACTGACTTTAGAGCAATATTCCCAAGTTTTGAAGATGAGTCACGACTACAATGGCTCGCTGCAAGTCCAGTTTCTAGCTATGTCAAATTGTCTTAACACATTATACCGAATGAAACATCTGATACATTATCCAGAAAAGATGTATAGAGCCTTCGCTCGGCACCAGCTAGACCTTGTTGCTCTATTGCTGGTTTCCAATGTGCTAGACTGACTGAGACGGTCTGAACCATGTCAAACAGATTTATGAACAAAGGCGCTTGGTTGTGTCCACAGATTTACCAGGATAATGGCACATTACAAAACGGTACCAATGATCTCTTCTTCCATTAATGAAACCAGACAGGACGCCTTGCAAGTCACGCAGCTTAATGTGGTCGAGGTGCTCCATTGCGTTCCATATGTACAAGTTGCTTTGATTTCATTCTCCCCTAGTGATGTCCTTCACCATGACCACCATCCGCATGTCCATGATCATCATTCAAGAACATGTATTCATAACCGCAGTATGCCGCAAATGCCACTGTTGCAATGCCTAGTCCTGGAAAGCTTCCCCTAAATCGTTTCGCGCGACTGAAGGGCCCCGTATAGCGCCACGCCTCCCTGATTGCATGTCAGCTTTTGAAATTTTAGTTGTTAGCTTTGACTGACGCTCTCGCCCATGGATCGGTTTTAGGACTGCCAGAGGATGCTACGAATGCTTTTGGATCGAAGCCTGTGAGGTTTTGCCGTGGAGCTCTCCGTACACTATGATTCCATTAGCAATTGGCTCTGATCGCTACTCATGATCACATGAATTGCCATACCTTGTGAAACGCATCTTTGATATTGTGATTCCCCGCAAGCTCTATCGTCTAAGAATGAAGAAGAGAAACCAGAGACTGGTGTTTGAGGTATTGTCGTCGACCCCCCAGCTCCTTAGCGTCTTGCTCCGGAAACCTTATTTAAGCGCCTAAGCGACAAGAACCCACGCCCATCTAGCCCTGTGAGACTTCCTGAAGCTCAACACAAGCTCAAGACAACAACGGATAAAGTGAATATCTACCCACGAACAACCACAACTTTGGCGACCGATATTCATAGTTACCCAGGCATCTGATACTGAGGCACCAACCAAATTCTTGTACTTCGACGCTGCGCCGATGAGAACCGCAAAGCCTCCTCCTCGACCTTTCTGGACTAGCATACATAGCACACAGAATCATGGCTCCTCCACAACATCCTCAGCGCTTTGGTGCGCCCAATAACAACCTACCGCCTCATTACCAGCAGCAGCAATACCCCTCTCATTCACAATCTGGCCTTCCACCGCCGTCTTTGGGAGGGGGGGCCAATCCTGGATTTATGAACGTCAACTCCATGAACGGCAACAACCCCTTCTCCATGAACGGAAATTCGCTCAGCATATCAGGCGGCTTCGGGGGGTCTGGGTTAGGGATGGCTGGGGGAACTGGTCTTGCCAGTCAAGCAGCACAAATGGGATTCGCCGCCGCGGGTCAACATAATGGCATGGGCGAGTCTGGGTCAAGAGGTGCTGCGAAACCACCTAGGATACGTGATGTCTGGAAGCACAACTTGGAGGAAGAAATGGCTCTATTAAGACAGCTGGTGGAACGATATCCATACATTGCTATGGTGAGCTGAGGGATCATTACATGAGTTGATGCATATGGCTAATACTAATCTAGGACACCGAATTCCCTGGAATAGTCGCGCGGCCCATGGGAAACTTCATGAGTAGCAGTGATTATCACTACCAAACCCTGCGACTCAATGTTGACATGCTTAAAATAATTCAACTTGGAATCACTCTGTTCACAGAAGACGGGGAAACACCGCCAGCGACTGAAGAATTACTTCAGTCACAGGGTTCGCGAAAGACTTTGGTACAAATTCCACACACTTGGCAATTCAATTTCGAGTTCTCTATGGAGAATGACATGTACTCTGAGCCCTCGATAGAAACTCTTCGTGTAGCAGGAGTAGAATTACAACGACTTGAACGAGATGGAATTGACCCCAAGAAGTTTGCAGCTCTCCTTCAAACCTCTGGCCTTGTGATGGACGATAATGTACATTGGATATCATTTCATGGAGGCTACGATTTCGGATACCTCACGAAGTTACTGTTTGTCAATGCTATGCCAGAAAATGAGAGGCAATTTGATGATCTCATGAAGAAATACTTCCCTACCATTTATGATATCAAATTTCTCATGAAGAGGGCAAGCAAGCAGCACAATATGGGCCAGCTTACCCCTTCAGGTCCAGATACCGTCGATGTGCTGTCCAGGTTTGAGCAAAAGTCGTCCTTGGAGTCCTTGATTGAGATCCTGAAGATCAAACGAACAGGACTTGCTCATACAGCTGGATCGGATGCCATGTCAACCGGCAAGGTCTTCTTCAAAATACGGGAGCGGATATTCGGTGGAGAAATTCCTGAGGAGCACGTTGGAAAGGTATGGGGCCTTGGCTTCCCAGACCATAACCCTGCCCACCACACTCCTCAGAATTACTCCCAGCAACAAGACAACCACAGCGCGCCAAATCAGAATGGAAACTCTTATGCTAATGGTGCTCCTAGCACGCCGGATTCGCGGACCCAACAGGCTGTGGTCGCTGGTGTCTCAACTCCGTTATCGACAAGCCATGCAACGACCACTGGGGCTGGGAACAACTCAACGATGGGCGGGTTCGGCGCATTCAACTTTGCAAGCACCCCTAAATAGAGAGTCTTGAATCCCATACTGCGAGACGCACTGTTTTTGTAAATGACTGGTTAATTCGTGGGGCTTGGAGCGGAGTTTGCGGAACTGGATTTGCTGAAACGTGGGGAGTTCTCATGGTATTTTCTGTTACTGTACAGTATGTGATAGAAGCAATGCAAAATGCTTTGCCAGCGGGAACCATTAGATTGGATTAAGAACAATAACGTGAGAGGCACCCTAAAATCTAAATCCAGGATATTAGCATGCCTATATCTGGAGAACTAAGCCGAGTGGCTTGTGTGCACATTGACATAACTAGATCACCATCGCGTGGCTCGCTCTACTAAGGACTGATATGTATGAATATCCTCCCTTGTGCTCTTCAGTAATTTTGCAGTAGATATTATGTCGCAGACTTTGATAAAAAAGAATTACAGATCATACCCGAGAACTATGATTCTACACGTACTTCAGCCTATGGCAAACGCCGTTCTTGAAAATTTTAGAACTTTTCTTATGCACCTTCTACCTAAGAGGCCTCTTTACTACTATGCCTTATTTCTTCCATTTTTCCACATTCGAGGTGATCCCCATAATTCTCTGTCAATTTGCCCCAAAAAAGAAAAAAGAAAAAAGATTTAGTATCCACAGGTCAACAAGAGAAAATATAGGTTTGTTTCGTAGGACAAAAAGTTGAACTGGTACTAGAACTACAAACAGGTCGCCCAAATATTGCATCCTCCATCAAAAAGATGGCAAGGCAAAAAAAGGAGCAAAATAATAATGCCCTCGGACGGAATCGAACCGGCAACCTCGTCATTACTAGTGACGCGCCTATTTAATTGTTAATTATTGAAAGTGATATTGGAGATGAAATGACTTACTCTACCATTGAGCTACGAGGGCGAATTTTGGCTAACCAATTTCGTATTGTCGCTATTAAACCGTGTTGAAGGTTTGAGGTGGGAAAAGAAGTAGAGAAGTGGGGCTTGGTGGGGGTTTTTATCAAATGGAAATGGCTGATTGGGAAATGAGAAATTGCTGTAAGATGCTAAGACCGTCAAGTATTAATGAAGCGGGAATTACCACGAATATGTGCCATTGGGAGAAGGTGGAGCTCTTGGTCTCGTCTATTATGGTCTCAGGTGAGGATGAGATATACCATTCTAATAGGCTCATTCACAGTTCACAACATTTTCTCACAAACAACCTATGCATATGAGTTTTAATGCGCTCCCATTAAATCCCTTGTTATTTCCTATCAAAAACACCACTACGCCTAATTCAATAACTCCAAGTGCCTCACTTCCTCATCTTAGTGATCTCGAAAACCTTAGTCAAGCCTTCTACCACCGTCTCAACATTCATCGTGACCAATGGCATCTTCTCGAAGCTACCTTCGCGCATAATTGCCACCAGCGCCAGATATTTATTGACTTCACGTAGCATTATCGGACGCTTCATGTCCGTCAGCACAATGGCGCTCTCTGCGTCCAAACAAGCTACCTGATCCTCCAGCTTCTTGTTCCATGGCTCCCCCTCTAGAGTCTCAACATACTCTTGCGAGCGAGGATATCCGTAGATTTCCGAAACGTCAACTATGACATCAATATAATCGCTACAAATCTCGTAGGAAGGCATGTCGACTGGCGAGGAATCGGTTGCAATGTAGATCTTGGAGAGAACGTCGAAGAGGTACGCTTTTTCAAAACGACAGCTGCGGCAGAGATCATTGAGGAGCGCTTCGAGAGTTGGGAGATGAGGAATCAGCTTTTGAATAACTTTGCTGAAGGCTTCGAATATAGAGTGATTATAGATAGATGTGAGGTGGAAATTTATTGGCGCATTTTCAACGCCGTGGTCAGATAATTCGTCTTGGATTCTTTGCATTATATCCCTTTGAATGTCAAGCTTGTAGTCATCAGACAGACCATCGACTTTATGTATGAAGACTTCGATGTTAATGTTTGGATATGAGGGCTGGAGGTTCAGGATTGTGCTATTGAGGCGGTTGATCGCTTCTAAATAGTCATCTTGGGCATCAATGACCCAAATTAGAGCACCGATTTCGCCGAAAATGGCATCGAGGTCGAAGGAAGGGTCCATGAAGTCAACCTGACCAGGGAAGTCCCAGACCTGGAAATCCATAAATGAGCTGGTTTGTCAGTTAGTACTCTCTGGCCAAGATACACCGAAACTTACTGCATTGAATCTTTCGATATTCTAGCGGTAGATTCCAAGAACAAGGTCTCATTTGGTGGCATCTTATGAAATACCACACTTGAAATCGACGACTTTCCGCTTCTGATCAAAGTTAGTGCCAATCATAAACCCAATCGTAAAACCTACCGTCTTTGGCCCATCAGTAGTAATCTCGGTTTTCCTTGCGCCACAGCAGCAGGGCCGGGTGCTGGTTCAGGAGCCTTGGTAGCATCATTTTTCTGGACTTCGAGGCGGTTCTGCTCGTAAACACGTTCAAGATTCAGCTGTGCTGGACTAATATGACGGACGGGCCCCTGACGAGGAGGACCATTATATAACCGGTCCAACCTCGTCCTTCGCCGCCCGGAGTGTAAAAGAGGCATTTCGATTGGAAAATAAAAAGATGGAAGGTGACGAAGGACAGTGAGTATATCCGCAACTTTGCGAATAGAGAGGGTCGGTAAATCCTTAAAGCGAGAAGAAACCGCCAACTAAGCGGGAACCTTCGCTATTTTTACTGCCCAAACCAATGCCAACAAATGACTCCCCTCTCGCTTTGTTTACACAGCCATTTCCGACCGAAGCTTTAGGTTCCAGTGGATGCAGAATCCGGAATTTGTGGTTAGGTGCTTGAGTGTGGATGAACATTCGGCCACGCGCAGAGGTATTTTTCAGACCCGAATTTGTTGATTGTGTCTCGGCACTTATCAAATGGCATATAGAATTGTTTAGGGAGGTTGGACTCGGCCAGCAAACATGGCATCTCTGCGCGACTGCGAAACTGTGACTCAGAATCGAGCTTTGGCGGCTGGCCGACCACTTCAGTTCCATATAGGATTGTCTGGAATTACATATTGGCTACACATGGTGCTGCCTGCGCTTCAGAAGTGCTACACAACGGGGTTTTAAGTATTTCCCTTTGCGGCCTGATATTCTGGAAAGGTGGAGGAAGTGCCACGGAGAGTTCTCCGGATGTTGTGGTACTTCCGGGCGCATGACAGTGCATTTTGTAATGCACCGGTGAAGAGTCCCGCAATGTGAATTACGACAGAAATGAATTGTACTTGAAATGATTTCATACCTCCATGACTCCTAGTTGGTGATACCTCAGGCTCTCGAGCAGCAATTAGCCCTGCTAGGCTGAAAGTAGTGATTGTAGAACTGGCTTCTCGTGATTCCGCTGGATGCTGCAATTGTTTGCTAACTTTCTACTTGCTGAAGTGTTTAGATCAGCCAAACTTGAATCCCTTGATGTGTTGTCAGCCTCTGTATCGCTGAACAAATAGGACCAGGGGGGGTGACAGCATATGTGACTTGCCTATCAAAGCCGCTGCGAGATAAAGAATTAAATGGCCCACGGTATAGAGCAGAAGAGCGTGGAGTAGGTAGTAGGTTTGTATATAAGTCCTTTTTGATGCCAAGCTATACTTTATAGCTAGAGCCAGTTGAGTGGGTCGTGTAGGAGAATTGTGAATGGAGGAACTATGTCGTGATAGTTGAAGGAAAATGAAGCTCAGATGAGAGGATGCAGGCAATCTAATCATGCATTGGTTCCCCGCCAAATATAAGTGGGACTGGATGACTATGCCTGAACGGGACATTTTCAGGGGGCCTCGGTTCTCGTAACTCACAACGACATCTAAGTCACTGATATGGAGTACTGGTATTAAAGCATCATTGAAGAAGTTCCAGTAAACTTTTACTGATCTGCTGTATGTGAGCCTCAAAAACTCCGAAGTCACAATATACAAGTCTATAGAGTTGTAAGGCTTCCAAGCCAAGAATCCCACTTGTCAGATCTTGAGAAAATCAACGGCAGCGTGCATGTTGGCTAATGTGCAATGCTCAAATCTCAACTACTCAAACTTGTCTTCCCGTGCTACAGTGCTACACAGTGTGTCGGGTAAGCTTGCAAGCCATGGTGGAAGGCTTGAGCCGCCTTTGCAGCCCTGTACCTTCTCCCTCCAGAATACTCACCATCTAGAATGCGCCGATTATTTGAACTAATAGAGTTCGCAAAAATATTAACAGGATTCGTGATATGTGCCTTTATTTTCCAGTCCTACCCATCCTAATTTAGTGTGAACCCATGCGAGATACCCCTAAGTTATGTCCTGGCTTATTTGATCTCTATTTTATGGTCTCCTCCGTCATTCTGCTGCTACGTATTTCATGCCCAGCGTCAGCTAATCAACTCAGCCTAAAACAGCATACGAAAGTCAAGTAACTGTCCTGGCCATGTCGCATTTGTCGACTATATCTTGCGCCTTTAAACGACTTCATGGCAGCTTCATCCGTGACGAACCCCTTTACCAAACATCCAGACTCCGATACTCTTCCTCCGACCTAGTCTCTCTGCCTTGGTAGGCATCACATTGTCATAGATTTTCTCCCTTAATATAGGTGGTGGTGGTGGAGCTCCATCCTCTATTTCAGGAGGGCAAAATTTCAGCTCGTGCTGTGTCGGTAGATTGCGCGTAGCCTCAAAGGTCCGCATGGATTTTGAGCCTGACGTTGATCCAACTGATATGTTGAAGTTGATGAACTCAGGGTTCATTTTCTTTTCAAAATCAGCAATCTCAAATCTTAGTGTCTTTCCCGTCCTTGCGATGTTGCTCTCGGCAAGGATCTCAAATTTGACTAGACCGCGTTCTGGCAGCACGCCAACACTTTCTTGCATATGAGTTTGTAGAGCGGCTGCATTATGATTGTTAAGCGCAGGCTCTAAATATTGTTGAATACTGGTTACAGTCATTACATATGCGGGATCGAATGAGCCGCTAAATAGTAGGCATGAAGTATGCTGAAGAGTTACGACTATGGAAGACTCTGGACGCTGGTAGAGCTCTGCCAGGTATGCAGATAAACCCGTGATGAAGTCATACTCGTCAGATATCTGAATGCTGTTAGACAACCTTTGCAAAACTCCCCGGTGCGCATTGAAAGGACTTACGATTACATTGGTTTTGATGTCAGTCGCTACGATACATTCTATAGCGACTCTGTTCTGAGGCGAGGTAAGGGGCTCTCGGAGAACGCAATTGTAATCGTAGTACTGCTTTTGCTTCCGTCTTAACTCTTGGTCTTCTGACTTGGAAGTATAGTTGTTGCTTTGCTTATCGTCTGGAGTTCCAAACTCAATTGGAAACATGCTTTCATGGATCGCATGGTCAGGAGGTAGTAAACCAACTCCCAAGGACTCGGGCTTGGGTTTACGGGCGTGCATCTCTCTATCAGTAATGGATGCTGAAAGGGGTAATTATGCATCCAAGCCGCTCTTTCTTCTGCGGTTCACGAGCAGTGAATCTTTCTTTTGCTGTGATGGTGAATTTGCAGATTGGGGTGATATAAGATCGCTGCCTCTTGACTATCTGGGTTCGTACAGCACACGATCGTGAATATAAATTATTCTTTTCGTTCGCAAAACATACGAGACTGTACAAATGGCAGTCTCATATCAGGCAAGAGAAGGCTAAGTTGTGGATGTAGTGCTAGTAGGAGTGTCTTCAACAGGCGTATGGTACCCTTCAGGTGATGAAAAAATGTGTTTCTAGCAATTGTATAATTGTTATCAATGGAAGATGGTAACAAGAAGGGGAGCCGTCAGTGCTGCGTATAACATTGTAGGAATATCTCCAATTCGACAAGACCTGACATTGGATAAAAGCATCAAAACAGGCAGCCACGACCAAGTCAAATTTCGTAGCTCCCGTCTTTAGATCAGTGGCGCCGAAATATAAGGATATTCAGATCTGTCTCGATTGACCTCGAGCCACAGAGCTTAAATTCATGTGCACAAATCTGATAGATTTTGATAGAGCGCAGCCTCGAAGACCAGGTCAAGCATATAAAAGTTCCTTGACGTGTTCTACACAAGGCCGCTAGAAACCAAACACCGAGAAAGACTGAAGAGACTAACTATATCTTGTTTAACGATTTGAGACAGGTCATCGACTATTTATGAGCGATTTACAACGGACCGCTGGGTGGGCGGGAACATAATGAAGTCCCCGGAGATTAAGAAAGCAGCGGGTCCCTCTCTCAATTTTCACTTTCGTGTTTTGATTCAGGGGTTGGAATGCGCTGCCCATGTTTGGTTAAGCAAGAATTATTTGAATCAGGTTTGATTCAGCTCTTGCGCGTGTCCTCCCTCGGGCTGAAATCTTCCCGGACTGGTGGATCCCGTGTTTTATTGAATTTACATTCTCCTGCAACCTGCTTACTACTGTCTTTAACAGCTGTTCCTAAAACTCCACATTTTGAATTTATGTGGGTGGATGGGGAATATTTAGGAAGGATAGTTGATCTTTTGTCTTTCATCTTTATCACATTGAGATGTAAGTGAATGGATGGTGGAAAGGAGAACCGAATGTTTCGAACGTATCGAAAGCAGAATGTTATTGGGATATAAATCGCTACCTTTTTTTAAAATAAAAAAATGGTTCTCAAGCATCTTTCTTCACCTTCTGCCTCAAAATCGCATCTCTCTCCCATAGTAAGACGGCATTCGCACCCACTGGGCCCGAGATTAACATATAAGCAGGGATTTTCCAAGCTAATTTCCACCAGATAATTCTATTGCAAGATCCTCCAATTGTGCTTTGTTTCGCAGCCTCTCGATATAGAGCTGACATCCATATTAGGAAAGCGATTGACCCAACATATATATCCCATTGCAAGAATGTTAGAGCGCCAGCTGCGAGACCAGACACTTTGTGGTTACCATCAAGTCCGTATGGTATGAAAACATCAGAAAAGGAGCTTTGTAGCAAGCGAGTTAAGGTTGGCGAGAATCCACGAAGCGTTGTGGGTGAGAGGAAAATAATAGCGATGACTGGGATGTGGGTTATCATACACAACGCAAAGACGAATCGATAGATTGGTGCAGCGGAATCAAGATATGATTCTTCAAGAGACTTGGTCGGTGCACTAGTCTCGCGTTTGAAGAGTCGAGAAGCAAAAAAGCGGAGACCTGAATGAATTATAACGGTCCAGATAGGGAATAGCTGCCAGAATGCAATAAATTGCTGATGTGCTGCCATAGATACCGGGAGGCACATTAAGATTGAAGGGATTATATAGCCCAAGAAGAGCGAGATTGGAACAATGGCTAAATCCAGGCCGGGGATTAAAAGAACGTTGCTGTTGTTCTTGCTTAATTTGGCGGTTGGAGAGGTAAGTAGATGGAGGAATAAATAAAGCGGTACCGTGACAGTGTATGAGATGTTCTGAATGAAAAATCCCACAGTCCCGATACTATTCATGTCAGTGTAATCATTGAGCCCAGACTAGCAGAAACTCACAAACTGATCATCCTTCCCTTATTCCCCAATCTCAGACTCTCCATCATCAACAGAACCCACGCGCCACCGAACTGTCCCGCGCCAAGGATAGAAAATAGCACCAAGTCACCATTCCTTCCATCAACCACAGGAGAGAAGAAAATGACAAGAATCTGGAGCTGGCGATCAATTGATCCAATTCCCGTATACTTTCTCAAAAGCGGAGCCGTAGACCCGGGAAACAAAGCGTCCTGTTGTTTCACTATATCAATAATGCCACCAAACAAACCATTTCTGCCTCCCAAGCCCCATGTTCCATAAGCACCGAGGACAGAGAGAAGCGGCAGTACAACCAGGACTAGCGTTCGAAAGTAGCTCATGGTATCTATTGCAGAGAGTGTACTCCGTATCAAATTGAGGAATCAGGACAAAGGTCGTTGTTGCAAGCTTCCGAAGGGTGTACATTACGTAAGCATTGGTTACAACGCCGATGAACACGTGATCATCAAGCCATCTGGGGAACAGGAAGTATACCTACCAATTCATAGACTTTAGAAATTCTACTCACTCTCACTTGAGAAAATAATCTTGACAATTCTAGATATTAGGGCAAAGATAGAGAGAATGGCGGTGGAGGAGAACGCTCCCCATTTGCACTAAATTCACGTGTCTGTTGCTGCTAATAGGAGACGAGAGTAGTCTAACAATCCAGAAATGATGATATTTTTCAGACGTTCATAAACAAGCTATCGTTGCATCCAGCATTGTCTTAGATCCTCTCAGGTCACTCAGATATCAAACATGTCAGCCTCAGGAACCAGCCGAATATTGACCATTCATTCAAACACTGGCATTTTGGTGGCTCAAACGCAAGCAGAGTCAAGCCACTCACTACTCACTACTCACTACTCACAGGCTCCCAGAGAAGCTGAATGTTAAACAATAAACTCCTGATTCCTCTGGTTTCCATTACACGGCTCTCAACTCGGACACACACCACTTCCAAGATGAAACGATGCCAACTGCATGAGCTCAACATCGATCTCTCCGCTCAGTCAGAAAGCTTTTGCATCAGTCCAAGTCAGTTTCAAGTGATATGTAGAAGATCAGCCCCATTCTTTTCCTCTTATCTATATTGAACATATGTCTAATTGTGATAAGATGTCATCAAAAAGCAAGAGTGAGCACACGTAAAGTGTGGTATGTATTCACAGTTTCACGAAGTACTCCGTAAGCGCCGGGGGGATTATTTTTGACGCTTTGATGCATCTCTCACCAATCACCATCAATCTCAAAATAGCCTCCCGTGTGAAGCGAACAACCCCTAACCACCAACGACGACGCTCAACACCATCACTCTCCCACCCCCAATTACCCCATGCAGCTCTGACTGGCTGTTGAAGTTATCCACGGTGGAATCATGGGCCTCAAGGGAACAGAAGAGGAAACGATCTGAATGCAGGGGCGTCAGAGCGTCTATCTGCGGGTGCTGGATGCTGTCCCGACCAACCCTACCTCCTCCCGACGACAAGGCTAGCTTTTGGGAAGGGTGAGCGTGAGCACCCCAAATATACCTGCGCGCGAGTATCTACGCTACGGGCTGCGAGTTTTCCTATTTATGTTTCAACACCAGCGTCTATTTACGCTCGCCTACAAGTAGTACTTGAATGTTTCGTTTCCCCTTTCTCATCATTCAATAGCATCCATCCATTCTTCTTCTTCGCCGGTTGACCCTGTCGAGCATCTCTTTACTTTCCTAAGCGTAATCTTATACATTCAATCGTTTCCTCGCTCTACGTTCTAAGGACATGCAAACTTTCTCCAAAATGACAGACACAAAGCCTCAATTCACTAGCGACTACCAAGAGTCCCACGACCAGCACAGCGAGTTTGAGACTCGTGATGGCAGCGACAGAAAGGCTTCGGGTGCATCGCGCGTAGCAGAGTCCGTCAGGCTCGGGCTCACAGTTATTGCACTGCTAGCTGGCGTCACAATGCTTGGGACGGCCGCAACAACTCTCCAAGTCTACAACACCACAAGCCTGACCACCAACTTCCGGTTGTCTCCATGGCCCAGGGAGT
>Ga0247734_1000514_pt1 | contig 33657 bp, 27 predicted proteins | sample UWRJL103311B2_FD_180933 | JGI IMG/M metagenome (GOLD analysis project Ga0247734, IMG submission 180933) | Plant litter microbial communities from Arlington Agricultural Research Station in Wisconsin, United States - UWRJ-L103-311B-2 | ecosystem: Environmental > Terrestrial > Plant litter >...
TGGCCGCGCTCCAATCTCTCTGACTTCTCAGATTAGTTATTTCAGCAGCCTTCCCTTTCCCCTTTCCTACCCTAGCAACTGATTTTCCCTTCCCTTTGTCTACTGGAGTTGCTTTTTTGGCTTTACCAGCCACCCCGCTCCTATCTCTCCATACCTCTACTTCCTTCGCAACACCCGTGGGTAAAGAATCAACCAAAATTAACTGCAGTTCTTCATCGCATAGCCATGAGTTTCGGATCGCGTTATGCCACATCAACATCTGCACATGCATTTGATGTGTTGCCATCCGAATACCCCTCTCGATCTTTGTAGGTCCCTTCTTCAACCCCAATGGATTCGTCAGCGAAATCCTCGTTTCTTTCCTCAATGTAAGCTCCAATTCACCCGTTCCCAGGGGGGTTTGCGCCGATATTGCAGAGGTGGGTTGGAGGGCAGAAGCCCGATGCGGATGTACTTCCACATCTTCGAACTCCATATCTTCGTCATCGTCTTCCGAAGTATCGGCATGATTGTGTCGTTTCGTGTGAGGTACGTCTTCAAACTCGATATCATCGTCTTCATCCTCCTCATCAGTTTGGCCTGCGGTAGTTCTGCGCCGTTTTGCGACTGGTTCACCTCCGAATTGCTCATCAAGAGAACTTAATTCGCTCGAACTGTCTCCGGAATCCCCACCAAGCTTCTCAAGCAGAGCTTTTGCCCCATAGCTCGGTCCTGGCCGTGCATCTAGGTCGTCAAAAAGCGTTGCTTTACGTGGAGTGGGTTTTTTAGGCACCGGCTTCCCTTTTGGTTTTGGTGTTGCGGATTGTGATACTTCAGCTTCTGGGGAGCGTAAATGTTTGCGCGGTAGGAAAGGTGGCATATTTCATGATCACCATCTACACTTATCGAGGAGTTGGCCCTTGAAATGTGGGAAAGAGAGCATAGATCTGATTTGACCTTGCTAGAAGTCAGCGAACGCGAGTGTCGCGAATTCACGTGATTAAATGAGGTCACCACTTTCGTAGCCTTGCAGCTTATCCCAATACGGTAATTTCTAACTTCATTTTCTTGTTAAGGACCTCGGTTGCTATCCAGCCAGCCCATGTTCCATGTGTAATCAAACATACATCCATGTGTAATCAAACATACATATACACAATGCATATCTTGTTATTATGGTGATTTAACCTTATAGATTCAAAATCAATTCACGATCTTTCATCTCGAATGCCTTACGCCCAATAGTAGCTATTCAGATGTGAAACATAACGCTATGTACACTTTATGTGTACAGAAGGCCACCTTTTGAAATTTGTAAATTAAGTATTATCTCGTATGCATCCTCATTTGTTCCTAGTAGCACAGTCATGATTCAAGAATTACAGGCCAGAAGATCTAGACGAAGCAGGAACTACCCTCAGTGTAGAATTTAAGCGAGATATAGGTAGTTGTTGCTGTCTTTCTATTATGTATGTAGGCTATACTGCTAAAAGATTGGATCCTGACTCCCGCGGTCTATATATACATTGTATAGGGATTTCTGTAGCCCTCCGTGTGATCTACTTTCTTCGGGCCGCCTGCATTTAAATTTGTCGGTGATCATCACTATATCATTCAATCATTCAATCGGCTGCCTATCGCCCCTGCGTATAGGGTGTCCATGCCTTGCTCTCCATTCCCTAATTCCATTATCAAATTCTGCTCTGTTAACTCCATCTCTCACCTGTAACATGTTAGCCCCCCACCGCTTGTAGGGTCAAATTTCATCACTTACCAGCTGCATATGTACCCCAAGAGTCTCGACATTTTTATTTCTCGACTCGTCATCAAAAAATAGCATCTCTTCGAAGCGTATCCCTGTGGTTTTTTGTATTTTTTTGAAGTGCGTGATCTTGTTGCCTGGGTAAATTTCCATACTGGGCTTCGGTTAGCAGTGCTCTCTTTGTAAACAGGTAGTCCAGAGCAAGTAGTGTAGACGCAGAGGCTCTCTCGGATGCCAATTTAGGATACACAACTTCAGAAACTTTAGTAAGAGATGTAGACTCACTGGTCGAAATAATCAATAGCCTTCTTCCTCTTTACATCCTTATCCTGTATATGAAGCAGCCTTAACATCTCCCGGGCCAGATCTGGGGCACTGGTTCTCGAGGCCGCACCGACTAATATGCCACGTTCCCTCAGCGCATAGAGGATCGAAGGCACCTCTGTATAGAAGGCATAGCTCTCACCCAGCCGGTCCTTGACGTGGTCGTGTGCTGAGGATGCTTTAAGAGGTGGGGTAGCATGGGTATCCACCCAGAAAGGCCACAGCGTGTAGTCGAGATCAAATACGACGATTTTGGGAAGTGGAAGGGAGTCGACGAGTGTCGACGGGAAGATTGCGCTGCTGGAGGTTGTTGGGATGGACGATGATGAGGCTGAAGCTGAAGCCGAAGCTGAAGCTGAGGATGTAGTCTCTGGTCCAGCTTTGGTGAGCTTTTTCGCCATTGTAAGCTGGCAGAGGACTGACTGGGATGACAGTAGGGCAGGCCGCAGGGCAGGGACAGGAATAGGGCAAGTCAGTCGATGTGCGAGAAGGTGATGGGTGTAGCACTGTAGCATGTACGGTGGCTGTATCTCCGTGGAATATTATATTATATCGAGGTGAGGTGAGGTGAGGTGAGGTGAGGTGAGGTGAGGTTGGAATTGTGGTGTTGAAGATTGATTGACTGAATGATTTGATGACGACGAGGGGAAGTGCCAAGACCCATCTTTTTGTGGAGGAGGGGCAATCCTGGTAGACGAAGGAAAGCCTAGCTTATCTTAGCTAGCCTGTCCTTGGCGGCGCAGGGGTGGTGGAAAAAAAGCTTGGGGCGGCGGAAGAAAGAAAAGAGTTTGGATGCGTCTGTGGCACCTGTTGCACTCTCTTCTTCACATTCTTCCTGCGCATGAATGACGCTCAAATTAATTGGTGACTGGAGTTGAGTCATGCACTGGACAGACTCTTACTAATCAATTCCAATCTTCAATTTCACCTTCACAACATCAACACCTTCAATTTGTTGTGTGTGTTTTGTCTGTCTGTCTGATCCCATCCATTCCTCTCATCCATCTGCGCTGTTCCTCCCATTCCGCTTCGCCGTCTGTGGTTGTTTTCGAGCTCCAGGCAAACACCACTTCGTTTGTAACACCAACAACAGCTCACCAACCTACAACACAACAACCACCCACCAAGCGACCACAGAGCTTTATTTACCTGCGCGTTCGCGCTCCTCCTGCTCTTCCTCCTACTCTTCTTCCTACAGCTCAAGATTCCTCCTTCGTCTCGCGAACTAATCGTCGCATTCCGAGAATGATGGATCCTCTGTCAATCCTCGCTCTGGCTGCTGAGACCGTTCAACGATCCGAAGCAAACAAATCTCTCCCAGCTTGCACTACCCGCAAAGGCCAACTCAGAGACGTCCCTCTACTGGGCCCAGTCGCTCGTTCTGCTGCCGAAATCTATCGCAGTGTCAACTTAGATAATCTTCTTGATCTGCCAACGCTCAACCGTTTCAACCTGACCTCCCTGATCGACGCTGGACACCTTTGGGTCGCAGTCAACCGCTGGGATGAACCGGTTGGATTCGTTGGTGGGGAAAATATTGGTGGCAATTTCCATATCGTCGAGATCTCCGTCGCGCATCAGCACCAGGGACGGGGCATTGGAAAAATGTTGATGGCGCGCATGATGGAGGATGTCAAGCGTGAAGGATTCAGAGCCACGACGCTCATGACATATCGGAATATTCCATGGAACGGACCCTTTTATCGAAAATTAGGCTTCATGGAAGTAGATTTGTCAGAGATGGGATATGACTATCTGAAGATTTGGCAACACGAGGGTAGTCTGGGATTGGACATGGGGCAAAGATGCTTGATGGGGAGAATTCTTTAATCCAGCTCTTTTTTCAGATCGATGAAACCATAGGCATTGGTTTATATACCTTGCTACGCGCTTATCTTTGAAAGACTCGTCGACCCAACGGCAAAAAAGTATCCCAGCCCCATTTGGGGGGCACCAAACAGAGCACCACGAGCACTGGCTTTTCTCAAATCTGCTGCACCTTTTGGCTTTGCTTCAAGCGAAAAAGAAAAAAATAGTCATGTCAATGACGCTGCAGGGGCGACAGTGGACTGCGACTAAGATTATTGAAAAACACAAACTCAAGCAGTATTCATTGGCCATCGGCCCAAGGGTGTAGCGCATGGAATGGTGTCTGACACAACACCACCCTGAGATGTTTTGCAATGCTTTAAGGCATGGAGGATCTCGTGGTTATTCTTGAGCGACTTTGGCACGACGGGATAGATTGATGAATAATCTTGGCGTAATTCCTTCGTTTGGCGTTCCGCAAAGAATCAATATTATTATAGGCATGGAAGAGGAATTGTACGATACCTGGGACTGGCGCTATATTGGTAACGGAGCTTGTAATTCATTCAGTTTGCGAAGTCAGGGTTTTGAAATCGTGGATTGAGATTTTGATATCACTTTGCGAATATTCTAGCAGATCATGGGATGGAGACCCACAAGATTTGGCACATTTGAACTAGCTAGCCTCCTAGAAAAATTCAAAATCTGACAAAATCAATCAATTGAGTCAATACAAATATCCAGCCCAGACAGATTCACATGCATAAGTGGACGAGATTCAGCATGGATAAAGCTTGCTGACCTCAGATTTCCAGTCGCTAAACCTTGCGGTTTATGCATAGATCATCACAACCATCCAATCGCTCTAGAGATACTCGTTCATTAAAAGTACTTCGTATGCGTAGGACTCAGTCCTTCCTCAATATTTCCACATTTACAAACACCATGCTTGCTACTTAAAAACGCCATTAAACAGTTGCCTATCAAATCTTCCTTAATTTCACATCCCTATCACACCTCACCTTTTCCCTTTAAACCACAGTACCGACATTTTTCAACTAAATACCTTACCTATACGCATTTATATTTATCCCCCCTATAATCCTTCAAACCACCAGCAAACACAAGAACCCAAGGGAATGTTGGCGCATGCTAGCGCCTGACTAGCTTCATTCCATGATCTGCCTCCCCGGACGCCACACCCGCATCCTTACCGCGCTACGCTGCTATTATCCCTCTCTCATTGGCTCGTCGCACATTTGGTGCACGTCTGGCCAAGACATTGAAGTGTACAAGCGTCTCTTTAGCGTGGCATCTTCAACTTGTAATAACTGACGCAAATGGATAGATATAGAAATTTGGTTTTGAGAAATGAAAAAGGGGAGATGAGGAGAGAAGAATGATGTGATAACAACCAGCTGTTTTTTTTTGTGAGGTTGTTGGGTGGTGGATTCTGAGGGGGGGGAAGGAGATAGAGCACTGGTTTTACGTTTAGAATTGAGGCTATTTGAATAATAATATAGGAAATAGGCAAGTTCGATTATGAGGGAGAGGATTTAAAGTTTGTTGGTTGTGATATTGGAGCCTTGTTGAATAGGCGGGCGGCGAATTATACTGTAGATGGCCTGGTTTTGGCGAAGGCTGAAGCTTTTACAGAAAACGATATTCCTTGATTCGAGCATGCGATAGGCAACGCGAGACTCAGTATCACCAGAATTACTTAGATGGGAAACAATTTGTAAGGCATGGTTGGTAAACTGATGTTGGAAGTTGATCGCAAGCCAAGGCACCCGCATCAGAAATCGCAAATCCCCCAATGAAGCTAGCGCACGCGGCAGAATAAGTTCCAGCAGCCTCACGTCTTCATCCTCATAATAGATAAAAAGCCCTCTTCAGGCACCCAATCCCAGCGTCAACGTCCACCCGCACAATGGACGACTTCGAATCCCTCGAGCTCCTCTCTCTCGTCTCCAAGGTCACCTCCGAACTCCAGAACCATCTTGGCGTCTCGGACAAAAACCTTGCTGAGTTCATCATCGCGCAACATACACAATGCGCCACTCTAGCGGAATTCCAGAAGAAGTTGGAGGGGATGGGCGCGGACTTTCCGCAGAGTTTGGTAGAGAGTGTGGATCGTCTGGTTTGGAGTATGCATCCAAAGTTCAAGGGGAGAAAGAGAGATGAGACAGCTAATGGGGGAGGGGAGAAAGAGGTTGAGGAGAAGACGGCTAAATTTAAGGGACTAGCATTGCCTGATCAGGAAATTGAATTGTATGAACCTGAAGAGGAGTTTGATGACGGACCTGATGCTATTGATGATACGTTGGCGTTGTTGGAGGGTTTGGAGGGGAAGGCAAAGTCGGGCGAGAGAAAGACGAGGAAGAGAAGCAGGAGTCCTGATGATGACTATGATAAAGCGAGGAAGGGGAGAGAGAGACATAGATCGAGATCAAGGTCGCTGGACGATTCGAGGAGACGGAGGAAAACTGGTTACGAGGAGGAGGATGAATATGGGAGATCGAGAAAAAGCCATAAGAGCAGTCGACGCAGACGAGACGACGATCAGTTCAAACGACCGCCTACGCCTGAGATTGACGACTCGCCTGTACTATACAAGGTTTATGATGGTCATGTCACAGGAGTAATGGATTATGGTGCATTTGTCAACATACATGGGATCAAGGGCAAGGTGGACGGACTTGTGCATGTCTCCATGTTGGTAGAAGGTCAACGCGTAAATCACCCTTCAGATCTAGTATCAAGAGGCCAGCCAGTCAAGGTGAAAGTGGTTAAACTGGAAGGGAACAAGGTCGGTTTATCGATGAAAGATGTCGATCAGGAAACCGGACTTGATTTGGCACCACAAGCAAGAATACAATCTGGAGCAAACTCAGAACGACTTGGAGGAAAGGGCGAATACGGTCTCCTCGATGACACAATACCGGTTGTTGAGGGCAACATGGGCCGTAACGGGAGGAGAGTGAAGAAACGGATGACCTCGCCCGAACGCTGGGAAATCCGTCAACTGATCGCCTCTGGTATTGCTAAGGCCTCGGACTATCCAGATCTAGATGAGGACTATAATGCGACACTGAATGGCGAAGGCGAAATGGAGCTTGAACAGGATGTTGATATCGAAGTTCGAGAGGACGAGCCGCCATTCTTACAAGGCCAAACCAAACAATCCCTCGAGCTATCTCCTATACGTGTCGTCAAGGCACCCGATGGCTCGCTGAACAGAGCTGCTATGTCCACTGCTGCCTCAGCGAAAGATAGAAGAGAATTAAAGAGACAAGAAGCCCAAGATGCCAAGGAAAGCGAAAAGGTTGATTTGTCTGCGCAGTGGCAAGATCCTATGGCAAACCCAGAAACAAGACAATTTGCTGGCCAAAACAACAGGCCCAACCCCAACGAAGTCATTCCTGAATGGAAGAAAGTAATCCAAGGAAAGGATGTTTCAAAGGGCCGGCGAACTGATATGACAATGAAGCAACAAAGAGAGTCACTCCCAGTCTTCCAGTTCCGGGAGAAGTTAATCGAGGCTGTGAAGGAAAACCAGCTTTTGATTGTCGTTGGAGATACTGGTTCAGGAAAGACTACCCAATTAACACAGTACTTGGCAGAAGCTGGTTATGCGAACAATGGCATGATCGGTTGTACACAACCCCGTCGTGTGGCCGCCATATCTGTTGCAAAACGTGTAGCTGAGGAAGTCGGTTGCGAGCTTGGCCAGGAGGTTGGATATCACGTCCGTTTTGATGAATCATTCACCCCGAATACCAAGATAAAGTATATGACGGACGGTATGTTACAACAGGAAATGAAAACAGATATGGATCTCAAGAGATATTCAGTCATCATGTTGGATGAGGCGCACGAACGTACTATCTCCACAGATGTTTTGTTTGCATTGCTCAAGAGAACTTTAAAGCGCCGGTCTGACCTTAAGGTCATTGTTACATCTGCCACTTTGGATGCTGACAAGTTCTCTGCATACTTCAACGAATGTCCTATTTTCTCGATTCCTGGACGGACTTTCCCAGTTGAAATCATGTACTCTCGAGAAGCTGAAGAAGACTATCTAGATGCAGCCATGGTTACCGTCATGAGTATTCATCTCACAGAGCCAGCTGGAGATATCCTTCTGTTTTTGACAGGAAAGGAGGAGATTGACAACGCGTGCGAAACGCTATTCGAGCGCACTAAAGCTCTGGGTCCGTCTGTCCCTGAACTTATCATACTGCCTATCTACTCGGCTCTACCCAACGAAATGCAATCGAGAATTTTCGATCCTGCTCCGCCTGGAACGCGTAAGGTAGTCATTGCTACAAATATTGCGGAAACATCGATTACTATTGATCATATCAAGTATGTTATTGACCCTGGATTCGTCAAGCAGAACGCCTACGACCCAAGACTCGGAATGGACTCGCTAGTCATCACGCCCATCTCACAAGCCCAAGCCAAGCAACGTTCTGGTCGTGCAGGTAGAACTGGCCCCGGAAAGTGTTTCCGGCTTTATACCGAAGCTGCATTCCAGTCTGAAATGCTGCCCACATCTATCCCCGAAATTCAGAGACAGAACTTGTCCAGCGTTATCTTGACATTGAAAACTATGGGTGTCAATGATCTCCTTCATTTCGATTTCATGGACCCACCTCCTACCAACACCATGCTGAGCGCCCTGGAAGAGCTTTACGCACTCTCCGCCCTCGATGATGAAGGGCTACTCACTCGTCTCGGACGGAAAATGACGCATTTCCCCATGGTGCCTGCCCTTGCCAAGGTCATTCTCGCCTCTGTTGATTTAGGATGCTCCGACGAAATTATTAGCATAGTAAGCATGCTTAACGCTGAAGGCGAGGTCTTCTACCGCCCCCGCGATAAACAAACTCAAGCCGACCAAAAGAAAGCCAAATTTCACGACCCTCACGGGGATCATCTCACTTTCCTTAATGTTTACAACGGCTGGAAACAGAGCAAGTTCGCCAAAGCTTGGTGTACGGAGAATTTCATCCAAGCGCGCGCCATGAGTCGATCCCGAGATGTACGAGAGCAAATCTTAAAACTCATGCAAAAATACAAGTTCCCTATTGTATCCTGCGGTCGCGACACCCAGAAAGTGCGACAAGCGCTTTGCAGTGGCTTCTTTCGTAATTCCGCCCGGAAAGATCCCCAAGAAGGCTACAAAACGCTCATCGAAGGCACACCTGTTTCTCTACATCCTAGCTCTGCGCTCTTTGGCAAGCAAGCCGAGTGGGTTATTTATAATTCCTTGGTGATGAGTACCAAGGAATACATGCACTGTACGACGAGTATTGAACCTCGATGGTTGGTAGAGGCGGCCCCAACGTTCTTCAAGGAGGCGCCAAAGGATAAATTGAGCAAAAGGCAGAAGGCGGAGAGGATACAGCCTCTGTACAATAAGTTTGCGGTGGAGGATGATTGGAGATTGTCGGCACAGAAGAGACAAGGCAGAGGTGGTGGTGGCGGGACTTGGGGTTAGATTCCTGGTTGTGTTCATATTTATGCGATAGAGAAAGTAGACCAAAAGGGCACAAAATATATTCTTTTCTCCAAACACGTGATGTGTTACATATTACGATGTATATCACCAGTACTACTAAACCATTTTCCGTGACCTTGCCTGAATGTCTCAGTACCTAGAGAATCATATTATGCCCCATTTCCAAATTCAAGCCCGTAGATTCTGCGTTCACCAAAGCGCAGTCTAACTACATAATCCAATCAAACCATCCCAACATTCCTCCTAAGCACTTCCAATATCCAATCCTTGGCACTAGCCGGCTCATGGAAATGATACTGAAACATCAACACAAAGCAATGCATCTGTCTTTCCCACTCCAACCATTCCCCTCTAATACCAATCTCAGCCAGTTTGTCCCTAAACTGCACGCCTTCGGGTGCTAAGCAGTCATAGCCTCCCACCACCCCATCAACTTTGATTTCTGCTCTCTTCAAAACCTCTAGATCCGCGAGCACGGGTGAGATTCTGGGATCGGATAATTCCCAATCACCCCTCCACGCATCAGCTACCTCCTCGATAATTTTGCGTGTAAGCACGGGATCTTTCGACTCCTTCTCGTCGATCTCAGGATGTTGATGCCGGAGATCCGTGGCGGGACAGATGGCGAAAATATTTTGCACGGGACAGATCTTCTTGCCTTCTCCAGCTTGCTTCGCTGCTAGCCATCGTGTAGCGGCATAGATACCCAGCACCAACACGATGTTCCCGCCCGCGCTATCGCCCATAAGCGTTATAGAACAGTCAGAGGATTCTGCCTCGCGCTCGAGGTTCTGGTAGAGGCGCTCGAGATGCGGTATCGAATGCGAAGCCGGCGAGTTGGGAACGAGGGGATACGAGACGAGATTTATGCTGTAAGAAGGGAGCTGCATACACATTTCGGCGCATAAACTCCAATGTTCTCGGGTTGGCTCGCCACGAAAACCGCCGCCAGCAAAATAGTAGAGCTTTCGCTGGACTTTTTGCTCTTGACTTGCTGAGCCATTGTTGGTCTCTGAGGGTAGAGAGAAGGTGTAGATATACGTCGATTCTATGAATGATTCGGTGATGTTACATTTCCGCGACGAGTGCGTCGAGTGATGCGGTTTTAACTGTGGCGAACCAGGGGGAAGGGGATCTCCAGGCTTGAGAATCAAATCACCAAAGGGTTTAAGAATGGATTGAATTGCGGAACTGGGGAGCGAATGGGACGTTCGATGGCTAATGGGGGTGTTTATTAGTACATTTCCTTTTCGGGAAATTTGGAGGTCCTGTCTTGAGATGAGAATTTCCTTACTCGATTGTTATTGTAGATGTTGACTTAGGATCAACAACAGATATGGAACTGTTCGACGCCATGATATGAAAAGGTTATGTTTTATATAGGTTTCATATATATTTTGAGATGATGAGCTTTTATACTTGGAGCTTTGGAGCTGGTGTGGGATGCTTGCATACTGTGGCGGATATGAGGTCATATTTTGTGGAGATCATCAATGTCAGCAGGAAAGCTTAAGTTGAGTTGTGTGTGAGAGAGAAATAGATCAACCGATATAAATCAGTGATTTCGCAAAAGGGAGTATCAAACTAAGGATGTGTTTATAACATAATAAGAATACGGATAGGGTTGTGGCTTGGACCCCCGTTAACACGAAAAGGGGCTCGCTTATTAGTGAAATGACTTACGTCACGAGATCAAGTTCACCTTAACCCTTGAATGTTAATACTTGTGATATTTTGATGGTCAATCATTAAACTTTAGACTTCTGAGGCTTTGCAGTTGTAGCAAGTGTTCCACACTGCTTCTAATTCTCCACTCAAACGATTTCTGGGTGACTTCATTTCTCTCTAGATCTTCTAACGGACAGCGCAAATGAACTTGTTTTTAGCTCTAATATTCCTAAGCTCTCCTTGAATGGCATGTCAACTAATTAAGAAGAGCAATAATATCTCAAATTAAAACATACTCCGTATGGTCCTTTGGGAAATAGGAAATAATTAAGCACAGACCTCAGCTGATATATTTTATTCTTTGTTACAGGCAGCTATCGTGATCGACTGGCGAGAAGGTTTAGCAGACCTCTAAGTTACTCAGTTTATTTTAACAAGCTCAAGTCCACTTTTTATTTTGTCTTGAAGAGCGTTCCTGGCATTTAGAGGATATAATTTAGCGTAATTCTCGCCAGTGGTTACTCGGAAATTCAACATGTAGTAAGTTTCCTATGACATTGGGAAGCTAAATCATTAGAGGTGTTTCATTTAGATACTTCAAATACTTGAAACTAAGACTCACACAACTCTGGAGCTAGAAAGCTGCTTTTCGTCGGACTTCAGGATAAATCGTTTTATAAGAGCGTCCAAGGATCAGAAGTTGGGCTTCCTATTATGACAAGATTCAGAATACCCAAAATCCACGGAGCGAAATTTCCTCTTCTGTAGTATGGCGGTTATTAGGCGGGCAAACTTTTTTAAACCGAGATCTCTTTGCTATAAAATTTTAAGGAAATTGGTGTCCTGGTCCAACAAGTAGGCACGCCATTGCGACAGAAGCTTGAGAATAGTCGATACCAAAACTAACCATTACAGATATCTCTTCTATCGGCTACCCAGCTCCATCAGAACGCACAAAATATATCTATGTAACGCGGTCGTACAAACAGCAATTGATGAAGAGATAAACTAGTACCGGATTTTTACCCGTACGTAAAATAGGGTACATCCATCGAAGGGGAGATGCTAGGGAAGAGCCTTGGAGACTCAGTCATCTAAGTCAAGACCTTCTCCAACATGAACCCCATCTCAATAATTATGTATAGCTGTGCCTGGTTGTTCAACACCCTTGTCTTAATTCTAAAAAGCCACTCAGGACTAGAGTTCGTCACACGGTCTTACTCTAAATTCGGCTGTTTCTATGCGCAACTTATTTGAAGAAGACTATTTTATTAGTATTGAGAAATATTCTTTGCTAATTGTTGATTGCGAGCAACCAACTAATGATATTTCTCGTAAAATACACCTGACTGGATTATAGCTTATAATTTGAGTACACATCCTGAGCCTGACAATGATTAAGTATGCACCTAGCTGTGAGAATAAGTAGATATTGCCAAGATTTTCTAACCTCCACTTTTGTATATATATCACTTAGATCCCCATCACAAGCAACTTAACTAACATGAATACGTGTGCCTTCTAATATTGGAGATCTTCATAAATGGTTTTATACGCTAGGTAATGCGCCGATAACAAACGTATCTCTTATATGATAAGCATGAAAATTCGAATACTGAAATTATAGTTAAAATGAGTTTAGAGTCCTCTGATACCCACCTAGTTTGCCTTCTCTCCAGTTTGAGGTATATGCTTTTTCTTCATATTCCCACCCTGCTCTATTCCAAACTGTGTATCTAATTCAGTTCGGAGTGTTATATGTTTCTCGACGAATACTGCAGCAATTCCTGCGACTCCGAATGCAACAGCACCGATCCAGACAGCTTTAAGTGCTTCTTGATAAACGGATATTACTTCCTGTCGCACTGTGGGCTCGAGGGAGCGGATATAAGATCCGCCAACGAATTGATAGGCACGCCCGCCCTGCAATTGTTCACGGACTGATGACTTGCTAATCTTAGACGAGTGACGGTCGAATTGAGCATTGAAAATAATACCCGGAATTGTAATTCCCCAAACAAAGCCAAAGCTACGCAAAAAAGAGTAAATTCCCGTCGCTGATGCCACATCTGACTCGGGCATAGAAGTCATAATGGCAGGTAGAACAGTAGGCAGTAGTAATGCACGACCAACAGCATCGACAATTTGGAAGATAACCCACACAGCTTTAGGAGTTGCTGGGGAAAGCATGATGTTAAGTCCAGACCCAATGATACCCAGACAGAAACCGAGGAAATGCATCGGTCGATAGTAGCCAAATTTGGATAGAATCCCACCAGCACCAGCCGCTGTGATGATGAGGAAGGCTTCGTAAGGGACGAAATTAATACCCGCGCGGAGAGGAGACACGCCCTTTAGTGCTTGGAAGTAGAATGGCCAAAAGAAACACACCCATTGGAGAAGTATTGAGGATACGAAATTGATATAGAAGCCTGCGACGGATGTTCGATTTGAAAATAGGCGTGGTGGTACCATGACCTCTTTGCAATAATGTGGCGGTTTCCACTCGTACACATGAAATCCTGCCCATCCCATGACACCAAGTATAATGGGGACGATGACCCGCCAGGAAGACCAAGGGAAGACGCTGCCACCAAAGACCAAGCCAATCAGAAGGGAACATATGGACGCAATAAAGATCAGGCTTCCAACCCAGTCGATGCGCAAGAATGCTGCCGCCCATGTAGTTTCTTTTTTGTGATGAAGTCGAAGGAATACAAGCATAATCGCGATGGTAAGCCCTGAAGTAGGAATATTGAGATAAAAGATCCACCTCCAATTCGCATCAGCAAGAACACCACCAACCACAGGACCCATGATAGCCCCGATAGCACTTGAAGATAAAACAAAGCCCAAGTACTTCCCTCTTTCCCTCAAAGGAACCAAGTCGCAGACAATGATTTCAACGAGCATGAAGATCGCACCTGCCCCTAAGCCTTGAACTGTCCGACCGGCTATCATCATAGTAGAGGCGTTTGCTCCCCCAGCTATTCCACTTCCAAGTGCAAAAATAGCAATCGAGATGATCATGGGATTGCGGCGCCCAAAGATATTGGAAAGCTGAGCACAGAGGGGTTGAATCACAGTCTGAGCAATAAGGAAAGAATTGGCAATCCATACGTAGCTATCAGCAGCGGAAAGTTCGCTGGTGATTCGTGGAAGGGCTGTTGCGATGATGGATCCATCGAGGGAGGAGATGAAATTTAGCGACAAGAGAATAAGATAGAACCTCCAGCTCTTGGAGGTACTTGGGGAATTTGCTTCCGGCTCGACTTTAGCTGCTGATTCTTCCATTCTTGAGTGTAAATCCAGATTCAGTTAGTAGTTTCAAGAGTTTCTCCTTAGACAAGAATCGTATTCAGACAAGAGATTGATTCAGTGTATCCGTAGTAACTATATGTTAAAAGTATAGCTACGAGTACTGGCAACCTGTATCACAGAGTCTTTGAGACTGAGCAACTCCCCTTCCTTTACGAATCTTGCTTTTAATTTCAGCACTGTTGATGATTTCCCGGTCATTTTATGCTGGTGGGCTGATCCCATATAGTGCCGCACAGAACAGACGTGGTGCTGGGTTAATGGTATCAACTTCCATACAGCCCTCCTGCAGCCACCCGACGGCGGTATCTAGAAACCGGTATGTGGAGTGCTCTTGAGACACCCGGCTAAAGGGTTCTTTTAGCCTGCGAATTAATTGCACCTAGCTTGTTGTGCCCTCAGACACCAATAACTAGTACTAGTATATACCCTAGCTCACCATCACGAGCCCCCTTTTCACCTCTTTAGACTACACTGAATGCAAGAACATTACCTTTACCTTTGAAAAGCCCCCTTATTCTATGAAATAGGTCTATGACACAGCTCTGCATTGGTAGGTTGAAAATAAATCTCTTAATTAATGCAGTTGGAATTGGGACTGATCCTGTTTGCTGGGACTAAGAATTAATAAAAACTTCCAACAAGCCACCATGCAACTCGGCTCTACAAACAGACACCGAAAGCCTACTCTACAAGTCCTCGACAGAAATTGGCATCGCCTTATCAGAGTCAGAGACTAGAACTCTCCATTTATCACTCTTATCTTGACCAGCTCTCGGGCTGATTTTGACCTTAATATCGTGGTCCGGCGTTGGGACAGTTTCAAAAATGCCTGCCTTGTCGATAGTAGGGCAATTCCACTTGCTATCAACTGGGGTAATGTCAAAACGGAGAATCAACAAAGCCGCAAAAGCCAATATCTCGGTACTAGCGAAATGTCGTCCCGGACACAGCGTTGTTCCGCCACCAAAACCACGAAATGCAACCGGTTGGTGGCGTTTTTCTTTTGGTAGGAAACGTCGATGATCAAATTCGCTGACGTCTGGACCCCAGGCCCCTGAGTTGGTATGCTGAACCGGGCTGGGGATCAACACAGTGCTTCCCTTTTTGAGAAGGTACTTGTTGTCAAGCATATGGTCTTCCATTACCATCCTACTCGATATTCCTACGGTGTGAAGACGAAGGACCTCTTGCATCGTGGACAACAATATTGGGCAGCAAAGCTTAACTTGGGACAAATCGAGAGTGCGTACTGTTACAGTTTTGCAATCTTCGGTGGTAATAGTTTCGGCAGATATGATTTTGGAAAGCTCTTCTCGGCACTCTCGTAATGCACCCGGTGCAGAATATAGGTGGTAGGTCATCCAGAAGGCGGTTGGCGAGGTATTAACAAGTATTGCAATTGCCCCACCTACCTCAAATCGCGCAATGTCTTCCACAGGGACTTTGTGTTCTGTGCTGTGTTTGTAGCGAGTTTGGATCAAACCCGAACCTTCATTATGGCCGCCTTCTTCAAAATATTTGATAAACGCTTTAGTCATAAGCTCACGGGCTTGGAAGCTTTCCCGAGCTAGTATTGAAGGGAAAAGTTCCATGATCATAATCATGATCCCGGGAGGATATTTCCTGACGAAGTGAGCGACAAGAGGATATCAGTACTTTATTCTGGTGCTTACCAGAAACTTTCCTCAATTGCAGGGGTTTTGAATGGATTTTTAGGACCATAAACCGAGTCCGTACTCGCAAGCGTTATTTCATGTCTAATAAATTCAAAAAGGTTGACAATGTTTTCTTCCAATCGATCAATCGACGTGGCAACTTTCTGGGCCATTACACGGTTCATTGCATCCAGCTCAGGACCCGGAGAAAGTGGCGTATGAATGGCCTTGTAAAAAGTAATTGAGTAGCCCCAGAAGCCTTCATCACCATTGACATTCGTGCTCAATATATCATTCGCTGTTTTGCTGGTGCCACAGATACTCATAGCTAGTTTCGCTTCTAGAGGAGGGAATGCCAGCGTCTTGAATTGTCGCTGCACCGCGGTAATGAGCGGTGTGGCATTGACTACGTAGAGTCTTGAGCCAGGAAGCCGAATGGTGTAAATAGGTAAGTTATATTTGTCACTGAATCTAAACTTCAGCAAAGAGCTCCAAACTGATCTGTTGCAATTGGAAACCCGGGAGAGAAGTGAACTAAAACCCGCTAAACTTACCGAAGTCCAACATAATATTTGGTTTTCTTCCTCGACAGTTCTATCATAGAACCTATAAATGGAAGATAAGTTGTTGTCATCGGTGGTTCTCGAGCATCTTGGGTGTAATTAATGAGGACATGGAGGCCACCTGCAATGATGATGGCGGCTGTGGCGATCACAGCTAAGGTGGTTGGCATCTTGAATATCTCAAGAAAGTCAAGATAGGTTGGGGCGGCGATTACGAGTAGGAGAGTAAATGTAGACAAGGAAAGATTTGAAGTTCACAACACACGAAGAAGTATGAATGGCGTACACTGAGTAGAAGGAGTAACTCCCGAGGACGTGTTATTGATCTTTCAACTCATTTGCTTAGGCTGATATTGTATGTATGGCTATCAGTCAACGCCAAGTTTCCCACTTTCTTAAGGTGGCCCTTTGGAGTGACTTCGGACTCATACACTATTGTTTTTGGTTGTCAGTTTTGGGATGCTGAGTGTTGGATGTTGGCTGCCGAGTTGGGAGTCGATATTCATTGGCTTTAGATTATCTCCCTTACATCCCGAGCGCTAGGCGGTGTGATGAGGTTTGCAGATTGTTGCTTGCTGTTGGTGTTATAGGCACTAGGCCTTTGAGTTCAAGTGATTGATTGGTCCAAATTTAAAATGCCTGAGGCAGCAGTAGTTCCTCTCACATACTTGAGCCTGCTATTATTAGCTCACTGTCTCCAATTTCACTAAATAATCACAATAATTCGCAAACACTGGCTCAAAGTATGCTCCTAGCCTTTTTATTGAATCACAACGCCATCTCGCCATGGCACCCCAGTCTCCCCAGATTACCAGCTGGAAAGAGTTGGCTTTGCTGTACGAGGAACTCGATCCAGAAACCGGTGAATTCCAGCATACTATATTCGCCATTGTTGACGACGATACTGTATATCTTGGCCAGTTGAATATCCCTAAACTTGAGCTATCGTTCCAACAGCTCACCGCAGCTCTCAATCCAATTCCCGATCAGGATATATTTCCATCGTTTCCACTTTCCGACTTTGAAATTACCCAAGCTCCAGAGGTGGTTCCCGCCAACTGCTATATCAAACGACCAGCACTGGCTCATTACGATGTATTCAAAGAATACAACGTCCTACATCTCCTTCCCCAAGGCTTTATCGAGGAAATTCATGCCATGGAATTCCTCACCCAACATCCTCACCCTCACATAATCCGTTACCACGGCTGTCGGGTACGGAGGGGTCGCATTACCGGCATTGTCCTCGACCGACACTCCAATGACATGAGGGACTACCTGAAGCATGACATTGGAACACTTGACAAGAAAGTCTTTATGGAAGCCCTTGAGTTGGCCATTCATCACTTACATTCACTCGGATGGGCTCATAACGACCTTAACCCTGGAAATGTTCTAGTCAACCAAGCTGGAATGCCAATTCTGATCGACTTTGGCTCTTCCCACCCGATCGGCGCGAAGTTATCTACCAGCCGAGGGACGAAGATATGAAAGATTATACCACATCGGAGAAGCGTCATGATATATCTGCTCTCCTCAAGATTCGTGCCTGGTTAGATAAACCAACATTTCAAGATTAGCTAGTCTGATGTCGGAGGAAGGGATGGGAGACCTTTATAAAAAGTTATAAACATTGTCGTATGTCTAATTTAATTTGAGTACAGTTAGACTGATGTATTGCCCGAAGTTCGTATGAATGCTTGCGACTACGAAGTACTAGTGTTGCTAAACCACGCTCTTGGGTTTTCTGGCATTTCGTTGGGTGCTGATACTACCTCAGAAGCCGAATCGTTAGCATTGCGCTGAGAAAGCATACAGTAAAATAGCACCAATCTTTGCTCCTAACTCAGCCATAGTGCGAATTTTCTCTTGGTGCCTGCTATTATCTTCAATGCCCGAGGTAGTCCAGAACTCTTCCCAGAGAGCTGTAAATAGCTGCACGTGGCACGCATAGTCGTGCCAATCACTACGGCTCATACACCCGGTGAACAAGAGCAGGGAGTCCAATTCCATACCGAAGGGTAGCACAGATGCAAGGGACCAGTCGACAATGCCGGTGATTTCGTAAGTATGCTGGCAGGTAAGACATGGCATAAATTGCCAGTGGTGACCCGGCGCCGCTCATCGTGCCGTGGTAATTGACCTCAAACACTGTGGAAGGAACCATATAACCCTAAACCCATTATCTCCGTCGCTATGTTTATCGTCGTCATTGTATGTGAAGCAGAACACAAAGGAAAGGGAGAAGCTTGTGGACTAGATCTCTAAACGGGAGGATAAGATACCAGTCCAAGGTGACAGACGACGGAGAAATAAGGACATCATTGTAGTTTTTGAAACGTATGAGATGGACAACTAGCTTATGGTTTAATAACCATAGACTCTTGACGCTTTTAGTACACTAAAGTCTTTCAACCCACAGATATCGAGAATTCGAAGAATAAACCCAAGCCCACACACCCCTAGATCTCTCCTCCTCCCCCGTTTCTTACCATAGATAGTGGTATATATATTAAATATCGAATCTACAACGCAGATTGTTCATTGCCGTCATATATATAACCGTTTCCTTTCCCGGCCTCTGAAACATATGTCCACTTCATAATTTAGGTACATTGAATAGGTCGTTGGGACGCTGACTCGCTAATAATGTGGGGTTTTCATATAATACCAACACTTCTCGCACGACAGTCGTGTCAAGTTTTGCATCCTTTCTCGCATTTAGAAGAAATTCTCGCTGGGCGAAATCTCGACAAATGATATCGGAGCCAGGTTTTAGAAACTAGTTCCCTAACTAGTTCCCAGAACTGTAGAGTTCCGATATAAAAACTCCCGGGAAACTCTCCAACTAACCTTGCTGGGTTGAATGTGAGTAGAGAAGCTGCCAGGAACATCAGCTGGCCAGTAGCTTTAATGGTCCTCGTCGTACTAGTAGAAGACCACCTGTCTTTCATCCATCAGCATTTCACGAGCCATCCAGTTAGATGCAGGCGAATGAATCAGACTCCTTGCCGAAATTGCGTTCGAACTAATCAACGGGTTGCAGTTTGTATTACTCCAACTCTTTCTGATAATTCTCAATATCTGTGTCGAAGTTCGTTGTATAATAATTCTGCATCCCAACGGAAGTCCTGAAGTTGATCTATGGGACTTCCCGCAAAAGCCTCGAACAAAGTGACTTTGACTCTTATCCAGGAAGACAAATCAAGAAGTCTAACGACATCCATTAGTTGGATCACAAGCATCGATTTTAAAGGATGTGTAACATGATGTTTCGTCCCAGAAAGCACTATGATTAATAATGCTTCGATAGACTGCTCCCAGTGTGGCTCTTTCGCTTGCAGAGCTGCATTAAGCTCATCCATGTCGTCTTGGTTCCCGGAAAGCATACTATCTCGCCAAAGGACAGCTATGTGAAGTAGTGTGACCAACCGAATCGTTTCTTCGATATGATTGTGGCTCGAGAAGCTGCCATTGTTTGTGAATGGATATCGAGCGTAGGTTTTCAAAACAAATATTGCGCGTGAAAAGGCCGGGTATCTTCCATCACTATCAATTCCTATTGCCGGCGTATGTCTCAGCTGCAGGCTGCTTAGGGAGTTGAAAAAGGCAACAAAATCAGAACAGCGTTGTTTGAATGATTCGTTGTCGGCTTCAAGCTTGGTGATGGCTGAATTTTGAATCATCACTCTGCTCTCCGTGTCTATTTTCGACTGATGTCGTGAAGGGGAGAACCAGTATGGCTCCTTAACCATTAGTAGTCTGTTGGTTACGTTAGTCGTGTAGTATCAAAGGTTTGACAAACCATCAGTAGTTATACAGACACACCCATGAAATTCCGAGTACTTACATGTAAGCTGCTTTTTCCAGCCTCCAGTTCGAGCGCAGTGACAAAAGGCCCCCTCTCAGTTCTATCATCCGCGAAAGCCCCTGCCTGTGAATCTTGATCGACTCTTCATTTCCCCACCAGTTCTAGCAGACACAAAGCACAACATTAGTGGTGCTCTACAAACCAAAGAACGGAAAACCCTACCTCTAATGACGTTAGCCTCAGAACGGCCGAGATAGCAGCATCACTAATCATCATGACAGGGTCTTCTAGCCAATTGTTTATTATTCCAATCGCCTTTTGATTGTGCATAATCGCTAGTGTCGGTGTTGGCTCAGAGCGAAGATACGCCAAATGTGCTGCCGAGTATGCGAGGGCCGCGTGGAAGGATGCCTCATTAGCAAATTCTAGGTTCATCCAAAGATCCATATGAGTTCGTGCAGTTTCAGATTCAAGGGTTCCCCCGTAGATCATAAGAGGAAATGTTACAGTCCCTTTAACAGATGCATATATAACTTAGTTTTGTGTAATATGAGGCTGCGCGATACAGGGGACATGATGCGGGGTTGAGGGTACATGCTTACAGTGTTTTATTAGTTCGATATCTTCTGACCCAACTCTAAATTTGAGAGATGATAGGGCGTCCAGAGTGCCTGACCCAAGCGCAGTGGTAGGTGAGATTCCCCCGGAACTTGAAAGGATATCCGGTTCTTTGGTTATTGGCTGGATATTTGTCACCTCGCGGCCCACCATGGACATATTTCTTCTATCATCTAGTATATTATCTTCAGTCTCTCTTTCATCCCTAGGAATAGCTAGGTTTAGATGCGTGTATAATGTTTGCTGAACTTACTGCCTTGTTTTCCTTTGGCTGCGCCTGAATCCGAGAGACTTGCTTGTGATCTTGGAACCAACAAGCGAGCCCCTGTATTAGGTTTACGACTGATGCTCTGCATTTTTTGCTTTCTTTCTTTCCATGATGCTCTCATAGCATGTTTTCGAATTTGTGATGTCCTCTGTATATCATTAACCACAAATTCAAGGTTTACAACATTTTCTTCTTTTGGCGTAGAGTCCATTTCCCCCATTTCGCCGCGACTAGCGCCTTCCCCCTCAAAACTCATAGTTGTTCGGAGATGTCAGCATTCTATAAGCAATATTCAAATCTAGAGCTGAGGTAAGCTATTAACCTGCATACTAGCCCATTACACACACACTTACGGAAGGTACAGGGGATGGATATTGCACTTTGGGTTTCTGAATAAAATGACGCTTCCGGTAGCCCTGAAACAGGCACAAGCTACCGCCCAGTTAGTTGATTGCTTACACTCAGGCCAATTGAGCCGATGAGATGTTGTTCGAAGTTCGGCGATCTTTGCTAAGCGATTTGCCTCTAATTGGCTCACAAGAGCATCCTGTTTAGGTCTAGTTGATCCATCTCCTCCTCTTAGCTTGGCATTTGGCTTGTCCCTGTTCGCCCGCATTTTCATATAGTTTTCAACTTTGATTCGCTGTTTGAATGTGTCTTCACTGATAGGCTTAGTAATAAAATAGAGAGCGGGAGGCCGAAATGTGGACATGGACATAAGTGTGCCCGGGCTTTAAATTACTTCTTACTATATATCGTTGATTCCAGGTGATAAGTTGTCACTAGCCATACTAGAGATATCAATATTAGCATACTATCGTTGAAGTTTATTGTGTCTGAAAGATTTGCTGTTTAGAAGCATCGAAGCAATTTAAAATATATCCCGCCAACAAGCTCCTCTCAACAGGTAACTTTGGGCATTTTTCAATGCTGACACAAGCCAGAGCACTCGCGTCTGAATTTGAACTATTTATCATGTACTATTTTGACTGGAGCAGCGTTTCCTTCCACTGGAAGAACTTGGGAAACACATCTAAAGATGAATCCATATTTTAAGGATTTCTCCTCACTCACAAGTTCACATGACCACCAGACCTCTAAATCCCAGTACTCGTGTCAACGGGGTTCATTACCTCGTTATAAACTCCATTTGCAAGCCAACTGCCTATAACTCGGATTTAATCTCACAAGTTAATTATATGAGAGTGGTAAGAAAGCGACTCAAAGTGGTTGAGCACTTAGGAAAGATAAAGAAGTAGTAGGAAATGTATGACGAGTTGTGGTAGAAGCACAGAGGTATGTTAAGAATTGGCTAAGTACACTAGGAGGCTTCGGGGCCGTTCTCTGCCACGGAAAGGCCACCTATTTGAAATGGATGGCATACAAATTCTGCGAGGGGATACCTCTAAGCTTTCTGGCCTTTTGTTGAAATGATAGAATGATCACGGATTGAAGCGAGGTGCAGACATAAAAATGAGAAGTGGGTGAAAGGGAGAGAGTTGGAGAAAAACAAATAGTTACAACATCTGGAATGTATGCACATGAGAAGTGTGATATGTGTGATATCTGTTGCTATGTAAACCTAAATCCTAGTGGCTTCCTAGCGGTCCTCCTATCCCCTAACCCGAAACCCTCAAACTCCTACCCAAGCACAAACAAACGACTTTCCCAAGTCTCGCAAATTTCCCGTCTCCTGATATATATTCCAAACTCATGCAATGAACGCCAAAACTCCGAATTCCCACTCGAAGTTTCCCAACCTCTTATTCGACGCTCAGGACCAATGACGCACTCCAACCACTACCCCCCTACTTGCTATGCTCAGTCTTAATGCCGAAGAACTGAACCTCACTGGGAGTATCCCCCTGGTTGTAGTTACCAGCCTTGAAGTAACTGCTCGGTCCCCCGATTTCATTCGGGAATCCGGCAGTTCCATCCGGGAACCTCTTGCCATTGATCACAACATAAAGCACATCCTTTCCTCCAGCTCCAGCCTCATAACCGATTGTGTACGAAAACTTTGTCCCGACGGGGACTTTTGTGAGCGGCTTCGCGGTTCCCTGACCACCATCTTTGTTCTTAGAAACACCAAAGGAGAGCTCGCCACCGCTGCTGTAGTAGAGCTCGGCAACGGGCTTCTTGGAGATTTTGTCATCGATGTGGATCTGGCCAATGCACACGCTTTTGGAGCCGAGATTAACGCCCTGCAGCGTGCCGTGCAAGCGATTCAGCTTAGCCTTGGGGTCGAACGAAGCCTTCTCGCGGAACTCGGTACGGCAGTGTTTGCTGTTTGTGGTGGTTGCACACTTGGACTTCTCGGGGACTTTCATGACCAGCGCGTTGTCCTTCATGAAGAAGTATTCTTTCCACGCGGGCTTGGATTGGCCATTTGCAAATTCGGAACTCGCAGCTGACATTGGAGAGCCGCCCTTGGTGCCTGAGATGGGGAGTTGAAGCGTCCATTTGTCCCACTCGAACCCGGACACACTACCGCCTGAAGCGGACGCTGCTGTGGCTCCAGCTGATGATCCACCCTCTGATGCACCTGATTCAGATGTCGCGGATGCTGAAGATGTCTTGGAAGCAGAACCCGACTTCTTAGAGGCAACATCTTTGCTGCCAGAACCTTCTTTTTTGCCTGAATCTTTGGCGGGGGCAGCGAGCACCAAAGGTGCAAGTACCAGAAGGTGTACGAGGGAGGATTTGATAAACATGGCTGAAGTGAACTATGAAGCGCTGTGGAAAAGTATTGTGAGCTTTCTTGGTGAGAATAAGATGCCGTGTAATATGTTGTTAAGGCTGAAGAATAGGAAAAAAGATGTAGGTGAGGATGGAACTGATGATGTTGTTGATGATGAGATGGTATTTATCAAGCAGTCTACTGCCAGTATTATATAGATTGTGAGCAAATACAAGTAAGATACTATGTAAAGTCAAGATTATCCCGATATGGATACTGTAATTTGCAACAGGAGTAGGAATTTCTAGGCTACTTCCTAGAGATAGATTGTAAAACTTCATGTAGGTGACGGTGCCTTTGGTGTGGGTGGTTTGGATCTTTTAGTCCAATGCCGATTGCTCTTCAAACTTATTAATCAAGGGGAATAGACTTATCCATGCGATCATAGCAAAGCAGGAAGCAGGAGCATGAATCCTAGAAAACGCCGAAGTGAGCGATGCGGTCACGTGCTTTAACCTTTATTGCGCGACAGAAAAGGAATATGTTCGGGTTGAACCTCGTTCCTTCAGGAATAAAGACTGAAGAACTCAAGGGAAGACGGCGAAGTTATGGTTCATGATGAAGCACACTCATGGTTCTTCTCATTGCATAACGCGGCAGTTCTAAAGGAGGGCAGACAAAAGCGACCAAATCGAAATTGACCATATTAACAATTGACAATTTAAGAGGCAGCCTCCCAGTGTCACAATCTCGTCACGACCATATGAAATGAGCCACAGGTTGAAGGGCTGCTCATGGTTTCTCAATGGGCTCGCTTCATCTCCGGTTACCTAATCCACGAGCTTGACCTGAGCCTCATCCTAGTGAGTATAGTGATGTAAGCAGCCGCAGCCGCTACATCCTTCGTGCAACGGAAGACGTGTGTAATCGCACTACATAATCCATATTCCTTCTGATGCTTAAATGCAAATAAGCATCAGGATCGTAGCCTGCTGTTTCCTCGGACTGTGCGATCTGAAGATATATGTACGGGGTTGAATTCGAGGGAGGATGTTGAAGTTTTAGCGAGATTTTAGCGTTATATTAAACTTTACCTTTTTCGCTTACGTTTAGTGTTGACCTTCCAGGCTCCATTAGGCTGGTAAGGACCCTGAAGGATTACCATCCGGGCAATTCGGCGTGCTCAACTACCCGGCGGAGCGAACTATACCAATACCACGATATGGAAGCTTATTTTGCTTTGAATCTTGGATATACTGTGTATGACACGTTGTATTTAAGCAAATCAGATGCTCACTGACGAAAATGTGCCGTCTATAACATTGAGAAGAACGTGACTCAGAAGACTATACCTCACATAGTGACCTGCTTCCGTTGTTCAGATGGTGCTCTAGGGCATGAGACTCCCCGGATTTGGCAAAGTTAATCTTAATAAGCTATCTTCTCAAAGGGATCAAGATTTTCTTGTATAATGGTCGGTGGGTACAGTACATAGTGCTGGTGGGAAATGGCTACTTGACCACCAGGACGTATATACGATCCATAACCAAAGTCACATATCATCGTGACTCAAGCAAAGATATCGAAAAGATGATTGAAAGCTGGTGCTTTTTTGTCTTGCCCAAGCCTATTGCCAAAGCGACCCAAGATAGTTGCTCTGGTTTGATAAGATTTATCCTGCCTATTTCAGGTTTAGTTAGACTGCTGAAACAACTTTATCAAACCAACTATCCAGAATCAATAAATACCAAAATGATGACTCACGGCATAGCCAGCGATGCAATGCGATGGAATCCGAGATTGATTGTCGTAGTAGCACCGCCCCAGCCATAACCAATGCCGAAAACCCATAATCTTCAAAGGCGATATGAATAGTGTCAAATACTGGTATGCTAGAATATGCTATTGCCTTAGGCATCAACTATTTCTACCATATTACAGCTACTACTATTGTAACATGGCTGCACAAGCGAGCCTATCAGGTCGCACCAGTGGTGGAGCCTCATGTGATACCTTGGCACCACCATTACTTCTCTAGCTAGCCAGCTCTCTCGTTTACTTCTAATACAAGCGTCTGTATACCTTGATCCCGTGTACTGACTTCGCTCACCGCTATTCTTCTAACCCTTATTTCCTACGTGAAAAATAGCGTATCATGCTTTTTATTATACCAGATCGGAGTTCCACAGAACTCATTTTTGGAGTTACTATTGCCCATGATATCGTTTGGCAGTCCACTATATGAAGGTGATAAAACCGTGCTATGCTCATCATAACAAAAATGCCCAAACGGCCGGTCAACAAGCTCGGTAGGTGTGGCTGCTTCGAACGAACGCAGTGCGATTTTGCGAGAAGCATTGCACGCCGCAAGCATCCCAGGCTTGGGAGCACAGTTATATTGGGTTGCATCTAGGTGAGAATAAAGTCGTGGCGGTAAAGGTGACCGTGAGAAGGCAGTGGTGAGAGCTGGTTGCCTAGGTCCGATGACGAGTTCGATAACCTGGGGTCTTGGTAGAGCGTATTCCCACACATGGCTATACTAGTTATACAGCGAATATCATTTCTCTTTTGCAATTTTTGTTTGTGATTGGTCCAGCAATTTTGATTTATAAAGAGCGCATCCAACCATATGTGTGAGTCAGGGCCAAGAGGCTGACAGGCGGGACTCAAAACATATCAATTGGGTGACGAAAGACCAGCTTCTATACGACATATACCTATACGCATACACCTTACAAACCATACAACTTACAATCCATACAACTTACAAAGCATACACCCCACAAACCAGGTAGCTCATGCTTATGATATCAGCCCACTAAATCCTCATCCCCAATATGCATTCCATTCTCCCCTCATATCTACTTTCTATCTCCCTTCCATCAGTTAGCAGCCAAACTCTTTGGTCCTCTTCCAATCCCTTCCAAAAACCAAACCAAAACAAAGAAACCCTACTTGCAATATATTCCTGATAACGATGACGACCTTGGAGATCACCGAACACACCTTTAACCATTCCACTGGTAAAACTCGCTACATAGAAGCCGGGCCCAAGGATGCCCCTCTTCTCGTCTTCGTACATGGCTGGATTGCCGTTTCCGAAACATGGCTTCCACAGCTCTCATACTTCCGCTCTCTTGGATTCCGGGTTGTAGCGCCTGACACTCGTGGTTATGGGGGTTCTGTCTCGGACTCGGCCTTCAATGTTCGTGATTATGCACTTGAAGTCCACGTCGCCGACATGTTGGCGCTCCTAGAACATTTGGAGGCGAAGAAAGCTGTTTGGATTGGCCATGATTGGGGAGCCGCTTTGGTCTGGGCATTCGCTGCCCATCAACCGGAAGCCTGTGTTGGTGTTGCAGCGATGGCGGTTCCTTACCGTACCATAGAATTTGGACTCGATCGTCTGGTTTCCCTCGTGAACAGAGACATCTATCCCATTGAGCAATATCCGCTGGGGCAATGGGATTACCAAGCATTTCACCAGGAGCAGCGGGAGCGCTGTGCTTCAATTCTGGATAAAGACCCGGAAAACACGATCAAGGCTTTGTGGGCGAAGAGCAGTCTCGAGGGATATGGAAAACCCTCACCTTTCAGCAAAGTGAGGGAGAACGGGGGATTCTTTGGCCCTCTGGACTCGGCACCGGAGAGTGATGTTAATGACACCTTGCTCAAAGACCATCCAGCGATTCTGAGCAAGATGGTGGAGACGGTGAGAAGAAATGGAACCAAGGGACCTAACGCGTATTATTTGAATCATGACGTGAACAAAGTGTATACGGAGACCAGTGCCAATCCGGGGATATTGAAGTTTCCTGCCTTGTTTATTGGGGCGAAGCGGGATTCAGTTTGTGATACGAGCGTTTCAAGGTTGGCTGAGCCGATGCGGGAGGCATGTGAAGATTTAATGGAGGTGGAGATTGATGCTGGACATTGGGTGGCTTTTGAAAAGCCGGATGAAACTAATGAGGTGATTGAGAAGTGGTTGAAAACTAAGCTATCTGCGTATTGGCCAAAGGCATAGAGAGGGATTTGATATCAAAGGATGATTAGCCAGGAGCAATGTTCTAGCAATTTCTTGAAACCTGAACACACGAGTATTCAAGCCAATTAGTCCATAGATGTATTGTGAGGCTCCATACCAAAGCCATAAAATCAATTGATGCAATAGTTTCACTTGCAATCACTTGTTAATTGAGAAAGAGGCTTCACTTCACACCTACAGTTCTTCTGAAGAAAATCTTGCGTTTTTGGATCAAGTCTTATTCAGTCTACTTATGTACACGCTCCCAATTCCAAAATCAACTTTCACTTCGTCCGAATGTGCTTCAACTTCTTATCGCTCCACAAGAAGTTATTCGCGTAAGCCTTCACCGCAAACTTTCTTGTGTTTGGCTCCTGCACAAAATATTCATAGCCTTGCTTTTCTGCAAACGCAATCGCATCCTCTTTGCTCTTGAAGTTCACGTGTGTGCCTTGCATGAAATCAGCAGACGATTGCCAGCCCATTAGAGGATTCTCCCATCGATGGCCTTTAGCTAGAATGTCCCAGTCCATGCGCCAGTGGTGACTGTGCCACTCTCCAGATTGTGTTGCGGTTTTGGCGGGGCGGTAGATGCTGCATTTGTTAGTTCGTCATTCTTGGATGCAGAGTAATCACATAATCACATACCGGACTGTTCTTGCTGAGAGCTCGATCGGTGCTCCAGAGAGTGTAGCGGCTGCCAGAACCTCTCCTGCTTCACTGCCATTGTATACGTGCTTGGGAATTGGCGAGAATGTACTGTTGATCCATTAGCAAGTGTCCGCGCCTGAACGTCCCTGCATAACTTACGAACTAGCCTGGTCAACCTCTGAACCATAATCCGGTTGGTTGTGTTTGACATTGATCTGCTGCTGAACAACTTTTGTTTCCTCGGTTTGTGTTTCCTTGACTGATGTTGTGAGGGGGGTTCCCACTGCAGTCTGACTCTCCCATCGTACAGTGGCAGGACTGAGCCTGCGAGTGGCTGGCGCCCCGGTTCGCAGCAATCTGCCTGCAATTGAAGGACGGAGTAAAGACATTATACGTTGTGGTTCTCGCCTGGTGCTTTTGAAGCTCAAGCTCCTGAAGTAGGTGATGCTTGAGGTTGCGGCGGAAATAGCTTGGCGGCGCTAGTGAGCAAGACCCGGGTTCTCTTCTGGCGACGACTACATAGATTTCACCACATCAGACCAAACCACACCTCCCACACGACGTCAATCAGAAGTAAGCAACACACGTCTACGATTGGAGAGCGAATAGCAGTATCTGCAGAATCGATTGGACTGACTTCATTGCGCAGTCTTCAAAATGAGCTTCATCACACGCCGGGCTCTCTCGACCCTCATTCCTCCCAAGGTACGTCTGCAAGCTTTCGATCTAACGTACGACTTATGCTAATTTCAATATAGGTTGCCTCTCCTTCTGTAAGTATTCCACGGATGTCCCCGCCCGCAGATGGACTGCCCTTCACTCAATACCGAATACCAACCCCCAAACAATTGGACTACAAAGATTGCAGGACTGGGCTGATTGAATTTAGGGACTCGGTGCCGCACAGGATGCTGCTCGCATGTCGCGCGTAGTTAGCTTCTACGAGAAACTGCCACGAGGATCAGCCAAGGAGGTCAAGCCATCGGGACTCATCGGCAGATACCAAGCCAGATACTTTGGCAAGAACCCAAGCGCTGCACGTATGTTTTCTCTTCGCCTGTCTTCTGGGGCCGGACCCTAATGAATATTATAGCTATCGTTCACGTCATTGCATTCCTCGTTGCCATCGGTTATGCTCAGAACTACTACTTCCATTTGCGTAAGTCATCGAACTTTGACCAAACCTTCGGCATCCTTGGATATAAACTAATAGGCACATACAGGCCACCACAAGAACAACGCTCACTAGATGATCATGGGTTGCTTGGATGGATGGATATTGTTTCGTTAAGAGGGCCGATGTAAATATGTCATAGAAGAATACCAATCGACGATTGAGGAACTGAAGCAACATGTGATACAGCCTGTGATGGTACACCATATACCCTTGGAAGTGAGCCGCGAATATTCATACTCCGAAAATACTGCAAGATATATGCTAGGTTGTAGGCGGTTAGCCAGTAAGGACTTTCCGAGTTTACCGGAAATTCAGCTCGAGATATGCTTTTTGCAATTGTCTGGTATCTCCACGTCGGTACTCGGAGTGAAGGACTCATAGCATCTTCGTCTTCGAATGGCTTAAACAGCCTGGACCTTTAACGGGAGATGCATCCATATCTTGTACTGCTATACACTGCCTACTCCTTCAGTTACTAGGCACATCTTAGATATGCTAATGTTTAATCGCTTTGGGATTCCTCTTCATTGGAATTCCTTTCACTACAGCGTATTCTTTAGATATCTTTCAACATTTTATAAAGCTCGTACTATAACATTCAATTTAGGGGTTTGCATTCGTACCAATAAATCATTAAGCAATCACGAGGAAATTTGGCCATTCGACTGATTTCAATGTACACCACATTATGCTATCAATGGATTTCATGACTAGAAAGAGAAGAAGCGTCCACCCAAGCGCGTATATTTACTCTACTGGATCATTTCGTATTGTCCTTGGCTTCTTTGTTGATCTTCACTTAATCATCCCCAGGTCCACTTCTTCAGCCTCATCACCACCACTAATTCGGCTTAGCGTGGTTGTACCTGGACCTTTCTTGAAAAGTAAAGTATCATCAACCTCATTAAATCCCCCAATATATGCGCCCCGGCAACTTACGCCATTAATTCATTTATTTTCTCGTCGCCATAGATACTCTGCGACCCTCTAAACTCCAAGAATCGCTGCACCCAGGCACCTAACGTAAAAGCGAAGCCACGAGTCAGCAGACAGGCCAACGAAGCTCATAATACCTCTGCAATCGTATGATGGCAACAGAAGCCACCGCTGACACTATCGCGACGACATCTGAATCCCCCAACCATGAGCTGGTAGGTTTGGTAGCTGTGTTAGGTGTCGCGCGTCATACTAACCGAAGCACAGAGTACACCCGAAGTCCCAAGTCTCGATGTCTCTTCCGACCTCTCCCAACCTCTTGTAAACGGTGTCACCGAGAAAGATGGAAATACTCAATCTACAGAATCGGCCGGCTCAGGCTTCGTTTCAGCGGAGGTCAGTGTTAGTGGAGGATCGGATACTGAAGCCTCGAAGGCGGAAACCTCCAAGATTCCGGATGATGGGAAAGGTCACGCACGCTCTGGGTCAACAGCCGTGAAGAAGTTTGCTTCCTTCAAGCCAGTCTCGGTCAATAAGACATTCCTAGCTGCTAAAGGTGCCACTCCGACTGTTCCTTCGAAGCTTGGAGAGAAACCAGCTCCGGGATCATCTACAACACCTGCAGGCCCTTCAGCAAGCTCTACCCTAAAACCTCGACTTGTCGCAAAATCTGGAAGTGTTCTACGAGATGCAGGTCCTCGTTCTTCTACAACTGCTAACGGAGGTAAAGCTGGAGGAGCTCCTGATGCCAGTGCTGTGTGGAACAAGAACAAGCGTAAGGCAGCGTCAGAAACTTTCACTAGATGTAGACTAACACAGTATAGCTCCACCCCCTCCTGAGCAAAAACGCATGACAGATGAGGAGCTTAAGCAACGTTATGGTATACATTTAGCTACAAGACTTCAATCGGATGATCCTGGAAAGCAGGCCAATTGGGCGGACATAGATGACGATGACGATGATTGGGCTCCTGAAACCATTGAGTGGACGGACGGTACCAAGATTACATTACCTCAAGCAGATGAGACTCCTGTCCGAGAACCTACCCCAGTACCAACGGTAAAGCCTATTGAGATAGCAAAGCCAAAGTCACCAGTACCAACTCAACAAGCTACGTCACCAGCTCTTAAACCTAGCGGATTTGGAGGAAGAGCTGGTCTGGTTTTGAAGGGAGCAGCAGAGAAGCCTACTTTGGTTGCAAAACCACCAGGACCTCCAACTCCAGTGAAGTCTCCATGGGCACCTCTTCCTCCTGTTGACCGAGCAGCTCCTATTCCTACTGAATTACCAAATCATCAATCGCAACCACCTCGTTTCGCCCAGAGAGATTCTCATGGATATCAAGGCATGCCTCCTCCACCGGCCAAGGAAATTGCTGCGGATGATTTCAGTCGCTCTTGGAGAGAGGGTCAAAGCAACACCAGTCGTGAACTGTACAATGCACAATCTGGTAGATATGAGCCCGCGAACGACAATCGTCGTGGCTCGAGAAATGACCACTCTCGTCAGCCCGCAGTCCTTCAAAGACCATCTCAACAGGACGGGCCAGCAGAACCTTCTCCAGCCTTTCAGACCCATCGAGCTACAGGCCATGATGGTAGTTTCAGTCGTCGCCGAGCTTCTTCAAATCTTAGTGGTGGCAGTGGTCACGTGTTCCGACGTATGAGTAAAGGTGATATGCCACCTCATGAACTCCTTAACGTCCGACGAGGCTCTCTAGCCGCCGTAAGCGATGAGCCATCTTCGCCTAGAAACTTTTCGCCATCAGGCCAAATTCCACGTGCGCACCAACACCAAAATCCTCAATGGCAGCCTCGCGCGCCATCTTCGGTTAGCCACCCATCTCCACAATCGACTCATGGTCAACCTATCCAGGCTGTGGATAATCAACCACAGGTACCTTTCGAGGACCCCGTTAAGGCGCAGGAACAGATTATGCGACAAACGCGTGAGCTAGCCAGAATACGCCGTCAAGAAGAAGAGGCGCGAGAAGAAGCTGCCAAGCAAGAGCGCATTCGTCTTAAGCTTGAAGCTATGGGTCCTCCGCCAGAGAAGAAGAAGGACAAGAAAGATACTTCCAAGGAGGATAAGGTTGTCCCTACTCAGATTCAGATGCGCGTTGCACCAGAGGCTACTGTCGCGCTCAAAGCCGAATTGAGAGAGGCTGCTGAACAAAAGCACTCCATCCATATTGAAGAATCAACTCCTAGCTCAGTTGATACAAAGACAAGCACCAACCAAAATATGAACCAGGACATGCGAAATGGAACCAGAGCACCTCACAACACTGGATCAGGACCAACTACTACCCAGGATAATCGTTCATTTCAGCAAGGTACAGCAGCAGCGCCAGGTGCAGACCGTTTTCAGGCATGGGCACATCCTCAAGCCCAGCAGGCAGGCAGAGGCAATGTCTGGGGCCCTCCACCGTCCAATGACAGAACTCTTGGCAATGGTACTTTCAATCCAGAGCTGAGCAGACTGTCCGACATGCCTTCACAAGGTACTCGTCCTAGCCCTATCGGACCTCCTCGAGGTAATGGGCAATATCAGCAAGGACGAAACCAGTCTCAGCAAAACCAGTATGGACCCCGACCTGCCCCTATTGGCCCACCAAGCAGACAAACCAGCGGACCTAAGAATATGTCTGAACGCGTCATGGCTGCCGGCTGGGGAGAATTGCCGGAGAAGCTTGCAAGAGAGGATGCGGAGCGTTCAGAGCAAGTTGAAGCCGAACGCCGTCGCAAGCATGAGCTTATTGAGCAAGGCCTGCTTCAAGAAGTTGCGCAACCTGAGATCAGGGACACTTGGCGCAAGGTGAAGTTACAAGAAGACGGAACGAGAGGAAAAGTCAACGAGTCAATTACTCATACCTTGGATGGC
>Ga0247734_1000515_pt1 | contig 33573 bp, 32 predicted proteins | sample UWRJL103311B2_FD_180933 | JGI IMG/M metagenome (GOLD analysis project Ga0247734, IMG submission 180933) | Plant litter microbial communities from Arlington Agricultural Research Station in Wisconsin, United States - UWRJ-L103-311B-2 | ecosystem: Environmental > Terrestrial > Plant litter >...
CCCCCTCCCATCACCCCGGACCCATAAAATGCACTATGCTTTGAGAGATTCTGGGTTGGAACAGAAGTCAATTGTCAGTGTGACTTCCAACTACTAGTCATGGGGCTCCGTCTCCGTTGGCCCCCTGAGCCCCTGGCTTCTAAGCGAGGTGTCAACAAATCTGAAGCCAGGCTAGCCCGTCGTTGTGCTTGTCATCGATGTAGTAAGTAGTCAGGACCAACCCACAACATAACTTCTTTGCCGATGCTTTGGAACGACCCTCTATGACACAGTGGGAAAGCTCACGATGATTCACTTTTTTCTTTGGTAAAAAAAAAATTTAAGAGATGTTAAGTCATTGCACGAAAATTACAGAGTAAATACGCTGCATTTGCTACGCTAAAGTCGCAACGCTAGAGTCACGCAACGCCCATATGAAGCTTGCGAAGCTGGCATTATCAAGAAGACCACGCATGCGATGTAAATCCACCCGGTCGCACAATGCCTATGGCATCATGAAAGCGAAGAACTAGTTACAAAACGGTGCAAGGTCGTCGATAAACCCAAGCTGCCGAAAAATAAAGAAAGAAACATGTATTTGCTAAACGCCCGTTTGGTGAAAGCTTTGATGTTCGCAGAAAATTGTCTCCATCTAGTCCCTCCATGCCTCGGAAGATGTCATGGATCTCACGAACCGGAAACGCCATCCTGCAAGACCATTGCCCCAAGCATTGAGTAAATAAAGAGAGAAAAGAGAAAAGAACTATGCTATGCCGGCACCCCGACATTATCGGACCGCATGGTAGTTGCTGGAAAGAATATCCCTTGAGCTACCTCCATATCAATATTCTAGATTAGAGGCGACCAAACAACTTTGCAAAACGAGTGCTGGAAACATCCTTGCTCTGCGTAAATGCGAAAAATCAAAGGCCAGGGAAAGTGCAAAAGTATGAGACGCATACTATGCCCAGTGACATTATATTTGGTAAATCTTAGGGTCGATTTACTCAGATAAATGAGATGTGGCAAGATAAAAAGTCTGGCAGTATGGTGATGGGCTTGGCTGAAAGAGTGTGCAAGGACTCATGCATTCTTTCGTCGTCTGCCGTTTCCCTTTCCTATATTATCTTGTCAGTAACTATATGTGGGGAACCCGGACTTAAAGAATGAATCACCTTGGACAGCCTTCTTTGCTACCTTTGCTGCCTTTGCTGCCTTTGCTTCCTTTGCCTTTGCCTTCTTGCTCTTCTTTTTAGCTTCCTTAAGCTTTTCGGCTTCTTCCGCAGCCTTGACCGCAGCTTCTAGGACAATCAATTTCTCCAAATCCTTGATGGCGTTTGCCTTGCGTCTTTGCTCGTCCTTTTCTATGCGCTCATAATAGGTGTCGCCCCGTCTATCTGTATGAGGTGAGTCAATGTAATATGAATATTTATTGAATGACGAGGGAACGTAACGTACATCCCTCTACGTGCTGTGCACCACCAGTTTTCCAAACATCCCGAACCAATTCTTTACCATATGCACTAAGTTTTACCGAGTAGAAACTGACGATTGCCCGACGATGCGCACCGGAACTGTGTTCTTCATTAGTAGTTGCTGTTCAAAATGCGGCGAGAACCATGATTGTAGGTAGGACTTACTTGAGAACACCAAGACTTTCCCATGTCGTGCTCGGTTGAGGTATAACCCACCTAAGATCTTCGGCATCGCGGTACCGCAAGGTGCACTGGAATTCGACTGGGTACAGGATGTCATCAGATGCGCGGGCTCCGGTCATTGTATCGATGTCTATCAATAGATCAGAATGCTGAAATTTGGCTCCCCAAAACCGAAATCGCTTGGCGTTTAATATGACTTACCCCAGCTTAGGTCACCAACAATGTTGTATTTAGAAGGATTTTCCTTTGGTATAACTCCAAATGCGTCCAATTTAGAAAGGTTCTTGGTACTCTGTCTGGTACGGCTTGCAACGACTCCTGGTTTTCTGTCTTCACCAAGGCGACCTTCCCCATGAATATCGAGTCTAGCCCAATCAGTAAGTTGCGGGAAGTTTTTCGATAGTCGGTAGGTCTTAGACTTATCAACCAGCATTGCCTGCCGGATAAAAGATTCAAGTGATTCACGAGATTTCTTGGTGTTTGTGATTCCAAGGTCATATACATCCTCGTTGAAGTGCGTGGTTGGGTTGTAGGCTGCCACAGTTACCTTGAATGATTTGAGGCCTTGAACAGCAACAAGGAGATCAGGGTTAGCGTTTTCCATTGTTATTAACTTGGTATGGAAGTATTCTGCTGAATCACTGGCGAGGAAAACAAACTCAAGGTGCTGTAAACCATGACATGCTCTGAGTGCAGCGGGATGGAAGTCGTGCATAGCATTGCTAAGTAGCGTCAGCTATCGAATGATCTTTTCCAGGAAAGTAAAGGATCTAAATACCGTCCATAAGAACCTTGATTCACGTATGTAGTTGAGATGGATTGAATCGCTTTTGCTCGGTTTGGGGTGATTGCGGCGATAAACTTTACAAATTGCGAGACATTTGTAAAATCGAAACTGCAGATCTTTTAATTATTGTCCTCTGTACTTTCGGGAAAAAGGGAAGGGTTAAGCACATACTGGTTGACCTGGTAGAAGAGATGAGTTGTTGCAACTTCATCATAAATTTTCTTGCTGCATCGTGACAAGTGAACAGCAGTCAATTGAGGTACATCGGATGCTTTCTTCGGGTCCTTCTGTGCCTTATCCCAGAAAAACTTGTTAGATCTCTTCTTGACTTGGAATGGAGCAACGTCCTTCTCAAAAATGATGGCAAAGCCGAATATCTTTTGTCTAACCTCTGGAGGCATTTTGTCTAAGTAGCAGACATCGGCATTTGGGATATCTGCCATTTTGTTCGGTATGTTGCCTGCAGTAATAAAGAGGTCAACTCTCATTCGGGGCCCACAGCACAGTTGAGCCTTGTTTCAACTGACCTTCGTTTATTGTTGCACGATAGTGATATGCGGCTGTGATTGATAGGATTGCTTAATATACCTCCAAAGACAAGACCCTGCAAGAACCAATCTGTTTTCCAATCTTCCGAGGAGGTTTTCACGGAGTTTGTGTTGTGGGATGAGGAAGAAGGAGAGGGTTCTTTCGGCCTGGTGCATTTTAAGGGCGAAGGCCAGGACGCGTCTTAACGTGACTTGAATGTTGGGCAGGTAAATTTGAATATATTCGAAGTTGGGGCTTGGCAGCCTCTTTGGTAAGGCAGAGGGCTTCAGCATAGTCAGCTTAATTGAATCTAAGGATAACTACTAGTAAATATAGTGTAAAGCTATCTTTTCTTTTTGGAAAACAGCAGTATTAGTAATGGAGAATATGTTTTTAGTATGTCTGCGCTGCAATTACTTTGAGGTGTTGTTGAGTTGTCGTTGGAAGGTTCAATTTCTCTTGCTACAAAAGAGGAAGGCGTAACATGCATTAGAGATATGAGAAGCTACTCTACTTCAGCAACAGCGCCTTTTAAAGATGGAGATCTGGATATCAAGCCCTTGGGCTCTGTTTTGTCAGTCCAAGGTACAAAATTAGTTACTGGCATTAGGCAGTAAGTATTTGCAGCATGTCAGGCATATCCAAACCAGGAGACAAGGTCCAGATGAGATGACTTTGGTAGCAGCACCCTCACGTTAACAAACAACAACACTGCCTCCTAACAAGTGAAATACACACAACCTTAAGAATAATAGCATTCACAGCCACAAGATTGAGAAGTAGATCACAAAGCAACAATTGGCAAGGTTGACCTAAGTTTGTAGTGTGTGAGTGTACAATTAAGATATCTAACATATAAGCAAACCCTCTCTGCCTTGAAATAATCGAGGCAATCATATACTTCACTCTAGCAGAATACTCTGGACATATGTGCATACTCAACTAAAGCATCTGATGCCTGGAAATTTGTTTGGTCTCCTTAAATCCATTTTACATGAATCATATAACCAAGGCACAAACACTGGGGTTGAGTTTAATAAGTGTGCGTAGATCGGTCTGCATAGGCTGTGTTTGACTCCTTGGTCTTCATAAAGCATGTCCTTCAACTATAATGAGGAGAGATTGTCGCAGACCATTGCCCAGATATTTGGGAGAGCGCACAAGAGCATGAGGTGAGAGCTTTCATCATGTACAGCAGAGGCTCTGTCCTACTATAACTCCTTATCTATTTGATAGTCAAGCGACTTGTTGCATAGTCAAACAATATAGCTCGACGTATATACAAGAGCAAGTGTACAGTTTGGACTTCAAAGCGTCTCATTTGTGGATTGAACCAAAGGAATTACACAAGAAGACCATACCATTCATTAAACCTACTCTACCTAGTGTTTGATTGCACGGCCTTGACATTCCAGAGCCTCCAAACCTCCATATTCATACCTTTTCATGGCTGAGGTTGATCCCTACTGCCCCATCTATGCGAATGCTGACGGTTTCAAAGGTGTCTCTGACTCGCCATTAACAAACTGAAGTGATGAGTTGTTGTTGAATTTGACACCTAAGAGCTAAGGCACGACTTGGACAAAGGGTGAGAATAAGGTGGATCAAGTGTGAGAATATCACCCAGCCTTGTAGCATTCTCGCTTCCCCACTCTCAAGGAGCAACTCCGATCAAGGCTATGGGGCCATCGGGATTACGAGCCATTCTCCATTCTCTTATCGGCAGGCCATGGATTTCTATTTGCTCTATTACTTCCTTCTAGATGTAATACCATCGCCCTTACCAGTAAATGATTGGTGGTACTCTGCTGGTTGCAAACTGCCTGTAGTCTGGGGCTAGGATGAGCAATGAGCTATCATCTGGCCGGCAACTGCAAGCCTTTTGTCTTATCAACTGTCGAATAGGTTAAGGTTATCACCTGGAGCTCCGTCATGGCAATGTTGTTTATAAGTCAAGCTTGTAAGTTGCCGAAATGCTAGTAGATATCCAGTACAAAATATCTCTACTTACTTGCTTTCTCTCTTTCTCTTTCTCTAAATATCATTCACACTCTCACACGTCCATCCTTCCAGCTTTCAGCATTCACCCTATCTAACCCCAAAACTTTCATCTTTCCTACATAATGGCTGCAGAGTTGGTCTCCAGATTGGTCGGAACTCCCAAGATCAAAGAGTATGAGTGGGATGATCACTATGATTTCCCAAGAGATCTTGTTGGCTATGGAGAGAACTCATTCAATCCCCAATGGCCCAACGGAGCTAAGATTGCAGTATCCTTTGTGATCAACTACGAGGAGGTATGCCTGTACCCCCACCTACACCGTCTGCCGCCACTCTAACCACACGTAGGGAGCGGAGGAGTGCGTATTGAATGGCGACGAGGTTGCTGAAAACCGTTTCTGGGAGGCTCCAGGAGGGCCACAGAAAGTGCAAGAGCGAGCTGTTAACATTGAGTCTGAGTACGATTATGGAGCTCGTTCTGGCGTCTGGCGTCTTTTCCGTCTTTTCAACAAGCATAGCTTTAAATACACCCTTTACGCAGTTGGGAAGGCATGCGAGGACAATCCTGCAGTTGTAGCTTCGTCAGTTAAACACGGCCACGATATTGCCTCTCACGCATATAGATGGATAGATTATGCAGATATGCCAGCCGAGCAAGAGAAGGCTTATATTAGGAAGGAGATTGAAACTATTACAAAAATTGCGGGAGCCCCGCCCAAGGGATGGTACTACGGGAGATCATCTAGCAGATCACAAGCCCTTGTTTGGGACGTCTACAAGGAAATGGGAATCCCATTGCTGTGGGAAGCAGATTCATACGCAGACGATCTCCCATATTGGGTTGATGTTCCAGCGGAGAAGAACGAGGAGAAGCCAGAAGGCATGCTCATGATACCATACTCATATGGTAAGCTGCCCAAACATCTAGTATATTCCATGCTAATTGTTTAGACTGCAATGACTACAAATTTAGTATGCCAACAGGCTTCAGCACAGGAAACGATTTCTATGACCACATCAAATCAGCATTTGACACTCTTTACGAGGAAGGAGAAGAGGGACTACCCAAAATGATGACTATTGGTCTACACTGCCGCTGCATAGGCAAGCCAGGCCGATTCCAGGGTCTCAAGAAGTTTGTGGAGTATATTGCTGCAAAGGAAGGAGTCTGGGTACCAACACGCACTGACATTGCACTACACTTCAGAGAGAAGTTCCCTTACCAGAAAGGACATTTGGCACCTGGCGTAATGAGGGCTGAGGCACCCAACACTATCAGTGCTTGGCCAACACATAAGCCTGTTCCAGTTTAGGCTAATACATGTAATAAATCAAACACCCTTTGGGACTTACAAAATATTACCCAATGAGACCTTAAAATCCTGTGCTACTGCATCTGGCTGAAAGAAGCTCTAGTTATAACCTCTCTGGGTCATTTTCGATTCTTCACGGTGCATTGATCACACTGCTGGTAAAATGAGAGTAGAAATGATACGACGTGTGAGAGTTTCAATACATTTTCGTCAAGATGAGAAGAATCTAGTAAGCTGATTGGCTGCAACCATTAGTGTAACATCGCATAATGAGATCACTCCTCAATATTCGTATGCCTTGCGACTATCCGTACCTTTTCTTCACCCCGCCCTTTCATTAAATATCTTCCACCCACACAGAGCATCAAAAGCTGCTTCGTTTGCAATTAGGTGGTGATAAACCACTAGTTGAAATAAGTTCATTTTTGCCCTCTACTTAGCGGGTATTCACATCTATAGAAAAGAGGAATGAAGTGTTGCAGCAACATGTAGGCTGTCTTGGAACCCTTCTTAAATTGTATCTGTCTCAGTGAGCGAATGCAGTGTTGTATGGAAGCACGAAAATGCAGTACCACTGGCCCCTGAGTCTCGCTTAACAACCAACCACAAGATCTCGCCAGAGCCAACTCTCGTGAGGTCGGTAGGTAGCTTTCACCTGTCATCTCCCTTTTAGCCGTCAGGACCTTCTATAATGAGCCGAAGATAGGTTCAGGTACCATTTCTAGTCTGTCTGTTTAGCTTCTCAAGCCGGACGCCTCAAGCTCTCCCCACTCTTGTGTTGTAGTCTGTGGCTAACGGGATGATCTCCGAAGGTGCGATAAGGATTTAAAAAAAGTTGAGTAACGGGGGCTAGAGATGTTATCGGCACCGCAAGCTTGTTGCCGTCATCTGTTGATAATAGGGTTTTGGCATCAACATTATCTTGATGTGTCCCAAGTAGTGACATTACTATACGGTAGGAGATTAGATCTGGCCTAAGTTTGTATTGATTTCTTCATAGTTGATTCTGATTCTTCCTATACTCTCTCTATCTATTTCAAAGGATAATCTTGGACTTTCAGCAACGTAAGTTGAAAGCATGGGGTCAACAGAAGACATCGCCAACCTCCCAGGAAACGGGTTGGTTTCTGAAAACACAGCACCACGAGGAGCGGAATCTGCCCTCTTCACCCCCTTTACAATCGGGAATGGAAAATTAACACTCTCCCACCGCATTGTGCACGCGCCATTGACTCGCAATCGCGGTATTCCTCTCAATTCAGCACCCGATTGCAATATCTGGGTTCCGGACTCTCTCATCACAGAATATTATGTACAACGCACCACACCAGGTGGTCTGATCATCACAGAAGGTCTCCCCCCGAATCTGGAGGGGAATGGAATGCCGGGAGTTCCCGGCCTCTTTCATGAGGAACAGGCGAAGGGATGGAAAGCCGTGGTGGATGCTGTGCATGCAAAGGGTGGATATATATATGCCCAATTTTGGCATGCTGGAAGAGCCAGTATCCCCCATCACACGGGCACTCCAACGATAAGCTCGAGCGCGACGCCTTACGAGGGCGATGAGACCTACTCTCATCCCCCACCCGGAACGAGCACTCCTGTGAAATACAAAGACTTCCCACCCACGGAACTGAGCGTGGAGGGCATTAAGAAGCAGATCGCAGACTATGTTGCAGCAGCAAAAACGGCGGTGGATATATGTGGTTTTGATGGTGTAGAAATCCATGGTGGTAATGGTTATTTACCCGAGCAGTTTCTGAGCAGTAATATAAACACACGGACCGATGAATACGGAGGAACTCCGGAAAAGCGTTGCAAATTTGTCTTGGAGCTTATGGATGCACTCTCCTCTGCAATTGGGGAAGACAAACTTGGTATTAGACTGACACCATTTGGTCTGTTTAACCAAGCGAGAGGCATGCAGAGGATGGAAACCTGGGGGCATTTGTGCAGAGAGTTGAAGCGCAAACACCAATTGAGCTATGTGCATTTCTTGGAGCCACGTTATGAGCAAATTCACAGTCTCGCGGAAAAGAATAAATGTAGGCCACTTATTGTTGATTCATGCTTTGAAGCAGAAAAAAAAGAGAGAAAAAAGAGCTAATGAAATGTAGTTCTGGAATCATGGGGAATGACAAACGTCGATTTGAAAACCTTCAGAGATATTTTTGGAGACACACCATTCATCTCGGCAGGCGGTTGGAATGACACAAATGCCTGGGGAGTAATCGAAGACGATACATATAGCGCTCTGGCTATTGGTAGATATTTCTTGGCCAACCCAGATTTGGTGGAAAGGTAAAGAAAAATGTAAAATCGTTTTTGTATGCAAGCACGCACTAACTGCAACACAGACTTAAGACTGGGTTTCCACTAAATGGATATGACCGCTCTCGATTCTATGGGCCATTTCCTGATAGAGGAGTTGGATATTCAGATTATCCTACTATTGCTGAAGTACAAGCAAAAGGCCTTTTATAGTTGATTATAATTCACAAATCTAAGGCCATCGCTATGTGAAGAGTTGTGCCATGTGGGTACAAAGGGATGAAAGCTCTTATGCTCTCATCCCATAGTTATGTGTCCAACAAATAAATTGCCTATCAGAAGAACAATCAGGTTTCCATTTCAGTTGGTGTTTCTGTAGATATGTCTGTGACCAGAACCTCGATGGCGGCATCTCCGATCTCATCCAGGGAATTGTTCTCCTGTTCTGTAGTACCGTCCGCAGTATCTTCGCCGAATATGTACTTCTCTAGCCTCTCATATGTGGCGTCGAGATCATCGTTGACTATTATTTTGTCATGAAATCCTTCCACCTTTGAGTTTTCGATCTCTTTCTTGGCTATCTCAAGGTTTCCCTTGATCGTATCCTCATCGTCGGAGCCTCTCCGTCGCAATCGTTGCTCAAGCTCATCTAAGTCAGGGCTAGGAGGAGACAGGAAAACGTAACGAGCATCGAAGCCGATGTCCTTACATTGCTGAATGCCCTACATATAAGTTAGCGTATGTCAATTTCGACAAACGTTTTAATGAATCTGTCAAAAGGTTCAAGAAAATGGAGAAATGTACATGGTAATCCATTTCCAAGACAGGAATCTTTCCCTTAGCAATGATACCATTGACAATGTTTTTTGACGTGCCATAATCAGACCCGTTGTAATTTTTGATCTCAATGAATCCGTCGCCATCACGGAGGACATCATATTCTTCTTTAGTGACGAAGTAGTAATCGGTTCCGTCAACCTCTCCAGGGCGAGGAGAACGTGTCGTGTGTGAAGCCTTCTTGTCAAAGACAGCTGCATGTTTTTCCAAAAGCATATTTATCAAAGTGCTTTTGCCGACTCCACTTGGGCCAGAGATCACCACGCTTCGACGATCTTTAGGGAATTTGACATCCTCACTGATATCAATTGACTCATCGCCGGCATCCTCGCCTTTAGGATCTTCTTGAAAGATGACATCGATCTTGTCAGACTTCTCAATCTTGTCAAAAGCCGTGATCTTAGTCGTACTAGCAAGACGAAGAGCTCTCCAGCTCTTGCTTGTCTTGGCATCAATCGCAAGACTTTTCTCCTCTTCGTCTCTAGCCATGTCTATATCCATATCATCCAGTTCTATCTTGCTACGAAAGCTTTCGATAGATGGCAATTCGTATCGAGATGGATCCTTTAGTCTCTCTAAGCTAGTTTTGTTATCGATCTCGGCAAGAAATTTAAGGTCTAAAGAACCTAACGCGGTTGGTCGAAGTCGTTTGCTGGTGGTTGCCTTTTTTGCTGCAGCTTTTGCTGACATGTAATTCTCAGGGGAAACGGAAGGTCTTGATATGGGTGGGCAGTTCTCGATTTTCCAACGAACCCAATTTTTATCTCTGGAAAGAACGGTCAACACCATGCGATGGAAAAAGGCGCCTTCAAGAGCGGCTGTTAGATATTTAGTGACTCTTGTCTTTTGATCTAAGACCCACTGAGTCTATTGAGGGTTAGCGTTGTCTTGGAACGACCAGAATTAAGAGGGAAGTGAACTGTAGTATTGTAGTTAAATATGAAGGCTGAGTCGAGGTTCATATTAAATGGTGGAAGAAAAATGGGAGGAAATACTGACATCTTCTTCACTGAGTGATTGATCTGCATATAGCACAGATTTATTGTGATTTTCAGGCAAGCTTTTGGCAAGTTTTTCCTTCGCGGCAACACTGAAGGAAAGAAGAAAATCCAGCACAATCAAGACCTGTGTTAGGATCATACGCCGAAAAGGTAAATCACTGATCTAATATATATTCTTAGCATCAAAGGGGGTTTTTGTTGTGGGAATTCCATACCTCTAGCTCAAATAAATCCCTACTTGTGAGATACCGCGGATTGAAGGTATTTGCCAGGTCGTCGTCTCCCTGACTCCGCTTACGCTTGACGCCTCTTTTCCCCTCTTCTTCAGGCTGCGCTGGGCGTACAGCTGTTTCATGGACCCAGTCAAACATTTTCATCGTTGCCTCAAGCCCTGCTTTGAATCCAGTGAAAGTGGACTTATCAAACAGCTTTTTGGGTTGGTTGAAATTTTCTTGCAGCGACCAGAAGATAGGATACAGTGCATCGGCGTTAAAGGAATCTTCTGGTTTAGATGAAGGATCCTTTGAGGTAGAGTCGGTGCTAGCTTTCTCTCCATTCGTCGAAGTTTTTGGGGCGTTTGGAGCACTAGTAGATTCCTTGTCCACATCCATCTTGTCAGGTTCTGGGCTAGGTGTGGTCTCCTTGGGCAGTTTATCATATGTTGTGACATTTTCGGTGTGGTATTCTCCTCGGAGGTTCACAGAACTCCTGTCCCCAAGAGGGAAACTCTGGAACATGAAAATGAATACTCGTCCGCAGAATGCAGTATCGTCAGCACGAGAGAGTCTCCGAAGAAGTTCATTGCAGGTACGAAGTATAACCAGGTTTTTTTGGCTGAAATTCTTTGCCGTGATCCTCTCACGTCGCGACTCCAAATAATCGAAGGTCCTGCGACACCCTGCAATTGTCTGACTATCAAGAAGCTCCTCAACTAGCCAGAAAAGTAGGGCGGCATCGCATTGTTCGTTATCTGAGAGAATTGATATGATATCAAGGAGGTTCCAGATTTTAACAAAAGCTGGCGAGGTAATGTTTGTTGTGGCCTATGGATTGTCAGATGTGCCCATACGTCCACTCTATCCTATATGTTCCTAGCTCACCAATAAGTTGTTGAATCGATCTCGAAACGCGGCTTCGACTATTGCATGGGTTGGTTTTCTCAGATCTGTGGATTTGGCTTGAGTGTAAAAATTCAACTCCAGTTTCTCGACAAGGTCTGCGAAATCCGATTTACTCAAAGCTGGCTCCACTGAATCCGTCTGCTTGACCACCTCTGCTCGCTGCATCATCTCCTCGAGAAGCTTCCCAAAATCACCGACTCCTTGCACCCCATGATCCGCCATGCTGATAGCCATGCGCCAATGGCCCCGCAGGCAATAGGTGGTCGGATTCTTGGTCGTCCGTTTCAATACGTGGATGTATTTTGTTCGACGTTTTGTGCATCTTGTACGGCGGCTCCGTACCGTAAAGTAGTTCGGGATGGAGCTTAACATGCCAAGACGCTAATGATCTCCTGCATTTCGGCCTAGGCGCGACAATTTATCTCGAATCAGTAACTTTGCGACGCGGCGCATAACGGAAAACTACAACGGCAACGATGCCTCCAAGAGCCAAACGAAAGACGCAGCCTCAGCAAGAGGTGGCTATAGTAGAGGATGTGGCTAACCTGGATGGTGAAAATGCCTTTGAGGAGTTGGCAAAAAAGCATTGGTTGAAATCAACAAAGAAGCAGACCAAGGTCAAGGTGAAGCCCGATATTTTGAAAACTGAAATATGGGATGTGCTGGAGAAGGAGGACTTTGAGTTTAGGTCGTTACTAGCATTGGAGAACTTGCAGATTCTTGAAAAGTGCGGGCGTCCATCTCACATCCTTTTACGCAAGCTAATTTTGTCAGATATTTATGGCCTGGTTATAACGAAGATTCGTCGAATTTCCACGTACTGTTGATAGCTCTGGTTTCGAATGTTAAGACACGGGAACATCTGCCAACCTGGGGTATGCATACTTGGAACTGTAAATTGTGTTGTGGCTAACAAGAATGGTAGATACATTTGAAGATAATGCAGCGGAGTTCTCGAACTTTTTTCGACGAATTCTCTCCATGACGCTGGACAAAACTCTATCTGCGCAGATTCGCACTCACCTTCTTTCATTTATTATAAGTGCTTTCCAGTCATTGGACTGCGGAATCATTAGGAAGGAGTGTGCTCCATTAGTTTCCATCTCTATCTGGCACAACATATCAAGTGAAAAGAAACGAGAAAGGAAACTGGACCAAAGTGTACAATTGAAGAAAGCATGGAGAGCAGCCAACAAGCGTTATGATGCTGCTGATGATATGACAAAGCCTCGTCTCCGCTTCGAAAGATTATGGTTGTCTACATTGATTCTAGAATTTCTGAATGAACTTTACAATGAAAAGTCAAAGTCGGGTACGTTGGTTCTATGGTGAATCGCTAATGTCGAATATGGCTAATTCAATGCAGATAATATACGTTACTGTGAACGATTTCTTGAGTTTTTGATAGATCTTCAAAGCCAATTGCCAACTAGAAGATATGTTAATACACTTCTACAAGATTTACATACTCTACCCGCTATTCGACTCTCTCCAGCGTTCAATGACGAAGACAATGGACTTTTGCGAGATCTTTACGGCCTACTTAAACATTATACGTACTTTTCAATTGATGATCACACGGGAATTCAACACACTGTCGTGGAAGCATCCGAAAAACACTGTGCAAGACTGGCTAAATTGCAGCGAATTGCTCTCAAACATTTTAAGGAGAAGTTGACAATCCTTGCGTTGTCAAATTACGCATCTATAGACAAGCGTTTAGAGCTTGAAGGACATCTAGAAGGGCTGGAAGATGCGGAAATAGTCGAGCTGTGTAATCTTCTCGACTTCCGCACGTCCTTTCCAAGTATCTCCAAGGTTGTTGCAGATCGGTTATTTCTTACCGAAGTCCTACTTTCTGGACACGAGAAGAGAAAGACTTTCCAGGAAACGGCACGCGATCTTAGCATCTTACCAACTGAACTCACTTTGTTTGAGCCTACATTGTTGAGAAACGATAGATACGATGGCTCTCAGCCACTGGCTCTACCGAAACTTAACCTGCAATATCTAACAGTCGGTGACTTTCTGTGGAGATCGTTCATCCTACACCGATGTGAAGCATTCTATGAAATTAGAAAGGATATTGAAGATGTGATAAAACGCTTACGTCCGAGTGCTGGTGGCCGACCAGGCCAGACCACTTTCAACGGATACGCTAAGATGGCACTCCCTATTACTAGACCGTCAATTTTAGAGGTTGTTCCCCCTCTTGTTGGCCAAGATACGCCATCAATTGTCAAAGCTGAGATCTCACTCAATGTTAGTCGACTCGCCGACAATGTGCTACGAGAATGGGATTCGCTTAAGCCCGATGATGTAGTTTTTCTAGTTGCTGTTGATGCCAACGACTCTTCAAACATGGCAACGAATGGCGGGGAACCACCTTCCGATGCCCAAAAAATTGGCCTGAGATACGTACGAGCAGCCGAGATCACCCAAGTGCTGGACGACCGTGGACGTTCGTTACGAGATTTCAATGGCCAATCGAATGGTCGTGGTCCTAGAGTACGTAAACTACAAGTCAAACTTGATGCCGCAATGTTCAAAGAAGATATGGATCGCGTAGCTAGTGGCAAACCGGATATCTACGACAACATCAATTTAATCGTTCGAAGAAGAGGCAGGGAAAACAACTTCAAACCTATATTGGAATCGATTCGGAGTTTGACGTTGTCTGATATCCCTCTGGCTTCTTGGCTTCATGAGGTTTTCTTGGGATATGGAGATCCAGCTGGAGCAACATACAACAACTTGCCAAACCAAATCAAAGAGGTTGATTATCGGGACACGTTCCTTGACTGGCAGCATTTGGTTGAGAGTCTACCAGGAAAGACCGTAGAACCTGGAGATGATGAGAATGGGAGCTTTGGTCCCCCGTATGTATTGCAAATGGGAACGAAACCCGTCGATACAGCGCCATCAAAGCCTTCAAAAAAGAGAAGACGAGATGCGGAACCTGCGCCAGAGCCTCAACCTCAGGCCGTTCAAGTTTCTACATATCAGCCCCCAAGCACTGGTCCATACCCAATGGATGCACCAAAGCTAAACCAAATTCGATTTACGCCTGCGCAGGTTGATGCGATTGTTTCGGGAACTCAACCTGGCTTGACAGTCATTGTTGGCCCTCCAGGTACAGGGAAAACTGATGTGGCAACTCAGATCATCAATAACCTTTATCACAACTTTCCTAAACAACGGACCCTTCTTATTGCCCATAGCAACCAAGCCTTGAACCAGCTGTTCCAAAAGATAGTAGCATTAGACATTGATGAGCGGCATCTTCTTCGTCTGGGACATGGCGAAGAGGACCTTGATACCGAAGCCAACTTTAGCAAGCATGGGCGGGTGGAGTCTTTCTTAGAAAACCGGGATGGTTTTTTGAGGGAAGTAGATCGTCTTGCAGCTAACTTTGGAGCACCTGGTGCGCATGGCAGTTCTGCAGAAACCGCCGGTTACTTTAACTCTGTTTATGTTGAGCCAGCTTGGGCTAGATTCCAAGAAACTGCCAATTCTCCAGAAGCCACCCCTGAATCCATTATTCTAGCTTTCCCCTTTCACTCCTACTTCAGTAACGCACCGCAGCCATTGTTTCCGCCAGATGCCGATATAGCTTCGGTATTGGACATCTGCAATGGCTGTTATAATCATGTTTCTAAAATATTTACGGAGCTCGCAGACGTTCGACCGTTCGAGATTTTGCGTCGCGACCGTGATAAGGCAAATTATCTACTGACCAACGAAGCACGTATAATTGCTATGACATCAACCCATGCAGCTATGCGAAGGAAAGAAATTGCCTCACTCGGCTTCCACTACGATAATGTTATCATGGAGGAAGCTGCTCAGATCACCGAAATCGAAAACTTTATACCCTTAGCTTTGCAGAATCCCAAGAACGGCGAAATGCCTCTGCAGCGTGTCGTTCTTTGCGGCGACCACTATCAGAACTCTCCAGTCATTCAAAACTTGGCTTTTCGCCAATATGCCAACCTTGAACAGTCATTATTCTCGCGCTTTGTTCGTCTCGGGGTTCCAACTATTAATCTTGATCAGCAAGGTCGTGCTCGCCCTTCAATTGCGTCTCTGTATTCATGGCGATATCAGAATCTAGGAAGCCTTCCTCATGTTTCTTCCCTGCCTGAATATCAAGTTGCCAATGCTGGTTTCAAATACGATTACCAATTTATTCAAGTGCTTGACTATAAGGGCAAAGGAGAATCGGAACCAACCCCTCATTTCATCCAGAATCTTGGAGAAGCAGAATACGCAGTTGCTATCTTTCAGTATATGCGCCTCCTTGGATATCCAGCGTCAAAAATCAGTATTCTAGCCACGTATGCTGGGCAGCGTGCCCTAATCACAGATGTTCTCAATCACCGATGTGCCAAAAATCCTATTTTTGGTCTTCCCAAAATAGTTACTACTGTTGACAAATATCAAGGAGAGCAAAATGACTGTAAGTGAACTAATATACAAATATCTATGTTCGTGGCTAATACTGATTAGATGTCATCTTGTCCCTTACTCGTACATCACGAGTTGGGTATCTTCGAGATATTAGACGTCTTACAGTCGCATTATCTCGCGCGCGCCTGGGGCTTTACGTTCTCGGACGACGAGAGGTATTTGAGTCATGTTTCGAGCTACGTCAAGCTTTTGACATTCTTCTGCGAAGACCAGATAAGTTACAGCTTGTAACGGGGGAGCTATTTCCTAGCAGTAGAATACTGAAGGATGAAGAAGGTATACAAGTACCAGGCGAAACACAAATGGAGAATGTGGAGCATCTGGGGCAATATGTATACGAAATGACGAACTCGAAAGTACAGCTTCTAAGATCTGAACAAGGATTGCCAGAGGATGATGCAAGAGCACCCGTCGAGAATGGTCTAGATACTGTCTTTGAGGATGCTGAGCTTGAGCCGATTGAAGTGGAAATTATCGATGAGGACAAATACGAAGACGTGGATATTTACGACCATTGACGAAGCCGGTTATTTGAGTGGTGAGGGACCACATCGATTGTTATTATAGTACGTGTAACATACCCCAAAATGGAACTGTGTTCCAATTTGCAATTTGCTGCATATTTCTGAACGTTTGTTCTTACCTATTTCATCCGCTGTGAGAATCACTCCTGGCTTCGTTCGTGTAGATCCTAGGATAGCTGTGGCCCTATCCACACATCCCCAAAATTAGAACAGCAAAGACCTAGCAATCACAAAATCTAGGCTCTACTTGCATATCATTGTGCATTCACCATGCAATTACACGGATACTAAGCAACAAAATAGAAAAGGACGTAGAGCTAGATGCTCTGTCGTTGATAGTTCCAGAAGATCTCGAAATCTACATCTCATGCATCCTTAGTATAATTTAATGTGCTTGCTACATGTTGCAGTACGGCACCATATTTCTAAAGGTGTATTAAGGTTAATTATCTTGAAAACGAGATTTTGGTCAGACATTCAATGTCCGTGAACTCCAGGAGCTAATAATAGCACGATTTATATGATTAAATTACTTGCAACTATTAACTTTACCTGAGTCAGCGAGTGTGGGCCAGTACATATGAACCAGTATCAGAATCTGGGCATTTACGAGTCCTTGATACGAATAGAGCACATAAGCCACCGTTGTCAAGCTTACAGGTTACAACCGTGAAATTACGAGTCTATGGTCATAAATGAGCACATCTATGAAAGTTGAAGACAGAGGGACCGGAGATGATTCAAATAAAGCTTTATTTATAATCCGGAATATATTAAACGTTTGAAATCCCAATCCCAATTCCGTGATACACGTTCGAGAATTTCAAAATCTACTCAAAATCCAGCCATAGCTATCCAAAGTAAATCTCAGGAGGAGGCCAAAGCCTAGATCGATGAAGTGAGTTACAATGGTATTCATTTCTTGTTTATTATGCAAGATCAGGCTGGCTTTCTATTGTATTATAGGCAAGAATTTAATTTGTCAATCTAACTATTTGGCAATTGAGTGAATGGATTTTGCTCAACTACAAACTTACACAAATTTTATGCTAAAGACGCAAGTCTTATATTCGGAAACCATGAACCTCTCGTAGAACTTAATACTATAGTTTCTGTATTTACACCTTGCAATATTCGTCGTTAGATTTGTTACACGACAAGTCTTGATAAGGAAATAGTTCATTGAGGGCACGTGGATTATGAGAGTGCTTGAAACGCGAGTTTTTAACTTCGATAATTCTTGCACTAAGCTGTCGAATTATTCCGTCTAACAATTGATTTAAGATATTATGGGGGATAAATTTTATATAGTAAATAATATCTATAATGTGGTCAAAGAGACTGCCAAGGGTGAGAAGTTCAAGATTTATGCTGCAGAGTGTGTTACTTCAAGCCAGGCGGGGATGCAGAAAAAGGATTGCTGAAAATGTTCCAAATATACAGTGTTGTATATGCAGTTTTTGGCAGAGTGTGAGATGTTGCGAACTTGGCCAAAAAGAGAAAAAAATCAATAGAATTCACAAGCAGGGGAATAGGAAAGAGTTGAATGTAACAAGAGGAATCAATAAATTGATTACGTCAAACTCGGTGATATTTTTATAGAACTATTTATGAGACAACTCTAAGTATGATTTATTGAATTGTATTATTTTTATAGCGCGAATCTAAACGCTCTTCGAAACATTGAATTTGCTGAAGCTTATTTTGGTGGTTCATGTATATTGATTCTGATGCACCGCTTACTACAATTTTGCAATGGCTGCTTAGGCCGGCAACGTCTATCGGGTGAAACTTTTTCCGTTCCGATGTCAACTCTTAGCTCTTTGGTCCCTATGTTGACATTCAAAGCAACAATACTATTGTTAACAAGTTTCTACAGACTTACGACCACTTTCTTGTTGAGATTCATATACCATGTATTACACCATTAGTCAATAAACACCTTCTAATCTAGAATTACAAGCTCTGTGCTCTGTGCGACTAGGCGCATCCCAAATGTTGTCAGAATGCTTGACCAGCTGTCCCCCGCTGCTCCTGCAAGAGTACGAGTAGTCGTTTTACCAATCGGGCAGATCAAGCGCGCAAGATTTCTGAGCTTTGTAGAGAGGTTGCAGCCCGAAAATGTTATACAGCTAGGAGATATTAGTCCAGATGGGCGACCTAATAGGAGTACGATTCCTTTCCCCCAATAATTCGGAGATGAGGCTGGCTAACCTGTAGCCAGATATGTTTTCTCCTCTGGCATTTCCAACAGGCAAAATTGTATATGACCTCACAACACACTATCCTTCTGCTTCCCACATAGCTCTGTCGCCTTTCGAACTTTTCCGAGAAGCATTAGTGATAATAGCGATAGCAGATGGTCTGGAATTAGATCATGTCTCATATACAAAGAACGTGAGAAGGAGCGTAAACTCAAATGGACCTCCAAAGCCAGAGAACAACATGAGGGAATTACACCAAGATCTAGAAGATCTTAGAGACAGCTACCCGAAAGCGTTAGTCCACCAGCTTCTGTTATTTGATTATATCCACAAATCAGACAGTGCTATACCTGAGGGGTTAGTGGCAGTACCTCCTCCAGCAGAGTGCAAGCGGACAACAATGAAAACAATAATGTGTGACATTTCCTCATTGTTACTCGCAGAAATGACTACTTTGGCCAAGTCTTTGCAAGGTTTGAATACAATAGAATCCCCAAAGCTTGCGCAGGCTAATTGGGGACAAACGGGTAACTTTTGGCCTTCAGGGCAATCTGTGGATTCTTCGAGGCGGAATTCCCAGGCTATACCTCCAGGTGACAATCGATCCGTCTCGCCCACTGGTATTAAAGATCGAGGACAAGCTAGAATGACCTTGCCAGCACAACTTCGGCCGTCGGCTTCGTATGCAAACACACCGTCTCTATCTGGACGGCCAACAACGCCTTTGAATGGAACAGAATCCCCTGCGGTCTTTGATCAGATTGTTGGCCCTGCTACTGCTCAGCCAAATTCTTTCGCATCTAGGTTCATGACACCAAATTTAAACAGAGACACAAGCCGAGACAGGGTGTCGGTGCATGGATTCGGACCCGGCAGCGCAAGTGAGCGTTCGAGGAATATCGGACGAGGCCGAGTTGGTATAGTAATAGGGTCGCTTTACTTGAGTGCTGGCAGATGGAATGATGCCATAAAAGAATTAGTTGATGGTGCTTTGATTGCCAAAAATAATCTCGATCACTTATGGCACGCCAAAGCATTAGAGAACATTCTCGTAGGGATGATTATGCTAGCCTGGACAGGTCTTGATTTTCAAATACCACAAGTTTGCTATATATCAGCCGATAAAGCTCCTACCATCCCCACCAGTTCAACAGAGCCACGCAGTAATCGCCTTGTTTCACTTCAGAATCTCGTAATACTTCTACCAGAACTATCAGAGCGGATCCTTGGTCTCTATGCCAGATCGGCTAGCAATACTGGCGAGTCATTGCCACAACTTCCCTTCTCCGAAACTATCATTCGAATGGCAAAATTGCTATCTGAGGTACACCTTGCTGGCGGAGCATTGAGTGATGATGTACTCGAGCTCTTAGTGACTGGTGTTCCCATTAAGCAAAAGGCAAATCTCTTCACACCAAGACTGAACATAAGCCCCACTCGAATGGATATTACCACGATATTGTTTCGGGCATATCCTTCTCCCTCATCGTCTGAGCAGCTGTCTGTTGTCGATCGTATAACGATTTTAGGTGGTATAGCGTCTGTTTTAGGGTCTTTGGGGTACAACAGGAAGAAAGCGATGGTTGTTCGTGATTTAGTTTCGGTTTTGGTACCTGGCCTTGTGCAAGCTCGAATTGCGGGAGCTGCAGAAATGGGAGTCCACCCAGCGGCTGGGTTATCCGCTCTTGCGTCTCCGAATGGCAACCCCAAGAGTGCTGGTGGCTTAGACTTAGGAGAAGGTGATGTGGAGAATGGTGTCGATGCCTTCCTCGGACTTCTCAATCAAGTATATGGTGTTGTAACCTCGAAACCGAATACCAATGCAGCTCATCCGATAGATGATTCTGATGAGGCTGCAATTGCGAGGATAATTCACGATGCTACTGTTCGTTCTTTTGGGGGTCAGAACTTGAAAATGGACGTACTCCGATCATGTATCAATCTATCAGAAGCCCTTCCAGACTTTCACGGCGTTCTGAGGTTTACCGCGGATTTGTTGAGGACCGCTGGGAGCGGTGTTGCACCAGGCCCTCATAGCGCAAATGCATCTCCGTTAATGAGTCGTGAAGAGCAGGTCAGACTCATGAATAACATCTCAAGAACACTCGGAGCAGCGTCGAATTTGGGGATCAAAAATCTGGCTGCTGAATACTGGGATGAATTCCTCGTGCGGGGAGTCGATATTGAAGCTCTTCCACCATCCAGAACTCCGATTCCACATACACGCAATGAATTACCTGGGGTTGCCATGATCGCCTTATCCAAAGAGACCAACCCTTTCATCCATAACCCATTTCTACGTACGCCTGATGCAGCAGCAGTTGACCGGCTTATGATAGCTGGGGAAGGAGCTGCATTTAAGGTTACTCTTCAAAATCCGTACGATTTCGATATTGACATTGAAAAAATTAAGCTGGAGTCTGATGGTATAGAGTTTCAGTCGGCAACTCAGAAAACTGTGATTGGGCCCTATAGAACCCAAATTCTTACCATTATTGGAACCCCAAAAGCTCCTGGGCAATTGAAAATTATAGGATGCATAGTTAAGGTTCGAGGTTGTCGAGAAAGACGGTTCCCAATCTTCACTGAACCCTGGTCGCCACAAAGCCAAAGCAAGGTTAAAACCATCGGACTTACGACCTTGTTTCAAGAAAAACCACGGCCAATTAGTGTCGACTCAAATTCTGTGAATACACCGGCCATCATGGTACCTCCGAAACCCGGATTTCTCGCCTTGAGTGTGATTGATAGACAACCTGTTGTGGTCGTAAGGTCTACCACGCTCTCCCAATCTGCAGTTATGATCCTGGAAGGGGAGCGTCAAACATTCTCGATCACATTAGAAAACTTGTCAAAGGCCACACCTGTGGATCTTCTGTTATTCGTTTTCAAAGATTCGACACAGGAGCCTCTTAAAGCTGCCATGAGCAACCGAGATCTTTCACCGGCCGAATTGTATGAAATGGAGCTACTTCTTGCACAAAAACAGGCATTACGATGGGTAGAAAAAGATGGAGATAAATTATTCATTCCACCTGGAAAAACTGCGACTTTCGAAATGGAAATTCTTGGAAAGCCAGGGTTGACAAGTGCCACTATCCAAGTGGATTATGCTTTCTTGGGCGTGCCACATGCAGAAGTTCAAGACAAGTTTCATACTCGGCAGGTTAGTCTGCCGATTACTGTTACCGTGAATGCTAGTATAGAGCTTGCTCGCATGGACGCTTTACCACTTACTGGAAGCTTTCCAAGTTCCATTTGGACTCAGAAGGGAGAAGATCGAGCTGTTAGCAAAGATATAACGGCACAAGAGCACTGCTTACTTGTTCTGGATCTTCGAAACGCCTGGCCATCTCCGCTCCATATCTGCATAGATATTGGTGATGGCGGTGAGATTCAAGAGGATATCCTCCCTGGTAACACATCACGCATTATGTTTCCAGTCCAGCGTATACTTCTCTCGGATCCAATTGCAGCCATCCCAGCGCTTGATCCATCCCGACAACGTCAATTCGTGGTGAGCACAGGCCGTGTTTCGGCAGACAGTGAAAGAGCAACACGAGAAGCGTTTTGGTATCGAGAAGCTCTGCTCAAGATGCTTAGCGGGACGTGGTCAACCAAATATGGTGCCTTCCGAAAAGGTAACATAGAGTTACGAGGTATACGACTCAGCCAGCGTGTAGTCGAGACTTTAAAGGTAGAGGACATCGGAATTGAACTCTCGATCAATGGCCAAAATGGAACGGCAAAGCATAGAGTTTTGACTGATCAGTTTACGGATCTCAAAGTTCGGGTAACAAATAGGGCAGCGGATCCTGTGCATCCTGTGCTTCGTATCCAGCCTTCACTCTGTAATCAGCCACATAACATGTCACTCGATCTAACCAAAAAGTTCGCCTGGAACGGCATTCTACAACAGACATTACCACCGCTTGCATCAAAGGAGTCGATAGAAATATCTATTGGTATGGTAGCCCTTTCTAGAGGAGAATATGAGATAAGTGCATCTGTGGAGGAAGCAAGACTACCCAACACTCCGGAGAGTGAGATAGGGGAGAGAGGTTCAAGAGCAAGAGCCAGCACAAGGCTGCTGATGGATACGTTGCTTTGGACAAAAGAAAGGCGGATTTGGCATTCAAGGGAACCGTGCTTGCTGAGTGTAAATGATGAAGACAGTGATGATGATGAATAATGTTGTAAGCACTGTACAGCTGTCTGGGATGGTGTTTGAATATAATATGAGCATTTTAGGATGATACCACTTCGAGTTCAAAGAGTCTCTTTGTTAGATAGTGATATATAGATCTATAGCTTTCTATGTATAAGATATGATATTTTGATATCGCTGCAAAAGAATCAATCATTTCCATTACAATTGAGACTTACCTTGGTGTGCATAATAATGACTGCAGACACGTGACTCAGAGGTTAAGCATTAAAAGTGGGTCCATCGCGTGGTTGAATTATCCGTTCACTTGGTGCCGCTCAAGGTAAGGACCATTTCCAGATTTTAAAAACCAAGCTAACCATTACGAATACAATATGGATCTCCTTTCCTCGATTCGCAAGTCTGGCTCGCGTGGAGGTGTCAACTTTTCCTGGGAAGATGTACAAACCTCCCAACATCGCGAAAACTACCTTGGCCACTCACTCATGGCCCCCGTGGGTCGTTGGGCAAAGAACAAAGATCTGGGCTGGTACGCCAAAGGCGATGACGATAAAACCGAGGACGGAGAGACAGCAGAAGAACGGAGGGTGCGGGAACGTAAAGAGGAGATTCGCAAGATTAAGGAAGCCGAGGAAGATGCCCTTGCTGCAGCCTTGGGATTGCCGGCTCCAGATAGGGGAACTGGTACTGGCGCAAATGGTATTACAGTAGGGGAAATGAACAAGGTTATCAAAGAAAGTGGGGTGGGGGACGAGGAGCTTGAAGAGGTTGGAAAACAGAAGGGATTTGGTGGTGGGGGAAGGTTGGGGCAAGATGTTCTGGTCAAGACTGAGGTTATTGAGGGGGATAGGGCCGGCTTGAATCATCAAGGTGGAGAGAGAAACTCAAGGGCAAAGGATCAAGGGGACAGTCGGGAAAAAAGACATCGGCGACATAGACCTCGGTCAAGGAGTGGTGAGAGACGTAGACGCGAATCAAGGAGCCCGGATAGGCGCAGACATAGGTACAGAGAGGACCGCGAGGGACGAAGGGGTAGAAGTCGAAGTCCTGAGCGGAAAGAGAGAAGTTACAGGAGCAGGAGTCCTGGGAAGTTGAGGCCAGAGAGAGAGGACCGGGACGCTAGACGAGATGGTGGGCACAGACGACCTATGAGTAGATCGCCCGACCGCCGAGACCGTGGAGATAGGAGAAATAGAGCACGAGATTTTCGTTAGTACTCGAAAAGTCTTACGGAATGGTCTAGCGACTACAAATGCAGATCCAATATGCGAGTCTAAGCATATGGAATCACCGATAGCAATTGTAAAGAGCATATTGAAGCTACGGGAAAAGTGAGATTATATCTCTATATACTTCTGGTACCTGCTGACATACATCAGCAACAGCTCCAACCAGGTTAGGTCAAAGAAGTCTTCACGTCATTGATAGACCATAATTTCATAAATGAAATATAGATATGAACCATCCTGTACACCGTTTTCCAATCCTACTTCACACTTCGAACCGCAACGTTCCTGCACTCCTATATCTTATTCGAGGCCACTATTGCGGGTAACCAGCGGCCAATTCTGATGATATTACTACTCACTCGAACATATTTCGACGCTCGCCACAGGGTGTTTGTTAACTTAGTGAGTAGAGACTGATAGTTTCGAGAAGCCTTTCCAGCGGGTGCTCAATATATCACCTAGCTGCTAGTTTCAGCCTAGCACCTTTGGCAAACGTGGGCGTCAGCAATCAACCAAGTTACCCAGTCTCTGTTCCAACTCGCATTTAATCACTTAGTTCTGACATCCAAGCCGGGGTTTGTGAGCGGTGATGGGGCAATGGATGAAATGTCAGCAGGTTAGTGTTGCCTTATAGTGCCAGTTTTAAAATAGAGAAGTTATTCCACGTTGATTTATCTAACTGCCGTACAACGATTAGGCGGGAAGACAATAGGCTTCGGGAAAGGGGAGGGGGAGATAGGGGAAGTGGGGCGTTAAGCGAGGCGCCTCAGATACCGCAAAGGAGATCTGACTCCTGCAACCACTCCACTCACCAACGTAGTAGGTTTGGAAAGCTGCAATTCAAACGTCGGGGTGGAAATTCATATAATTGTCCTGGGTTAATTACGACGAAATATGTCTGTTTTATATCCCACTTCTACTCTGAAGTAGCTCGGCAAACCCGATATATTTGTGTATTCTACTACAAAATGATGCAGATCAATAATGGACACCACCACAATAACATGAACTGAAAAGAGATCCCCAAGAACCAAAGAGCAATACTATCAGATGTTGTCCAGAAAGACAGGTCATATGAGCTATCCGAAGCTAATGCCTAGACTTTCCACACAGCTTTAGCTTTTGGCCACCACTGTCGGACTATGTGCCACGCCCTGATTAGCTGCGCGTGAGTGATCCGCCATAACCCGTAGTTAACGTCATTGAACAATTTCAGCTTTTTGGATGTCTCATACTGAATCTGTTTTAAACCACACAATGTGATTTTCATCTGTCAATATTCTTAGCGACATATTGAGTTTAGATACCCCATACAATTCGGGGGAAACGTGAAATGCACTCTTAAGCCACGAGTCAATTGTAGACTCGGGTATTCTCACATTTTTTGACAGTTTGATAGTCGCTGAAATCTTATTTCCTACCTGGTTGACAACAACCATTATGAAATTATGTATGTGTATGCCATGAATCCTAATACTCGCTTGCAAACGCCGTCGCTCATTCTCCTAAATGTCAATAGTACGCTTCAAGTCTTCCTCTTATGATTAATATATGCCACCACCACCAAAATCCTTGAAATCTTTGGGGACTTCCCAGCCATGAGCTTGGCAGGCACGAATATAGGCAGCGACCGCCTCACCGGTGGAGTAGTCCTGGCCTTTTCCTCCACCCAAATGGTTACCCAGGAGCATAAGACGAGCTGGTTTGGGCTCAAGATTCATGATAGCGAGACGAACTTGCAGTAGAACGCTTTCAATAGATGATACCGCACTCCAACCGGTATTTGTGAGAAGCTCCATACACATAGCACCACCCCCAGTGACATGTCCACCCCCGCCGGATGTGAAAGGAAGGAACCGTGGTCGAATAACACGGACGAAGGGGGGGCTGTGCGGAAATTCCTTACCGAAGCGAATCTCAAGAACTATACTGGTAATGCCTGCAGCCTTCATGTCCTTGGCCAATGGTAATGACTCCTCGAATGAGTGAAGCTCAACAATCCATTGGTAAACGTTGCTGACTAGGTCTGGATTGATGTACCATCCTAGCTCGTGTAACGGAGTCAATTCTTGGATTTTTAATACAGTCTTTAGCTCCCTAGTCAATCGCAGGGAAGCGGAGGTGGTGGCGTATTCTGGTGGCTCCAGCATTGGAAGACTTGACTGATCCAAGGAGCCTGCAACAAAATCTGTAAGCAAGTTTTGAGAAGCAGCTTTTACTGTGCCCTTATTGTTATCGTTGATAGTAGGAGTGTGTTCCTCGTCAGAAAATAAGAAATTGATATCTTCAATGTCCTCTTCGTCACTATCAGCTCCTACCAATAGGCCCATATTTCCACTAAGTCCTTTCCGGCGCTTATTTGAGATATTGCTGGTCGAATCCAATGACTTCGTCCTCGTACGGAACGATTTCGAAATGCTGACTGCACACAATGGTATACCAACCGCTTGGCCGAGGGTTGACGTGACAGTGAATTTTGGGTCCTGTTCTACGTAGGTCTCCAGTATCGCACCTGCATCAGTAGTTGTAGGACCACCATACGCATTAGCCATATTTTGGACCATTAAGTATCGACACTGTATCCAATCGACGAACTGAACGACCAAATGTGGATTGATGCTCCTGAACAAATATGTCAGCGATTTGTATGTGTTACATTAAATTGAGAGAGAGCAGGTTTCAAATGATTGAATAAGGCCGACTCACTGATATTTTGAAGTGCAATTCACAATCTCATTAAGGCTCATAGCGGACTTGAAATTGAGCTCCGATCCAGGCCAAGATAGTGATGCATGTCCTGCTGTATAGGCGACGGAGGTATTTTGACTCAAGGCATGGTAGACTCCATTGCCGTAGGCTCGGCCGTGCAAGGTTTCACTAAAGTCGAGTCCATGCCGAATTATGCTGTGCCAGTTATGTAATGGGCTTCCGTGCCAAGCAAACAACTATGCTAATGTTAGTATGGGATAACAAATAGACGCTTCGGAATCAAAAACGGTATATAGATTAAGTATAGAGCTCTAATATGTTTAATCTCAGGATGAGCAAGTGGGTTTTGTAGGCAGCCTATACTTTCAAGGAGGTGAGAACCTTTGCCGGCTTGGTTCCGAACCGCCTTGAAATTTTGATCTGTTCATGAATAGCTACAAGATAGGGCTTACCGTCGGGTAATTCGAGTTCAGACTAGCTTGTTCAGTCTTCAAAGCATTCAGAAAACGTTGCTCCTTGTCGGGAGAACCTTGAGCAAACCGAAACTGTACCCATCCTTCAGGGATATTGGCGCACTTTTGGTCTAAACGAACTTTTGCTGCTAATGACGGGTCAAGCTCCTCCTGACCTGGACACTTGTCTACTTGGATAATAGATGATCGATTTGAAGCAATAACCCACCGAAGAAGGCCTAGAGCTGCCGGGGATATGCGATCTTTCCACATACGAAGATTAGGAACGGTATAGCGGCCTTGTTGAAGCAAATAGGTCCGAAGCTCATTAATGGAAGGCAATGTCTCAAGCAGCATGACTATTGTTTCTGCCTTATGAACATTCTCCAGGTCGTCAAAGTTCTGGTCATACTTTGCCATTTTGGCAGGAACTAAAGTAGTAGGCGGTGGAGTTGTTGCCGGAGTTGCTAACGTTGCCTCAGTAGGGGCTACATTGTTACCTGCAGTAATTAGAGTCTCTGAGAGCTTGACAGTAGGATACAAGGATACATCTTCGACGCGAAAATGCAATGAGAGGCTCCTATAAAAAAGGGTTAGCGTTCTGAAACGAATTTTGGCGGAATGCTCGATAAATCTGTCTCAGAACTTGTGACTTGATTTTCAAAATGTAGCTTTTTCGCTTTTGAACGTGTCACATGGCTTGAGAAAAGATCTTTCATTCGACGGATTTGACATACCCACATAAGAGCAAGATCCAGTCTCCATTGCGGATCGGACATAATTCTCCGTCGAATATAAGTTCTTGACGTGCTTGATCGAATCTGACATCAATAGTACTAGCTGGAGGTTCGACAACTTGTGGTTTAGGAGCTGTAACCATGTAACGAGCCACAGGGGCAGGTTGCGTAGCTACATAAGAGCCTTTCGGTGGCACAGCAAGACTCATACCCGTGGGATATTCTCTGATTCTGCGATTGAGTGCAGCAGCATAACAAAAGCTGACCAAGAGGTCAACAACGTATGGTTGGGACATGATCTCATGCTCGATACTCGGTCCAAATCCCAATGACATATATTGATAGAGGCACAGAGGCTTGTTACAAACGTAAGGTTTCAATGCCTCAAAGTCGTCTTCAATCTTATCATGACAGACAAGACAGAACTCCGTACAGCGAAGTAGATATCGCATGACAAACTGTGCTGCAACTAGAGGGAAAGAGACTTCCTTTACTTGATCCTCGGTGAGGTGGTCTGCATACATCATAGGTGGAAGGGAGCTTTGTTTAGGAGTCGACTCTTCGTAGTAGATCTGTGGTAAATCTGTTGAGTTATCCTCTGACCGCCCAACTCTGTCGTTGAAATATAATTTTGCGCCATCCCAACCAAGGCCCATGTTATGTCTGATTTTCAAAAGAGATACGAACTGTTCGTTGATGAAATTGTCCATAGAGCTACTGATAAAGATACTACTGAAGGAACCCGAACCGACTACAGGAGTAGCAACTGGAACAGTGTTATTTCCTTCAAGGTAGGTCTTCTCTTTAGTCACGTCAGAGAAAGCTGCGAGAGCCTGGGACACCGTAGGCTTGTATTTATCGCATACACCGATACGGAAGGAAATATCGAGGGACTTAGCAGGCTCGGAAATGATGGATTCAAACGTCTTGTAGCCGGAAGAGTAACGTAGGAGGAGAACAATATATTGCACTGGCTCCAAATCCCATGCATGTAAAGCTTCTTCAGAGAGCCCGAGTTTTGAGGCTTGAATAGAGATGCTATTGACAGAAGATTAGAACATGATTTCACTTTAAATGTGTATGTTTCAGTCTTTGACAAGATGAGTTGAGTAGTTGACTTAAAAAGCTTTTGGGTATATGTTTGTCGTTACCTTGCCGTTCAAACATTAAGCCAGGTATCAAGAGCATAGTTTTATAGCTAGGTCTCATTCTGTCAAAGACCTTAACACTACAAGGTAAAAATTTCCTTCAACTTACCTGAGGAGGCAAGTAGGAGCATCTGCCGTCATCCCACTCAGCACGCCGATTTTGAAAGTTGAGAACTTGACGGCTCGTAGATCAGTTTTGATACGTCGACTTAACCTAGAAGCTGCCTCAGGGGCAAGACTAAATCTTGATACCGAAGATCTCTTTCCATCAGATAATCCATAAGGTTCGAAGCCATCATCAAAGAACCCATCGTTATAGGCATCGTCATAATCATATTCTTCATCGTCATCTTCTTGGTTGTCCTCGTCGTCGTTGATAGAGTCAAACATTTCTACATCAGAGTCTATAGTTAACGGGATGGCTTTTGATTCTGTAGCAAGTACAATCTGCAGTTTTGAGGTAATGGTCTGCACAAGCTCTATGACTCGCATGCCGGCTGAGAAGCTAGCTACGTCTTCAAGAGCGGAATTGACACGTGCAGGAACCTCTGGTGATTTAGTGAAGATCATAAAAGTATTCTCAGAAGGATAGCCAGATACGTCAAGGGCGAGTAAACCAATAATGATAGGCTCGCCCGACGGAGGAGTAAATACGAAGTTCACGTCTCCGTCGTCATCTCCTCGCTCTAGGTCCGTCACATTGGCTATGGCCTTTCCTGACGCGCTGCTCACGTCTGCTAGAAAGTCCTTCCTGGGCATGACGAAAGAGGTGTAGATCGAACGACGAAATATTTTGGGTGACGGCCACGATCTCTCTTCCTCTCAGTCTCCCAGCCGTGGGCCAATGTAGGCAAGAATGGAGAAACGAAGACTATGGGCGAGAGTAATTAGTATAATCCGTAGAAATTTTGAGATGTATGTTGCGTGACTGCTGCAACTGCACAATATAGCGGTTGCATCAGTCAAAGTTCCATGGTGTTGGTTTTGGTAGGACTGGTGGTGGATGAATGGAGGTAGGTACGGCTCAGCCTTGTGTCTGCCTGGCAACGACAAGGCTGGTATGAGGGGAAAGCCGAAGGCATTTACTTGTCTTAGAGGCAATGACCCGCTAGAATATTCCATTGTATGAATAATTCACTTGCGAGACATGTTTAAGATCAGTGGCCTCAAAATTTGTATGAACTCCTACCAATGCCACGCTGTGGTGTGGCACAAGTTGACATATACTAATGAGTTGCGTGACTGAGGCCTCTAGATGGATTGTAAAGCACTCTATATGTAATGTACGGTATTAATTAGGTAGTCGGATTGCAGTCTACATCCACCGATCGCTCATACGTTTTTATTATTGTTTAGAAACAATTATCTCTAATCATCCAAAACCAAAGCCAACAAGGTGTTAGACGAAGTTACATACACACATATAGGTAACTTAGGTAACTAATGAAGTGAAGTGAGGTTAGGTGAAGCGAACCAGGTGCTTGGTGCCTGATCCCTTGCAAGCCACAGTAATAAGGTTTGACTTAATAATAGCTCAACCCCACACTCCATTTGCTGCTAATAATAAGCATCAAAATTGGCTTTGGCGCTGTCTTGCGTTTCCTTCATGGTTCCGGCTACAGAACAATCAAGCTTTCATTGTACCCTAGCTTCTACTCGTAATACTGTAGCTGACCAGCCATGAAGAGCACCACCCGCCGGCGGCAGAATAGCAATGCTAATAAGTCGACAACCTCAAATCGAGCCGCAGCAGCTACCTCGTCCCAAATAATGATCCAGCCAAAATCTACACACGTTGCAGATCCGGCCCTCCAGCCCTTTCTAAACCCCTCGTTTGACGCCGCCGAATACCTCAATGCCACTCTTCCAACCCTTCAAGGATCTACGGCATCTCCTAAAGGCAGTGTTCCCCTTGCGGAGCTATCTACACAAACCCAAACACTCCTTTCGCAACTCAGCGCTCACACAACGAGGCTTACCACCACTTTGACACAGCTGACGGACGAAATCCTGAGGAGCGGTAGTCGATTGGCATACGAGGTTGAGGTGCTTCGAGGCGAGACATTGGGTATTTCTGAAGCACTTACAGAGGGATTGCAAGATGATGTAATGAAATTCGTCCCCGGGGGCCTCGATCCTGATCTAGCACCGAAACCAGTCAGGGATGCAAATGGAAAGGATGCAAATGGAACAAGACGAGAATCTTCTGTCACGATCCCAAAAACTCCCACTTTGGAGGAAGCACCCGAGATAGTCGAACCTCCATATATTATACAATTGCGAACTCTCACATTAGTACGCTCGCGATTAGAAACCGTTATCAAAACATTCGGAGATGCGATGTCATGGACATTCCCACCTTCAGAGGTATCAGTTACCTCTTCCTTCCTATCCGTCTCTGCCCCAGAACCAGGATCGCAAATGCATAGTGTTGAGGAAAAGGGCCAGCAAATATCTCAACAACTCCGTGATGAAATTGCGGACCTGTTGCTAGGCGGTGATCCAATTGATGGAATAGAAGCTGCTGCGAAACGGGTTGAGGAGCTGAAGAATTTGGCAGTTGTTTGGAAAGGTACAGCAGAAGAAAGAGCAAGAGTGAAATTCGTCGAAAGTTTAGCAAAATTGGTAGAGGATAGGCACAGAGACCTTTTGCGAGAGGCAGAGCATAACGACCCCCTTCGGCAAAGGGTGGAAACTCTGGAGGAAAAAGAAGAGAGTAGATCTCAGAGTGGATATGGATTTATAAGTCAATTACAGAAGCTGAGAGGTTCATAATAATGTTAAATGCTAACGCTAAACGGTTTTGGTTTCAGCGAAGTCTCGTACTGTGCTATATAATTAACCTCACCTTATTGCTATTTGTCAAAATGTCTTCCACATGGCAGGTAACAAGACGGACTTCTTGGTCTTCATACATTCAACATATAATTTGAAAGACGCACGTACAAGTGAACACTTTAGACTCTTCATTTTGTAAATCACCCAAGGTACTAGTCGATACAGGCGTCTCACTACCCGCGACTGCGCTAGAATTTTAAAATCTATTGGACAGTGAAATTAGATTTTTGAGGCATATAATATTATTTATTGTCTTTCTAAATATCAATCTATTCAGCGGCGAAAACTCACAAGGCTGCATGAGAAGGCTGCGTGCAAGGCTTATATCCTTGGCTCTCCACTTTTTGGTTGGTACCTCATGATTGAATACAATCGGCTGAAGTCCTGTAATAGACAATACTTAGAATTAAACCTTTCAATAAGACCATTACGCAGCTCACCAACCACTGTCGACTGTTGTATCTAGCAACGCTTCAATAAAACTGAAAGCCACCCAGCACGATACTCTAGTTTCTCTGCTTTTCCTCCAATTCCCCTCTTCAAACTTCGGTCCAGGTGCGATTTCAGCGTCAATTCAAATCTTGGAAGATAACCACCACGCACGAAGCGATCTATTAGCAAGCTTATAACTCACACACCATACTCAACACATTCAGCGCATGCGATGGCCATGAGCCCTTCACCTCAGCTTTCCCCCATCTTGGGTGGATCGCACCGGGTCGAACGACACCGCACAAACTCCCCCCCTCCAGTCTCGAAGAGAGACAAACGTCGAACAATGCTCGCAGACCGACTAGAAGATCTGACAAGCAAGTTCTCACAGAACAGAGATGTACACTACCGGGAACAGCTTCAGGCTATTCAGATTGACATGAATCTCATCATGGAGGCGGATGCCCATGGCAGCGCCCTCTTAAAGAACCACCCAGATGAGATAGATGCTCTGGTTTTGGAAAACATCAATACCGTCAAGAGGTCTATTGGCGCTCCTCCCCCCAGAGCTGGCAGATTGTATGCTGCTTTTGCAAAGGAGGTGAACGATGCGATGGAGGAACGGGACTCAGCTCTGGTCGTACACAAGGTATGGCGAATTTTCTATTTCCTGTGAGACATTCCTGACAGTTACATAGAGGAACTACGATGTCAAAATGACCGAGCTCAATGCCACCCATGCTTACCGAATGCATCTGGCTGCAAACGAGCACAAGGCATTGGCGAATACTCTACGCGATCGATTAATAAATAGTGTTTCGAGTAAAAAGAATAGACTCTCGCGAGATAAGGAAACGGTGGAAATCAGTGATAGCAATGCTATGCTTCTTCATCCCAGCCAGTATGGAGTTGCGAATCCTGCCAGCCCAGGTGGTGTACACGGCAAGCGGGCAACACGACACCGTAGAGATGCCGATGAGCTCACTCTTGCAGAGGGTACTAAGCGAAAGCGCAAAGCAGCAGATAGCGACGAATCTCCTGCTCCCACCCGACAGCGTCTGGACAATGGCAACAGCACTCCTCTCTGGAACACCGAGAGGCGCGAGATGACCGCCCAGCAAGTTGACTCGCCACTATACAGCATTGAGAAGCTATTCACCGAGAAA
>Ga0247734_1000516_pt1 | contig 33538 bp, 25 predicted proteins | sample UWRJL103311B2_FD_180933 | JGI IMG/M metagenome (GOLD analysis project Ga0247734, IMG submission 180933) | Plant litter microbial communities from Arlington Agricultural Research Station in Wisconsin, United States - UWRJ-L103-311B-2 | ecosystem: Environmental > Terrestrial > Plant litter >...
GAGCAATGTCAGCCATTCCGAGACAATTAACTGGTGGTGTACCACGAACAGCTAGTCCTCTAAGTCGACCTGCGTATACCGCTCCCCAGCAATTCCCCCAGTCAACCGGTATGTCAACCGGTATGTCAAGTGATTGGGCAATCAAGCCTGGAGAGAAAGAGAAGTTCGATATGATCTACTATGGCTTAGACAAACAAAATAAAGGATATATCACTGGAGATGAGGCGGTTCCATTTTTCAGCGAGTCGAAGCTTCCTGAGGAGGCTCTGGCTCAAATTTGGGACCTTGCGGACATCAATTCGGAAGGTCGTCTAAGCAAAGATGAGTTTGCCGTCGCCATGTATCTCATCAGACAGCAACGTGGTAAACGTGATGGAAGAGAATCCTTACCATCTACCCTGCCTGCTAACTTAATTCCTCCGAGCATGCGAAATCAATCTCGACCTACTAATTTACCAACTGCGCCTGCTTTCGAGAACCCAGCTCCAACCTTGGCCAAGTCAGCAGCGGAGGATCTGTTTGGCCTTGACGCTCTGTCTACACCTCCTCCTACTTCCGCTCCAACCCAAGCACCTCAATCTACTGGAGGTTCGTTTGGAAATGATCCATTTGGTAGTCGATCTTCAGTACCTCCAAGTTCGCCTCCGGCAAATCTACCGCAGCAAGCATCTGTTTTCAAACCATTTACGCCATCATCCTCGTTCGGACAAGCTTTGAACTATAACTCGACGGGCGGCTCAAATAATTCCGGCTCGCAGAATAAGAATCTCCAGCAACAATCAAGTGCTGCAGATGATTTACTTGGTGACAATGACCCTGAGGTCAGTAGCAAGTTGACAAGTGAAACGACAGAACTTGCCAATTTAGCTAACCAAGTCGGGACTTTGTCAAGACAAATGCAAGATGTCCAAGGGCAAAGAGCTAATTCACAAAATGAGTTGAGTCAAGCAAGCTCCCAGAAACGTGAATTCGAAGTTCGTCTAGCTCAGCTTAGATCTCTTTACGAGCAAGAAGCCAAAGATGTAAGAAGTTTAGAAGAACGACTTAACGCATCACGTAATGAGACCAAGAAGTTACAAACCGAAATAGCCGTAGTGGAGGCACAGTACCAAGATTTGCAGAATCAACATAGACAAACCATTTCTGCATTACAAGCCGACCAACAGGAGAATGCAAATTTGAAGGAACGAATGAGAGCTGTTAATACAGAAATCACGCAGATGAAGCCAGCATTGGAGAAGTTGAGGTCAGATGCTCGTCAACAGAAAGGCCTGGTTGCAATTAACAAAAAGCAGCTAGCAACCAGCGAAGGCGAACGAGACAAGCTAAAATCAGAGGCAGTAGAGCTGAATAAGAGCATCGAGGATGACAAGAAGGAACTTGCAGCTGCTGCCGCCAGTATTCGAAGCCCTCCCCAGGTTGCAAGTCCAGCTCTTTCCACTATGAGTGCAAACAACCCTTTCTTCCGACGACAAGATAGCTCAGTAGAAGTACCAAGCCCTTCGCCATACACATCTCCAGCACCTACACAAAACAACCAGTCTTTTGAGAATGTTTTTGGCCCTTCCTTTGCAGCTGCAGCAACCGCCAATGAATCATCCGCCCCTCCCACCTCTTTCAGACATGATAGTGAAGTGCGATCCCTATCTGGTTCAACTTCAACACTTCCATCTCGCGCTCTTCCTAGTGAAAACAGTGGCTTTCCATCCCCTACTGGCTCGCCATCAACAAACTTTCGCGACCTTCCACAAGGCAATGAGCCACCTCCTCCGCCAGAGTCGAGGCAGTTAAGCTCTAGCTTTTTACCCTTCGCTGCAGGCCAAAGCGAATCTTTGGGCTCATCACGACAGGTTTCCGCTCCAAACAGCAGGTTTGGAGACGGTCCTTCTAGTATCGAAAATGCAACTAACTCTGGCGCTACTGCAACTGGTTCGTCTATTGCAGGAGGTCAAGCCGATAATAACCGAGCCATATCTCCTGGCCTTGATCGCAAGTCCAATGCCTCTCCAGCAGCCTTCGACTCTTCTTCAAAGGATTCCATTCCGGGAGCATACCCGGATGATACCCCTATCTCTCCTCATGTTGGAATCATAGACACACCAACGGGTGGTACAACTTTGAGCGAACAAGCCGCAGCTTCTCCTTTCGCAGTTACTAAAGAGCCTCCCGTAACCGCCAAAGATGACTTCGATGCTGCTTTTGCTGGGTTTGGAAACTCAGCAAAGCCTCAAGAGCGATCGCATACTGGAAACTCTTCTAACGAAGGCTCATCAGCAGCTCCTTCGGGATTTCATAAAGAGTTCCCTCCCATAGCCGAGCTAGAAGATGATGATGATAGCGATAGTGCTAGTGATACTGGTGGTTTTGAGGACGATTTCGCTCCTGGTTCTCCTGGTCACACTCGCAACTCTAGCTCCGTACAAGCGACAACAAAGCCAGCACCTGCCAACGGCACAGGTCAACTAGCCATTCCTAACAATCATTCCGCCCTGAGTCTCGAAAGCTCTGCTCCTCCAACTCCTGGCGCGCAAGCGTCACCGCCATCATACGACAAAACCGTAACTTCTAGCGAGCGTGCCCATTCAGAAGTTCAAGAATTCTCTGGTCTTCTTCCAACACGTGAAATTCCCACCTCACCAATGGCAACAGGTGAGCAGAGTTCCGGACCATCACATTCAGGTCAGACTCCGTTTGGAGCAGCACAATCACCTTTCGGGCCCCCTACAACGACTAATCAGGCTCTACCTCCCGCTGCTCCTGCCAAAGTCCCCTTTGATGATGACTTTGATGAGTTCGATGATCTAGAAGACGCTAAGGAAGGAGACGCTGATGACGATTTTGCGAATATTTCAGTAAATGATCACCGTTCAGGTATGGATGACTTCAATGCAGTTTTTGACAGTGCTCCGACACCTCCAGCAAAAAGTGCACAAAACCCGGAACAGCCTAGTCAACTGAATACCTCAGCATTTGGAAGCAGCACTGGTGCCTTTGGGGACTATACACAATCCCCTGTTACTGCGCAGCCAAAAGCCCCTGCCAACACTGCTGTAAACGATAATCATGATTGGGATGCAATTTTCGCTGGACTTGATGCCCCAGCTCCAGTATCACCGACAGAACCCACAAAGCCAGCTGGCAACAGCACTGGTGGTTTAACAGCCCCAGCCCCGGACAGACCTAGCATTGGCAGAGCTCTAACCGAGGCTGGAGTACACGATGATCCGATTCTCAAGAACTTGACAAATATGGGCTATGGGCGCTCCGATGCTTTAGCTGCATTGGAAAAATACGATTACAACCTCGAGAGGGTAAGCTAAATCCTATGTTTCTCAAGCTAGCGGAGAGTTTGTTTGACAGGAGCTAACTATTTGATAGGCTGCGGATTTTCTTGCTAGTCAATCATAAGAGTTTGAATGTGGTGGATGTCTGAACGATGTGCATAATTTAATGGCATGTCTATAATGTATCGTAGGACGAGTGATAGCATTCAGCGAGCATAGGTTCATTTGAAACCTTGAAGATTCGATATTACATATTAAAGCTATTAGTGAAGCATTTTGTCCATATTCCAATGACCATGCGAGAATTCTTGGTAAATAGCCGGTCCTCAGCCTAAACATTGTGATACTGCCATGTTCAGTTTGAACAGTCGCAGTGAAAGTGATCGTTAGCCAGGCTCCCTATTCATATTGCTTGTTTGGGCTTTAACAACCAATGCTTACCAAATCTTAAGAAACCAACCCAAGTCTGGATTGTCACATGTAGCAAAGGAAACTATGTAATGCATACATTCTCACAGTTGCATTTATGCATGAGAGATGGACAGGCACTGGATCGCTCCTGCTAATGGGCTGCAAGTATTTATACTGCACAAGAGTCTCGCTTTCCATTGACTATATATCCTAGAGGCGAAAAAACGCATAGGCGATAGATGGGAAAGAGAGTGTGCCGTTTACGCTTCAACCACCACTCTTCGTCGTATTGTTAGAAATCACCGAAGAATAACTAGGTGCGAACAACTCGGATTGGTGACTTCTTACCGTCATCTTGTGTTACTAGAATGATTGTGTACTGTGATAATGCGATCTAATAATTTTGTAAATTAACTATGTAGAGTCGTATACTTGTTAACAAGGGTAGTTTCTCTTTCTCTCATCTCAGACTCAACTCAACTCAACTCAACTCATACATGCCCTTCTCTCCCTTCCCACTGAACTTTTCGACATTGATGACCGTCCCTGATTTGGCAGCGCTCTCTAGATCCTTCTTACTTATCTTACATTTCGCCGTGTATTGACATTGCCTCTTCTCCCCGAAGAAACTTTCCCCTGGACAGCTCACACCCCATAGTTCCACCAAGAGCACCCATATCACCATCCCCGTTGTGACACTAACCAATTGCAACGAACTCAATTCATGCGCCAACGGCAAACAAAAGAAAATCACACATACAACGGCTCTGTTGGCCAAACGATAGCGTTTCTTGATGCGCACGCCGATGGGAGGATCTTTATGGACATGGGTCATAGAAATTACGCCCATAAACAACAGCGCAAGACCGAGCCCAACACAGTAGAACCAGCGTAGGCCGGCTGGCAGGTGGTCTTCGGATTTCTCTTCGTATAAGGTTGTTAGGTCGTGGCTGTTGGCATCAGCGCAATCGGTTGCTAGAACGAGTTTTGAGAGGGCGGCAGCGCCTAAGACGTAGCTCATGATGAAAGGGAGATGGACTCCACCCCAGATGATCGCTAGACATGTGACGTTAGTAAAAACCGCTGCTATGTGTAGGATGTGGAAGTGGTCTGTTGTGGACTCACCGGAAAATACGTTCCGTCTGATTGCATGGGTGTACAAATCCGAACCATCCAACTCGAAATATATCATGTTGAAGCAAAAGGCTTGTAATAGACCTAAAACCGCTTTTCCGAAAAAAGCATTCAATCCAAATGATGCTGTACTTTGGTACAGAATTGCAACAACCGAATAGCCAAACACAAGCGCCACAAATGCGTTCGTTCGCTCGGTCTTGTGCTCGATATTCACAGCAGGATAAAACTCAAAGACCTTCTCAATCCAGTTACCAAATCTCTTTGACACAAATTTTGAACATCTGATGAGACCAATGACGAATACCCCTCCTGCAAGATCAAGGAATATAGCAAGCCAGATCACAGCTAGACGGTTGGGCATTTCCACGTAGATAGAGGCTATCCAGAGCACTCCTGGAAGGGCTTGAAGAATGGCTTGGACTATCATCATACCGCGTACCATGGGGACGACACATGATAGAAATAGGCAATAGCTGCCCATGAATAATCTTGCAGTCAGGAAGAAAGCGACTAGTTGCGTATATGTGTCATGAAATGCTTCCAGCATGTTGACTGTGAGGCCAAGTAAACAAGCCATAATGAATAGCACTGATACTCGTTGAAAAAGGTCATCGGTCTCAAACCAACTGATAATCAGGGCGAGATCACTCCATATCTTCCAGCTCATGATGAAAGTGATAACGAAGCGGAGAAGCTCATGTCCGTCGGGTTCTTCTGCAACATGATCTCCGTTGATTGCGATTAGGCCAACGAAAAGGAGGTCCACAAATAGCTCAAAAGAAGCAACTTCAGCTTGATCAGAAGCTCTCCATAGGAGACCTTTGTGAAAATATTGTCTCACGGTAGGCTTATACCTTGTCAGCAAGATTGTTCGACATTAGAAAACTAGCGTCATCATATTATTCATAACATACCTTCTTATAGAGCTTCATAATCCTACCATTCCTCTTCTCCGCACTCCAATCTTTTAAGCTACTTGACTCCCCATCGTGTAAGGAATTTGCACCACTCCCCGGGGTTGAATGATCATCATAAGTCCTCAGATGCGCACTATACCCATACTTACTAAAACTTGCATCTAAACTGACGGCCTGGTCCGTTAAGAGGTGCAGTTCACTTCCCAGCGCATCAAGATCCGCACGTACAGATTCAAACTCATCATACACCGGACCATGCGTCTCACGCAAAGTATTGCGTCGACCTTCATGATGCGAATGAGCCTCTCTAAGAGCCGAAAGATGTTCTGGGGAGCCGTTGATCACAAGATCAAAAGGCTCGTTGGTGGACACGGCTTCGAGCCGTTGACGTAGCGATTCGGCTTCTTCTGGCGAGAGAGCCACATGGACCTTCCGCCCCGATGGGTGGAAGAACTGTCGGATGCGTTTTCCACGATGGTGGTGATGATTGGTCTCGCCTCCTTCAATGGTAGTGCCGCTGATGGACATGGGCTTCCCCGGAGTATCTGTCATGGTGAATTACCTCGAGAGCTGGAATTTGCCCCCGGTTCCGAACTTCTAATTCTCATGAAAGAAAAAAGTAAAGTTTCTGAGAAAAGGAAGATTATATAAATAAGAAAGCAAGACCCAGGACGTTGAATTATTGTAATTATGTTGTCTTGGCCACCATGCAAGCTGATTACATGTACTTCTTAGTTCAAAAACTTTAAAACATGAGGCTGAATAGATAGTAACGAAACCAAGCATCTACTCAGAACAAATGACTTGATAAATTTATAGAGCTAGCTATCTTAGCGAATACTAAACGCTGAAAATTTTATACCAAAACCGCTGGAATGGCGTACGAAAGAGCTCAGAAAAGTGAGAGAAGATAATGCTTTGTTTACGCCGTAAACACGCTAGACCCAAAGTAGAAAATGCAGAAAAAGAGATGATTGGTTGAACTGGAAGGTCAAACCACACGAGTTCTAGGTTCCTAATAAGTGAGATTTGTCTGTATAAACACCTGGATGCAAGCCATAAAGCTTACGTAATGGAGATGAAAATCGTACACGGCATTCACAGCCCATCAGGACGCCAATACAGTATTCTACAAGCAACTCTGCGTCCTCACCAAAGATCCAATCATGCATTCCCTCGTCACGCAACCTAATCTTAACAATGCCCCCATCCCCATAACCGAGCCCCTATATTCCAACCTCGCCCACGATCTTAGCTGCCTCTTTGTATGTCTTAAGCAACTTTTCACACTTCTCACGCTCCTTCTTGATCGCATCGTCCTCATATAGGAGCTCATCGAACATGGTGTCCTTATATAGTTCACTAACAAGCCGATTCTGCACTGCATCTTTCGAGTGATTGACAAGTAGATGCATGACGGCCTTGGGCACTTGATCCGCTATTGATTCTCGTACAATATTGAAGTACGATGAGATCAGTGCTCTGATCAGTTCTGTCTCCATCGCTTCACGGTCGGTAAGAGCTGGCTCTTGGTTTTCACCCTATACTGGATTAGACTCATTATCAGACAATATCTAACTGAACTTACAAAAGGTGAATTGTAATCGTAATCTCGTTGCGCCCTCCCAAGTGCGTAGTCATCTTCTTTTGTCTGCTGGGCGGGAGTTCTGTGAATTATGCGTTCCTCTTGTCTCCTTATACTTTGACTGAAGCTTGGCTCTGCGCTCTGGCTAACGTGTCTGTTAAGATTGGGGTTCTGGGGCGCTTGTTGGCCAGCACCTCCAGGCATGCCGCCTTCTTTACCAAAGAAATAATTCAAAAATGAATCTCTGGCACCGCCTGCAGCTTGACCATTGAATCTTGGCGGCGAACCAGATCTGCTAGCGCCATTCATTGTTGCCATAATTCCGTTTTGCCGGACTGCAGGTGACATGCTGCGTGTGCCCTTGTGAATACTTTTACGAAGCGGAAGATTTTCGACCTTATCTTCTTCATCCTCCTCCGGAGTATTGGCACCGTTGGTATCCCCGAGTTCTTTTTGGCGCCTCTTTTCTCTCTTTTCTCGATCTGCTTGAATTATAGCCTTCCGCTCTTTCTCTTGCTTGTTGCTTACAACGTTGCTCATTGCGGCTGCCGCACCCAGGAAATTAGGATGATTAGTGTTTATATATGCTCGTTGAATCGAGATGAGAGATTCTACATAACTAGACGCCGGGCCAAGTCTCTCACGAAGTAAATCCGAAACCACTTCTATCAGCTTCGCCTGTAATCGAGGGAAACGAGTCAATTCTGTAGATCCACATGTGTGACAGATCTTAATAAGCTCTTCGTAAACAAGCTCAACGCATCTTTGACTCGGTATTTCCAACAATTTGATCTGTGGCTTAACCAGGAGGTCAAATGCCAGTTCTGGGACGAAAAGACTAGGTCGTGGTCCGGTAGAATTCCTGATAGCTGTTCTAATATCCAGCGCAGAGAGGTTGGTTGTTGGATCGATAGTTTCTAGAGAATTACCAAACACTGAGTTAAAGATATAATAGATCCTAGCTCCTCCGCAGAGCTCTTTCGTCGATATTTCGGTCGAAGTTCCGTCAATCGAAGAAATGAATGAAGTCGCAAATCGCGTCATCAGTTGCAGTACAAGAGACCCCCTATGTTCCATGCCGCTGAAGTGCATATCTCCATAACTTGCCAGCTCTTGTTGAGTTTGGCCCATCAGAGTGTTTAGGCGAGCCTTAATATCGGGTAATCGCTCTCGAATGTGTTGCATTAGAGTTGTGTTTAAGCTCTTTGCCAAAAATTGAGTACCGCATCTATTAGCCATATTTCGATAAGCTGGATGGTGCTTAAAGAAGTCCGATTCCGACTTCAATGCCTCCGAGAGCGACTTGTTCCCTTGTATATCCTGCTGCGACCGATTTACAACACCAATGAAGCCAAGTTTTAGAGGATAGACTCGTCCTGATAGAATGTCTAGTGCATTCGTTCCATGATCCATAAGATCAACCTTAGTGAGCACTCCGATGGTTCTCCTGCCTAGCGGATCTACATGGCGGGCAAGCTTCAAAGCCTCGGAATTTACAATATCAACATTTGCAGGAGACACTGCCAAGATAATACTGTTAGGTTTGGCGATATATTCCGAGATTAGGTTTCTAGTCTGTTTCTCGATATCTGTTGGCTGATCTCCAATTGGAACCTGTGTGAATGAATAAGCTTGGACTTGTAGTATAACGTTCCCAAAATTCATACCTTTGTCAAACCCGGAAGATCTACAAGAGTCAAGCTGAGAACATGTGGAGAGTATATTTTGAGGTTAATGGGTGATCGATTGATGCCTTTGTTATTGCCTGCTATTCTAGCGGTCTCGTTCTCAATTTCTCGTTTGACATCGAGAAATTCCGTGAATCTGCGGTTGGGGATATGGTGGAACTCTGCCCATTCAGCTTGTGATGCTGCACTCGCTGATGTGTAGCCTTCTGGAGCGTCGTCATCTTCGGAAGGGACGTTTATGAGTTGGAGGATGAGGGGTCTGCGAGTGACGATGCCGCTCCCGCGAGGTAGAAAATCTCGACCGACGATATTCTCTAGCACCGAGGACTTTCCTGAAGACTGGGAGCCAACGACTACCTGTGTGCGAGAGGTTAGTACCAACTTTGACTGTGAAGACTAGATTTGCAATAACCAGGCCGTCTTAAGAACCATCTATTGCAGACAGGAAGGGAGTGAGGAACGTACAATCTGGGGGAGATCCAAGCTATCATTGCCAATAGTGTTGAAAACAAGATCCTGTAGCTTGTTGACTATGCCGAGCAAGTCCTCTCCTAGGGCTGCCATCCTGCCTTCCAAACTCCAAGTTAGCGTTTGGCACAATCAAAAGTATGAGAATACTGCTGGCGGATGCGTCCAGGGCATGCAAGCTATCAACCTACCTGTGCTGGTAAAGATTGTCAAGGATCGAGGAAGTCACCAGGGCGAGTGGTATAGCGCGTCAGAGGCGAACGTGGACCCAACAGAAGTCTTGTTGCTGAGGGTTGATGAAAGGGGAGGAACAGTGTCGAGTTTGTTTTCAGGGCACGCCTACAAGGCAATACTCAGCAAAAAGGGGCGGCCGGCGGACTGCTGCTTGAAATACAATCAAAAACTATCGAGTTGACAAGCTTGTGGTGGTGTCCAAATTTCCATCAAGTTCATGCGACGCCACAACAGAGAGGTCAAGCCACAAGAAAACAATGGGTCCCGGGATGTGTGGTTTTCAGGTGCTAAGAAACGACGACACCGATTTTGAGGTTGTTGGTTGGTTGGTTGGTTGGTAAGACGATGGGAAAGCTCTGACGGGTTTTTGTTATTGATGGGGAATAGTGTGGATAGCGTTGATAGCGTGGTTAAGACTATATTTCGAAATAGTTGAATATTTAGTGGATGAATATTTAGACGGATGAATATATATGTATATGTATATATTCACAACTGCCCTCCCACCAACACCGATTAGGCTACCAATATTATTATTATTATTATTATTAGAGTTTTTAGTATTATTATTATGACTGATTTGACGGTATGACCAGTAATTCCGGTGGTATCAAGAATCAAATCAATGCACGTGCATCAACAATAGCAATAACCTGATCCAGGTGACGAGGGAGTATGCGGTATCACACGTCCAATTACCTACTTGGTACGGAGTATAGTATATAGTATATAGTATATAGTATATAGTATATAGTATATAGTATATAGTATATAGTATATAGTATATAGTATATAAGCATACTGTACTGTACTAACCCGACAATACACCACGATAAGAAAGGATCAAATTTTGACTTTTACGTCCCACTCCCACTCCCCCCCTCTCTTTTCCCTCTCCTCTCTCTCTCTCTTTCTATACTATTAAGATCTAGAGCGGTAGACCGCTAGAGCCAACTCTGCTCCAAACCCAGTTAGATTCTTGAAAGCTAGATATCGTGGTGCAGAAGCCTGCGTCTAGAGAGGGCCTGGGGCCTGGATACATACAGTATGTCATTGGGGGCGTTTTCGGATTCCTTAAACTCCCGCTCGCGTGCCGTCATCTGCTGGTGAGAAGCGCTCTCCACTATATGGAAGCCTACGAGCAAGAGCCTGCTCAATATTTATCACCACAGCGCGTAGATTCTAAGGAAAAATTGCTAGATGAAAACAAATTCAAATGCTTCATTATCTAGTACATTACTCGATGAGCAAGACAAATATAAGCAAGAGCTTTCTGGATAGGCAAGGTTGCCTACGAAGCTCGGTAATTGGCTAATTATTATAGCTACTCCATACATACATAGGTATGATATGTATGTATGACGTCCACTCAAAAAATGTTCCCCAAACTCCAAGCAACAAATTCCAATCTTCAGCAACTTTCCGGTTAAGTCCCAATCGACGTGAATCTCACTTTATCATCTTGAAAAATCGTGCACCACGTTAGCCAAAATGCAATTTTACATTCGTATGGTCTTGCTAGCAACCCTACAGGTCGCGGGTAGTCTGGCTCTCAATGCTCCTGCTCAAGCACCCTTAGGAGACCCTACCGGTGCTAGTTTTGAAAGGATTAGAAAGCTGTAAGTATATTTTTCGCATATTTTTAAAGCTTCTCTTCGAGTTTTCCGGAATCGTTGTCTGTCGACTCGGAATGGACTGGTGGGAACCGATGCCCATATAAAAGAACCACTAAGTGTTATCACTAAATTTCAATGTCTCTGCAAATGTTTTTCTATACTGTCATAGCTCGATTGCTTCCAATTTTGCAATATGGTTTCTCAGTTCTTTGAAGTTATCATATATTTTGAAACCACCCCGCAAACTTGTAGAAATTGTGATTTCATCGTAAGGCTTACTTGGGAGACTTTGTTTACACTCGTTCTCGGCAATACGTTTTAACGAACTGGGAACACCAATAGAGATGGCTTTGCAAATCTAGATCTCATAACTGATATATCACAGGTTCCAAAAAGCAGATATAATCGAAGACGTTGTAGACGACTTTACCCCAAAATGTTTCGTGTTGCCTTCATACGGAGACACGCTGGTATAACATCTAACATAAGTTCCTCCCAAAGTATACGAGAGCTAAGAGAGAGTTTAGGTTAGTTATGGCACCCATTTTAATACCTCAGACACCAAGGACATGCCTTCAGTATCACTCGCCTGTCCCGAACACCAGCCTAAAGGGATGACACTCATCCTCACCGATCCCGATGCGCCGTCTCGGGAGAATCCGAAGTGGGGAGAGATGTGTCATTGGATTGCCACCTTCTCGACGAAGGGTATGGAGAGTCTCGTTGAATGTAAGTTTGCCCCAAGAAATCTATTTTGTTCTGTTTTTTTGGGCTGGGGTGAGACGATTGAAACGGTAAATAGATAAAGCTCCAGGCCCACCAGCCAAGACTGGATATCATCGCTATGTTTTTATCTTGTTGGAAGGGGACAACGAAAACTTGAAAGCGCCAGAGGACAGACAGCACTGGGGAGCAGACAAAGCAGGCCACGGAGTGCGAGATTGGGCAAAGTCACAGAATCTTAAAATCATCGGTGGGAATTTCTTCTTTGAGAAGAATGAGGAGCAGTGACTCCAACCGGCATAAAACCTCCATGCAAGTATTCCATGTAAGAGAGAGAATATGTATATGAAAACTCTTGTTAGCACATCACCGCTGTTGCAGATGTCTCAAAATTCCCCTCAACCTCCTCAAGGCTACAGGCTCCACCGTCCCTTCTCCCTCTACAACACCCTCAATCTCTTTCCTCGCCTCGTTCACCAGTGGTAATAGATCTCCCCACACCTCATCCGTGTACCTCCCTAGTACTCCCTCCCATTGCGTCCTCCACACTTGCATCCCGCTCACTGGTCGCCCATCAATTTCATATCCTACATACATCTCATCCATGCCGGTATCTCTCGCGGGGCTACTCATGGTGCCATCCGTGCTATCCCCATTAGGGATCAAGTTAAGAGGGTGGTCTGCACCCATCGGAGTATGTGGCCGAGGGGGCTCCGGGAAGAGTTCTTTGGTCATAGCGATAATTTGGGACAGCTGGTTAGGAGAGAGGCTCCAGTCGTAATTCTCGCCCATCCCTTCTCCAGGCAAGTTGGAAAATGTTTGGGATGTAAGGTTGGGGGTGCTAAGTAGATCCAGAACCTCAGCACCATCTGTGGCTTCTTGTTGTTGGACGGTTCGATGTTGCTGTAATATTTCTGGGGGCGTTGTGTTTTCATGATGTTGAGAGCGTACCCAGGCATCACCCCAAGTCACTGGTACGGTGGTGCTTCCATCTGGCGATGAAAACTGGTCCTCAAGGGCCGAGGGTGTGAAGGATGGTATTCCATTTAGAAAAGAAGAGAACTCTGCCTCTGTTTGTGTGATCTAGGTATGTGTGAGTAGATAGTTAAATACAGGCTATTTGATTTATTAGAGCTCAGAAATGAACGATTTGGAGCACATACATGTTGTTCATGATGGCTGGATCTAAGTGTATTAGATTCACGGGCCGAGTGACTTTGTTGTTGAGAAGCTCTAGAGCCTTCTGCATAAGCTGAGCTGTTGTTTGACTGAGACGGTCTGAAGGAGGTCAGTTAAGACCACCGGAAAAGGACTTGTAGTAAATGCGTCACACTTTGCTATTCGATAAATTTATGCATGTGTCTTGATAGTTGTGAAGCACGTCAGGCTTTTTCTGACCAGTCACTTTACGAAAGTCAACTTACTGTGCTTTCCCGGAACTAGACAGTGCGGCGGAAGCACTTTCGTTCAGTTCATTGTGATTTGGGGCAGCGAAAACACTACGGGTTAAACCAGCTGCGGATGCAGCCACTCGAGATAGAAGAGGCGAGTCTTGTTCTGACCTGGGAGTGGTTGTCAGCTCTGGATATGAATGTATTCCCTCCAAACATCCCATGCTCTTTGGTGTACGGAACGTCTAAAAGTCAAAGTTTCCTGGAAATACAAAATACGAAGTACGGTATGTATCTGAGTTTGCTTTTATTCTAATAAGAATCTAGCCCATCATCTTACAGAAAGATTGTCGCAAATAAAAATAGTAATGGCGTCGTAAACTTTCATGATGCATTGCTATTAATTAAGGGAATCTGGATATTAGAACCTGTTAACATACCTCTCTTCAGATGCATTGTGATCTTTGGCTGGGCCCTTGCCCTTTTCTTCTTTCATATTGAGCCTGCTAAGTTTTATGAACGATTAATCTATGAGGCATGAAGATGCAAATTCTGTAGCAAGATATCGATGGTCTGATTGCCTAGGTCCACCGGTACTTATAGATCCATTTGCCCTTGGAGCTGACACGTGATAGCTTCTTGGGATAGATTGGGTTATGAGATCAAAGGATGCGAAGTTCTCTAGGACGTATTTGTGTCTGATGAACTATGAATAAGGTTCCAAGACTGAGGCTTAATACGGAGCATCATGTACCCCATATGAGAAAGCAGCAGTCATGGGAAAGTGAGACGGGAAGTGCGAGATATCTATCTATCAATCCTGCATCAACACCATTATTCCATTTCGATAAATACAAGCTGTAGATGAATGATGAATTATGAGCTGAAAGATAATTAGTATTCATCAGATAAAGATCAGGCTAGTTCTTTGGGCACGAAATAAAGAGCCGCAGGGGAATGAATGCATGTTTTGACTTTTGGTTTACCAAGCGAACAAAGCAAAGCCGCCTTGTTGAGGCGCGCTCTTGCATTTCCGCATTTCCAACCACATCAATCCAAGTCGTCACCCGCCAAGACCCAGACCTACCTACAAACCCACCGCAACGCAGACAACCAACCTCGAGGCCAAGAATATACCACCCAGAATCACACGTCCGTATTCACGACCATCGACCACCCGAGCTATTCCTATCACCAACTGTGACCTCTGCAAACGCGCCTTGAGTGCTGTGACCGGCTTCCCTAATCGACCCGCACACCGTTACTTCCTCGAAACACTCGCCAACCTTTGCGAACTATCCTTGCCTCACTCCAGGTTGAGCACCTCAGCCTTTCCTGATCCAGCGCTTAAGTTCAACGCGACAAAACTTCAGACACAGTCGCCATCAAGGAAACTCCCAGCTTCCGACGCAGACACGGTATTTAGGGCTCTACTCCTCCGCTAGGGTGAAAAGATGGTAGACGGGGGGGAAACGAACTCTCCAACATGGAAGTTCACACAGTTAGTACTTCTCGTTGCTTCTATCGTCGAGCTTGAGGATCCTAGATACGCGGACTGTCCAACAGTTTCCAAATCTGCCTTGTGGTGAAGCCGCTGCAAGGGTGGCGGGGTTATACTAGAAGTGCTAATGCTGGAAACAGATGTTTTGGTGATAAGGGCGACGTCGAAGATATCACAGAAGGTGTGTAATCTCCTCACAGACTTGCTATGTGGTTTTCAACTGAGGATTCCACGCAAAATACCGCTATCAATGGCCTACCTACAAATCAGATCATATAGCTAACGTCTTACCCGTATAGCTGATATCATCTCAACGGTCGAATTCGATCATACTGGAAACTACCTCGCAACCGGTGATAAGGGAGGTCGTGTTGTGCTATTTGAGAGAAACGAGACAGTATGCCACGCTCGTCTTTTCATCGTATGCGTATATTGGGTGAAGCTGACAAGGAGCAGAAAAAAACATGCGAATACAAATTCCACACCGAGTTCCAATCTCACGAACCCGAGTTCGATTACCTCAAATCCCTTGAAATAGAAGAGAAAATCAACAAAATAAAGTGGTGTCGCCGACAAAATGCCTCACATTACCTTCTTTCTACAAACGATAAGACGATCAAGCTATGGAAAGTTTTTGAGAAGTCACTGAAGGTAGTGGCAGAGAACAATCTTTCTCATGATCTGACCCCAGGAACTGCTGTTGGAGGAGGTGGTGGTGTTCGATCAATGTCAAATGTCCATTTTTCTGGTTCACACGAGCTTAAGCTACCCCGCCTCACCCACCACGATACTGTTGTAGCAGCAGTACCTCGTCGAACTTACGCCAATGCTCATGCTTATCATATCAACAGTATCTCCGTGAACAGTGACGGGGAGACATTCATTAGTAGTGATGATCTGCGAATAAACCTTTGGAACTTGAACATTCAGGACCAAAGCTTCAACATTGTCGACATTAAGCCTGCCAATATGGAGGAGCTGACAGAAGTCATCACAGCTGCGGAATTTCACCCACAGAGCTGTAATTGGTTTATGTATGCAAGTTCGAAAGGTACGATCAAATTGGCAGATATGAGAGAGAGTGCCCTTTGCGATCAACATGCCAAACGTAAGTGTCCAAATCTTCGAAAATAAACCCATATCCCGAGCTAAGTCTTTTGCAGAGTTTGAGCAAGAAGAAGATCCATCAGCTCGATCATTTTTCTCGGAGATCATCTCTTCAATCTCCGACGTGCGATTCTCCCATGATGGGCGTTACATATTGTCGCGTGATTATCTCACTGTAAAAATTTGGGACGTCAATATGGAGCGACAGCCCGTAAAGACAATTCCAATTCACGAGCATCTGCGTCCTCGTTTGTGCGATACCTATGAGAACGATAGTATCTTTGATAAGTTCGAGGTTGTTTTCTCAGGAGATGCCAAAAACGTGATGACGGGCAGTTACAATAACAACTTCATGATCTATCCATCAGACCCAGATAAGGAGGTCGAGGTAGTTTTGCAAGCTGACAAGTCTGCATTCAAAGCCAAAAAGGTGGGGATCCCTACGCCGATCAATGCATCAACTAGTCCTACGGCTACGAATGGGGGTAAGAAGGGCACTTCAAGGGCCGGAAGCCCTGCAGCAGGAGCCACAGGGCAAGGTGGTAGAATGAGAAAAGAAACCGATGCAGATCAGATTGATTTTAACAAGAAGATATTACATATGAGCTGGCACCCCTTTGAAGATAGCATTGCCATTGCAGCAACGAACAATGTAAGTTTCTCGGCCGTCTATGATTGAACCCTGCTAACATAAGATAGTTGTTTGTGTTCTCGGCATTGTAGGTCTTTGAATCGGGTGCAAAAGTTCTCTTGGTCATATTCTATCTGCGTTTCAACACAGATCTATAGATAAGCTGCCGGGTCATTCGTGGGACTCTAGGCCTCGATAGTCTGAATCATCACCTCGCAGTTATAGAAGCGACTCACCCTACTCAAACGAGCAGAGATGTGGATAAGGATGGCTGGTAGATATAAAGCGTCTAAGCGGCCTACAGATCATTCTCTGCTGAGCGAGATTCCCCTAGGGTAGATGGAATTTGCAAAGGTTATCATAACTTTGGGCGAGTTTCCAAACATATCGCTAGTCTCCTCACGGACGAATAATGCCAGAGATTTGTAATAGTTTTGAGTTTATGTGCTTGTGAGACATCTGTGCTTGATTCAAAGTCGCGAGAAATATGCTACGTTAAGAATTCCTCCGAGGAGAGGACTGATTTCTTAGCATAGTCTAATAATAAATTTAAGCATAAATCAGATCAGATTGAAGAACGGAATAAATGAGAGCGGATCATACCTAAGGTGCCTCCCCTAGGCCTGTTTGGGTGGTTCGGCAATGATGTATGTCTGGCAGCCGGCACTAACAATGTAATACCACCAGTACCATCCCATCTCATCCACAGATCTGGTGTTACAGCGCAGTCCGATTGAACGGAATCCAAGGCACAAATTATATTGCTGTTTTACCTCGTCGTGTCTACGCTTGTTACTAGCCCCCTTTGGTATTGGTGCCTTAGCCTGATCTTCTATTTTCTGTGGAGGCAGATAAGTAATAAAGTGAGTTGTGTCCATACCAGTTCCAGTCCAGGCAGTCAGCAAACACGGTCGTTCATGCTCAGTTTACTCCATCCACGTCCCAACACGTGTCAGATCCTTCTTGCAGGTCTCTGCCTCAAAGAGGCACAAGGCATACATCTGACAAGATCCGTGCAAAATATTTTGAATGGCGAGGAAACGCAGAACTGACTCTGCCAGCGCAAGCAGCTCCATGCCCACTGCTCGTCGTCGCTCGACCCTACGAGATCTTCAAGCCCAATCCTCCTCCACCGATGGCGATGTCGTAATCCCTAAAGTGATCAACGCTGCGCCGTCTCTGGAAAAGGCAGAGATGTATGGTATAGATGACGAGCGGCCGGCTTCCAAAAAGTTGATGGCCATGGCGGGGCGCATATTTATCGAAACAATCCCACAATGGCTCGCGGTGGGAGCTATGCTCTCGTTGATCTTTGGAGGATGTTGCTCTAACGTGAGTAACCGCGCATCTAAGAAGCGTTGAAGAAGAAGCTCATGACCAAATTAGGTCTTTGCATTGGAAGCCATTGTCAAGGTTGAGCCAGAAAGCGGTAAGTCTCGGGCACAAGTATCTTACGGAGATTCCTTCTAACACTTTAAAGGAACCCTCTTGACGTTTGTACAATTCCTTTTTGTAGCATGTACCAGCTATGGCTCTCAATTCGACTCGAACAGACCTCCATTCTTCCTCAAACCCAACAGGGTTCCCATTCGCAGGTGGATGGTCAATATCCTATTATTCTTTACTATTAACGTATTGAACAACCACGCTTTCAGTTACAACATCTCCGTTCCTATACATATCATTCTTCGCTCGGGAGGTAGTATCACCACACTTGCGGCAGGATATATTTGGGGGAAACGTTTCTCGAGGCTTCAGATAGTAGCGGTTACACTTCTGACCGTGGGAGTTATTATTGCAGCCTGGTCGGATCAGCAATCAAAGGTATGCGCCTTGCATCTGGGCCTATGGGACTTTCTACTAACACCACCTAGAGCGAGGTCAAGACCGAGTCAACACTCCCACCATTCAGTACCGGTCTTGCAATACTATTTGTAGCACAGGTTTTATCTGCTATAATGGGATTGTATACAGAAGAGACATACAAAGAGTATGGGCCTCATTGGAAAGAGAATCTGTTCTATTCTCATCTCCTCGCATTGCCATTATTTTTGCCATTCTTTCCATCTATGAGGAGACAATTCTTCAAATTAGCCGCCTCACCGCCATTAGGCATGCCGTCCCCAGAATCTCTCTCAAATATCCCACTGGACTTCCAAAAGGGTCTTGATCGGATATACATCCCGAGCCAACTCGCCTATCTGGTCTTGAACGTATTGACGCAGTACGCTTGCATTCGCGGAGTCAACCTTCTAGCTTCAGCAGTGTCAGCTCTTACGGTCACTATTGTGCTTAATGTCCGGAAGCTTGTTAGTCTATTATTGAGTATTTGGCTATTTGGAAACAGATTATCGCCAGGAACTCTACTTGGAGCATTCATTGTATTCTTTGCTGGTGGAATGTACGGCATGGAAGGAAATAAGAAGTCTGGAAGACCCAGACATCGGACTGCGAGTATCCCCCAAAAGTAGGATAGACAACCAGAGACTTTGTAGAATTATAAGAATTAAAATATTAAAATATCCCGCACAGCCTTGAACTAGACATCTCAGCCTTGTGCTCTTTACGGCAGGAATAACCGAGTTGGAGTTAGGAGCTGTTAGCCTGCCTAGTATGAATTGTGCTCACACGCTTTTTGGTGACTGTTTCTTTGTATCCCCTTCAAATGCAAGGAACATTCTTGCTGTAACCTAGATTGATACTTAATAAGACCGTAGTGTAACACCGCATCTATATTGTTGACTGTTCGATATCTATTGCAGCTTTTTGCAGCTTTACTTTTGACTTTATTAGCTTATTAGGATAGACGGCCTTATACTCACACAGCTTCCCATCTACTTATTCTTTACCATACAATGCCTGGGAAAGGTAAGTCGGAATTTTATAGATTTCCTAAGCTACAGCTACAGCTAATGCTATGTAACCAGGCAACATAGCGACACTATCGGGAGACGATGGCTCGGGATCCAATTCGCCAATGCTAAGCTCCAGGCCCACCCAACCCGAGTCCATATCTGACGATGATCAAGATAGCTACCAGCGGGGTGGAAAGCACAGCGACGAGGACGCCGATTCCACAGGATCCTGGAACCAGAACCGTGAAATGCAATCCGATATGCTTCCAGAGTCTGCTCTGGTGCCAGAGAGTGGGCCGGAAACCCCAGACGAAGATGGAATGCTCCCCCGAGATATCCAGAGAAAAACAGCATACTACGACTATGCGGCAGAGAAGAGTCTAAGCCAGGCAGACTCCAAGCTCTTTTACCAACGAAGCCAATTGGAAGCCCAGAAAACGGGAGGGAGCAATTGGGGTGCGTCGGAGAGCTCACAATATGGTAGTCCAATTTTGCAACCACGGATGTCAAACAAGTTTGTACCCGACTCTGATGGTCTACACAGATCAGAAAGTGTCACCTCGCACAAGGGTAACTTCCAGAGGTTTGTAGTTACTTCCCCAGAGCTAAAGATATATATTTGTACTTACGATATTAGATATAATAAAGCTGCCCCACCTACTGGTACTGCTGTTGATATAGGAAAGCATCCTGAAAGTAATGTTGTACAAGAACCAGGTCTGGCCTCGGGAACGTATCCCAATAGTCCTGGTGGCATTCATAGAACAGAGTCTCTCCTTCGAGCCGATTTGGCTGCCAGAGAGCATCTAGCACATCCAGAAATACCACATGAACACAAACCAGCTTTGGCAGTAGAAGGTTTGCACGGAGCTGGAGCTGGGGTAGGTGTTGGATCTGGGGTTGGCGGATTTGCGGACAATGATTCCCAGATCACGTCCGAATTGAGCACCATCTATACTAATATCCAAAAAATTCTTGACCTGAGACACAAATACATGAGATTGTCTCTGCAAAATGACAATGATAATCCAAAGGATGATTCAAATTGGAGCATCTATCCTCCTCCTCCTGAGCCGGCTTGGTACGAAGAGGGCTACCAGGCGCCTCTCAACCCAAGTGGCAAAGACACCCAAGGCAATAGCTTATCGAACAGTGCTGTTCTAGAGAGGCCACGCACTACGGAAAAAGGAAGCGCGGATGTGTTAAAGAATCTCAATCGCGTCAACACTACTCTCGATCAATCTCCTCAAAGTCCACAAACTAGCAAAGCTCCTAAGCCGAAGAGGAAACCTGGCTTTGATATTGGTGAAGATTTTGACATCGATGATCTTTTGCCTGTCCCTGGTCCTGGTGAGATGGCTTACAAGCTAGATGGGAACAGTGTCTACCAGGTCTATGAAAATTCTGATGCAGAAGAAGCTGATTCCCCTGTGATTAACATTCCAACTATTCGAGAGTTCTACATGGACTTGGAAGAGGTTCTTAATGTATCTTCTGATGGGCCGACAAAAAGCTTTGCTTTCCGCAGATTGCAATATCTGGAAGGGAAATTTAATCTCTACGTATTATTAAATGAGTACCAAGAAATGGCAGACAGCAAACGGGTACCGCATCGAGACTTTTACAATGTCCGAAAGGTTGATACCCATGTTCACCACTCAGCGTGTATGAATCAAAAACATCTGCTCCGATTCATTAAAAGTAAAATGAAGAAATTCCCAAATGAGGTGGTCATGTACAGAGATGGGAAGTATCTTACTCTCGAAGAAGTCTTTCAGAGTATCAACCTGACTGCCTATGATCTCAGTATCGATACTCTTGATATGCATGTAAGTAACTTAGTATTAAAAGAAGTCGAGCACGAACTGATCACGATGTGTAGGCTCATACAGACTCTTTCCACCGTTTTGATAAGTTCAACCTCAAGTACAATCCAATCGGAGAGTCTCGCCTTAGGACCATTTTCTTGAAAACAGATAATTTTATTAAGGGCAGGTATTTGGCCGAAATCACAAAGGAAGTGATCTCTGATCTGGAGTCAAGTAAATATCAGATGGTCGAATGGCGAATTTCTATCTATGGTAGAGATCTTCAAGAATGGGACAAGCTTGCAGCATGGGTTGTTGATAACAAATTGTTTTCCAACAATGTACGCTGGTTGATTCAGGTGCCTCGATTGTTTGACGTCTACAAGTCGACTGGGTTGATGGAGAACTTCGAGCAAGTAATCGTGAATCTTTTCCAGCCTCTATTCGAGGTTACAAAAGATCCGACAAGCCATCCAAAGCTTCACATATTCCTTCAAAGAGTCATTGGATTCGACAGTGTCGACGACGAAAGTAAGCCCGAACGACGTCTTTACAAGAAGTTCCCAGTACCAAATTTGTGGCACTCGAAACAAAACCCACCATACAGCTACTGGATCTACTATCTCTTTGCCAATATCGCATCGTTGAATGTCTGGCGAAAGCAGCGTGGCTTCAATACGTTCCTACTGCGACCTCACTGCGGTGAGGCCGGTGATACAGATCATTTAGCAGCAGCAGTGCTTTGCTGTCATAGCATTAGTCATGGTCTCTTACTTCGCAAGGTTCCACTTCTGCAGTACATCTTTTATCTTGAGCAAATAGGGGTTGCAATGTCCCCCCTGAGTAATAATGCCCTATTCCTAGCATATGAGAGGAATCCTTTCTTGGGATACTTCAAGAGAGGTCTAAATGTCTCGCTCTCTACCGATGACCCTCTACAATTTGCCTTCACTAAAGAACCACTGATTGAGGAGTACTCGGTGGCAGCGCAGATATACAAACTCAGTGCCGTGGATATGTGTGAATTGGCAAAGAACTCTGTTAAGCAGAGCGGATTTGAACATATTCTGAAAGCTAGGTGGCTAGGATCAGATTTTGCTCACCCAGGAGTGGTAAGTTTCGCGTAATATGTATATAGGTACTATGCTAATTGTAGAAACAGAAAGGAAATGCTATGTCGAAAACGAACGTGCCCAACATCCGAGAGGGGTTCCGGCACGAGACTTTGTTGCAAGAACTGGCAATGTTTGTCTTAACCATTTTCTAATACAATGATGTATTACTAATTGAAATCGTAGGATCGAAAAATATACAGCAATTGCCACTCCTGTTACAGCTATTCCCAGCAACCTGGAGCAAAATCAGGCATCGTCTCAAGCCGGTCCATTATCACCTTCTTCCATGAAGACGAACTTTTCATCTGGAACTGCACCAGAAGGCTCAACATACTCTCAGCATTATCAACAATTCCCATCCCAGCATGCACGCATTCCAGCATCTATTTCCCAGGCCCAAGGGGACATGCATGGCTCAGGACACGGCAAGTAGTCCCATGATTTTTGCGTGCTCGTTAAGTTCTAGGAATTCAAAAGACTAACAATATTACAGGAAGTCCTTCACAGCCTCCTACTCGTGACCACATATCATCAATCTCAGCATCCCATCTCAACCAGATCTCTCGAGAGCAGTCGTGGCCGGTTGAGGGATTTGGCGACATACATATTTCGGCAAGCGAGCCAAGGATATTTCCAGGGCTTGTTAGTCGACGAAATACTGTGAGACAGGGAAGTGGAAGTGAGAATGATAACCCTGAATTTGCAATGAGACCGCGGACCAGGACTACGTTAGAGTAAGCGCAAGCCCACATTAACTCTCCTCGCGACGTAACAGGATTGCAACGACTAACTCATATTACACAGTGGTACCGCGGTTAAGGAAACGGAGGAACTGAGTGATTCGGAGGAGGAGGAGGCCGGCGGAATGGGTCCATGAATAGATAAATCACAATGATAGTAAATCCATTCTTGTAATAAATGGTTTCCGGGGTTTTGTAGGTAAGTTGTCGCAGGATAACGGCAAGGGGGTAATAGAAAACGAAATAGCGTAGAACTAGACTCTTGATCTTGACGCAATATACAATGATACCTATACTGAGAATTACGAGTAATTGTTCAATTATTTTACTTCTTAGCTTAAATTGGAACACAAAGTTACAAACTTCTTAACGCTCGGTGATGGAGTTTTATTTGCTCGACCGCAATAGCAATACTTTGTAATATTCTGGGCCTTAGTGACATACTACCACTGGGCTAAACTACAATCTTCCGTAAAGAAGGTAAAGCAAATCCCGTATTCTAATTACACCTTTCGCAATTTTAGTGTTAAGTCTATGAATCATCGTTCGGCCCCTATTTCAGTGGTGTTGTCACTTAATAATAAGTCCAGTTTGTATATAAGACGCCATAGAACAGAGCAAATTAATCTTTGCGTGCTATTGCTCATACTTTATAACTACCTACTATTCCTTCACTTATTTTGAAGTACTTTCAGTCCCTCCTTATATATTTCCGAGCATCGGTTGAGATTTTAAGCTACCGAAGCATCCCAACGATCCAACAACCCAATGTTCCAATCCTGGAACGTCCTGCCAGACCGTGGCAATAAATCCGCGCTATCAACCAAGTCTTTCTTGATTTCATTGATCGTTTCCTGAGGTAGAACGATCTCTTCAACTCCTTCGGTATCCATTAGTTTATTGGCGTCGGACTCGAGAACGCGTTTCCAAAAGACTTTCATGGCGACTTTCGTTGCTACCGGCAGATTTTCTCCAGCTTCAGCACAGTCTTGTTTTATAAGTGGCGTTGTTGTGTAGCGTATCGTGGGATTCAGCACCCAGAAATGGAGAAACTTGAATCCAGAAGATTCGTTGGTCGCTGGTGTTGTCTCTGAATTGGATGAGGCTTTCCAGTCCATGGGTATCACAATGAGCTTCGAGCAGCATTGAGCTAACATGATTGATTGTAGCTGGGCTGTAATTATTGAAGATGTGGAAGGTGCATCAGACGTTTCCATTACACGCGAACCTAGAAGGAGAGCGGATTTGAGGCGCCATTTGTAGAGCCGATATCCCTGAGCATTCTCATCGACGTGCCCGATGTATTCGCTGCAACTGCTGCATTCTAGGACTTGAGAAGAGACTTTTGAAGACTTCCTTACCTGCACAAAATACGTGAGCGGCTGGGCAATAGTTATGAAAATACATCTCGCGAATGGACAAAGAAGGTGTTGAAGATAACTTGAATTACGCTATATAACATGACTAATGCAGTATGTCCCTCGTGTTAATCCCATGGCCTTCCAAAATCTCTAGGAAGATACGGAGTGAATGCCGAGAGTAAAACCCCAGTTGGCCATCGAACCCGCAATCAAAATAACAGAAGAAGGGGTAGTGATAACCAACCGCCGCCATAGCGGATGGGACAAGGTATCGCTATAGGGTGTTTGTATCGGTGACCATGCCATTGAATAGCAGTAGCAGGACTGGCCACCTTCTTGAGACCCATTTCATAGTAATATTCGGTGAAAATGTGGGAAAACATAAGAAATTCTAAGCACAACTTACCATGACATTATGGGGATCCTTCGGCTCCAGAAGAAATGTAGTGAGGTCCACGAACCCAACTTTGCTCTGGGCTGTAAATTTAGAGTTTGCACCATATCCCTTATTCATTGTTGCACTATCGTCATGCGAGTGTCCTGCGTGTGATTCATGCTCTGTTGGTTTATGACAATGCCAGAAGTCCATCATCTCAGCCCAATTTTCGCTAGGGAGATCTTTCCAGGTGGGTATCGACCCTTTCTTGACAATATTCTCATCACAGAACCTGCAAAATAGTTGCGTGTCATTTCCCAAATTACTTGCACTCCAGGGCGATTCATTTGAATCTGGATCTCCACGAGTTGGCTCCCCAGCCAGAGGAAGTCTCCAAGAGAGATCTCGATTTCCTAGAGAAGGGCTCTGAAGCAAAGCACTAGCAGCGACTCGCCCCGGGAGTGGCAGCGTGGATGTCTTTCCATGATGCCGAATGGCAATGCTATCTCTCTGAGGTGAGAGATCGACTGTTGTGCTTGGATCGCATTCCGTGTCTAATGAGACAATGACGGATATTTGGCGTATGTTTGCCAACAGCTCCGCATATATCAGGGTTTGTAGCTCCGACATCTTTGAGAGTCGGTAGTTGATGTTTGAGGATTCATAGTTGGGAGTTGCAGTCAGATGTAGAAAAAGAAGTAGCAAGGGCCAGAGGTTGAAGATGTTAACCACAAGGCTGACACGACGAGGATCTCAAGGCTTGGCATGAGCTCACTTCTCAGCCTTGCGTGTCATGCTTCCTTCCCCTCCCTCATCCTCAACAAGTACAGCACAAACTTCATTCTGTTTTTTCTTGATATGAAATTGCTCAGATAATCATCATGACTTCTCCTATGATAGCCTGGGTTCCGGTAGTAAATCGAGTTTACAAATATATCACCAGCCCTAGCAACTATGCCTCTCAATTCATAGACCTTCCCTCAGTGGAAGTTTATGATGTTGAGACAGCTCCAGAGAAGAGACCAAGAACGTTGAAGCATTTAATTCGAGCAAACCATGTTAACCACTCCCTGATATATCACCAACTCCAGTTTCATAATCATATGTCTCATCTTCTTGGCTCGGCATACCTATTTGGAGCAAATATCCACCAGATGCAGACCATATATGATGTGGAATCGAAAGAGCTTGAGCCGTGGGAAGACTCGCCTGCCGAGATTACAGTTTCTGACTGGAGAGAGTTTCTGGGTGACAAGAAATACCAAAGGGCCTATGTGGATTTCTACGAAGATGAACTTGCTTTGAAATTCGATTATGATTGGAAGAAAGTCATTGAAGAGTATCTCCTCACTGGGGCGCAACCTATGATCAATGGACTTATTGGTGGTTGTACGTTTATGTCATACACCTTATTATTTTAGTCTGAAAACAGAGGCTAATTGTGAAATATAGTAGGACATCCTCTAATCCATCTAGGCTATGCCTACGAACTCCAAAACAAGGAACTCGCAATGGAGGCTCTAGGAATGGCTTCTGTGGCATATGATTCCCTCCACAAGTATCTTGATGACCCAGCCTACACCAGGCCCTCCACCTATTCCACCACTAACCCCCTCGAGATCCTCCACAAAATCGCAACTGATACTCGCCTCGACGGCATTTTCGACAATAAGGGCTATGAGAACATAGCCGCCCTATTCGCTGACCACGAAGATATCGTATTAGAACACTGGAACGCCTGGTCAATTGTCGACCCCACTACACAATTTCGAGAATCGCAGGAAGCAGCTCTTGCTCTTCTAGTAAACACTGTAAAGCCAGGAACTCACAGTTACGACTTCTTTTTATGTCATGTTTTGACAACTAGCCATGCAATACGGATTTTAATCCCGCTTATACCGAAACGTTTTCATGTTAGTTTGGTGCGACAGTGGTGGTTGTTGACGATTGCAGTATATATTGCGCAGATGAGACCGAAGATTGATGATGACATAAAGCCCAGTCCCATGAAACAGTGGAACTATGTGGAGGATAGGGCAGTTAATGGTCCTTGGGCTACTGATGCTCATTATGTCAAGGGTGAGTGATCGTGATTTCTTTCTTAGCTAAAAAGATACTAATACTTCGTGATTCTAGCGCTACGTGCAATGAGAGAAGCCGCCTTTACTTGGGGGGATACTCATGAGCATTACTTATCTGCTGCTGTGCATTTCGCCGATGACTTCTACGGCTGGACTGGGTTCTGATCTAGCAGACATAGTCTTGTTTTTCACAAGAATCATGTGAAAAAAGAGAAGTGGTCGGTTGCCTTACTTGTAATTATGGGTGGCGTTTAGGATGGAGTTATAGTGCCATGGAGAAAGGTAACGCTCTGCTAAAACAACGGCTAAAAACTTGCATGAAATAATGGCATTTGGGAATGTCTATATACTGTACAATTTTAGCAGATTTTTGTAGTCGTAGTTTACATATTCATCAATCGTCCTCAATATCATCGTCACTTAGAACCAGCTTCTGCTCTTGTTGTGGCAAGGGAATTCCAGATGCCACTCCACGCCCTCTGATAACCAAACCCTTCTTTCTCGGCGATTTACCCTCTACAGGTTTATCAGTCGCCCATTCTTCACCAAGTTCAGCATTGTCACCATCATCCGGATCTTCGTCTGACGGGCCACCAATCCCATGGAATGTAGTCACTTTCTCCATATCCTTTATTGCTAATGAAGACGACAACCTTTTACGGGCCTTGGCTAGAAATACCATGTAAGGTAGTCGTTCCAGAAGCATTTCTTTTCTTGCCGAGGTTCCAACGGCAAGCAATGGTGTAGCGTCATTTTCTTTTGCTTTTTTCGAAGTCGTCGAGCTCGGTGCTACAGCGCTCTTCCAGCTCTCCACTGTCCCAGCTTTAGGTCTGGCAAACGCAGCCGCTCCAGAAGTAACATCACTCATATGTTCTTCTTCCCCTTTCATCAGTCGTGTGACCCAGAGGTCAATTGAAGTTTCAATCTCTTCTTTCATGCGCCACAATTTTAGGCTTGTAGGGTAGAACATTCGGAACTCTTCTCCTCGTTTTCCAGTCCTGAATCCTGCTGCAGCAGCTGGCTTTCGCTTCACGGGATCTGGAAGAGAAAATAGGAGACCTCGGACGGCGACTTGGAAACTGATCTCATCTTGTCGAAGAATGTCACCGCCTGTGCCGCGACCACCAGAGCCACCACCGAAACCAGTGGAGTTGAATGATCCATCCCAGGATGGACATAAGAGATCACTGTCGGATAACGCGTCGATACATCCGTTAACATGATCTAAGGTAGAATATTCGAATGATGACGGTGAGGCATCGCAAGAAAGAATATAGTTCTCATGTAAAGCAGCGACAAAAGTGTGTGTATCAGTTCCGGTTTCGTCAATAAGTTGATCCGCCTGGACCTCTGATCTTTTGGGACGAGCGAAAAGTGCCATATGCCCGGGCAGTCTTTCCACAGTGTCGTCGCCTGGCTTAGTTCCTTCACGTTTATTGTACACCACTTTTCCAACAGCATGAAAGATTCCCAAACTAGCTTCCCGTCGAGTTATAAGCTCCAAACTCTCTTCTTCCATCGATGTTAATACGGTATCTTTACCTGCTTTTTTGGCTTTACCAAAAGCAACCCTTGATCCCCAATCACCGTCAACATCACCTCTCAGGCACATGAACTCTAAAGACCCAATGGCACTCCTTACATCACCTATTTCCCCAAGCTTTTTGAGTACTTGTGGCCCAGGGGTCTTCTTTCTTCCGGACTTCCGAGACTCTTTTTGAACGACGATCTCCAGGGCCTTGGAAAGGAAGGTGGGCGCAATAGCGTTGAATTCAATGGTAAACAGACCAGGATGTTGGAGAATTTCCGGTCCAAGCAGTCGGTGCGCTGTGAAGCTATCTGCAGACGCAGAAGTCGTTGTAAGCAATGTTTCCGAGATTATCATAACGACCGGAGTTATGGGCTCAGAATTCTTGTTACTATACATCATCGAAAGAGGAGGGGTGTTGGATGCGAGGTACTGGACTAAGGCCGATCGGAATGATTGCAGAGCTGTAGATGATCTCGTGAATGTATTGGGGAATTCCTCCACCAAAATGATCTGTTTCCGGCGATCCAGTGGTTTGATGTCTGGTTTCGACGGGTATTTAACATTTTCAGAAAATATATCTAGCTGGCCAAATTTCCCTCCTCTACCCATGAATTCCTCAAACTGCGCAGCCATAGACTGGTAACCATCCGAGGTAGCGACGGAAGCAACAGGGTTTCGCCACTCCAGTATATCACAGTCCATTGCTTTGGCTAGTAATTGAATTGTAGTGGTCTTGCCCGTCCCGGCAGCACCTTTCAATACCAATAATCGCTGCCTTCTTCTACCATTCATAACGTCCTCCAGCCATATTCTGACATCAGCGACCTTCTTCTTATGAACGGCTAGCTCATCCAAGTTGACCGGCCCATATCTCTCAGCCCAAGGTCGCATATCCTCCTCCACTTTAACCTCCCTGGCTTTAGGTTTTGCCATGAACTTCTGACTCATGCTCGGTAGACTGCCTTCTTCATTCTTGAACGCATCTGTCCCTCTTGCCCGTTTTTTTGCCGCTTGTCCAACCATACTGGAAGATCTGGGCTGGGTTGAAAACTCATCATCGGATATGAGATCATCGTCCTCGATGGTAAGTGATATTGAGCTCTGGGGTGGAATTTGGGAGCTTGTGTTCGTTTTGATTCCCCCTCCTTCAGTCTGCTGCTTCTGTGCCTGCTTCGTGAAAAAAGTATATATGTTCCCACTCTTCACCTTGTCCTCGAACTTCCCTTTGCCCTTCGGTTTGTCTGGACTAGTACTCGGGGATTTGGTAGTTGACTTTCTTCCGAGGGTAGCCTTTGGGGGGTTCGTAGACGACTTCATGCGAGGCTGTGAGGGAAATGACGGTTTGGAGGCTGCTTTTGCAGGTGCTGCTCTCGTTTTACTGTTTATGGGAGGCGGGGACGAGGATATCAGGTCCATGAAAGGCACCTTTGGCTTCTGTACTAGCTCCTCGTCACTAGCTTCTTCCGCAGACGGAGTTGATGAAGGGACCACATTGTGCCTCCGTCTCTTCGCAGGAGGTGCCATAGCGGCTAATGGATTTTATGGATACTACATGGGTCAAAAAGGTGTGTAGGTCACCAATTTGCCGATATGAGCAGTCGTTGCCTTGATGGTGGTGTTGTTGACGTTGGATGCATATACTTTCTGAGCCGTTATCGAGGCGGCCAGGTACACACGCTAAAAATAGGCCGCGGTAGCCTTGTGTTGTGGTTATGTAACCCTGTAAATTCTAGAACCTTTATTATCCTTTCCCTACATACTTGAACTAGTTGTAAATTATATTGTACTTCTTTGTCTTTAATATCTGATATTTGATATTTGATAGTATATGTAGTATACAGTATACACACCTGCGTGATTTTGACCTTAAACTCTACTTTTACTTGTTCTACACCCACCCCACCGCTCTGGGTTTGCCTCGTTCTCGTTCTCGTTCAATAGCTTCGGAGAGCTATCGAGAGAAATTCGGAAGAACATGCATTAGCCAGGGATGTATTGGAAGTAGCCTTTATCTTGTATGGAATTAAATAATTTGATGACAAAAACTATGTGAAACTAGGTTTCTAAAGAGTACAATATAGGACGAGCAAAACCCTTCGGCGTACAATGTGGTTCCGCTGCAACTCCTGTTACCGATTGACTCAGAGCGAGAACCATAATTATCTCTCACAACTTTCTCTATTAAGTATGATAATTACACAAACTCAGTCTCACACTCTCACACTCCTATTTCATTTGAGACCATACTACTCAAGATTCGACATTTTGCTGCAATGACCACTCCCACAATTTCAGATCCATCGCTATCACTGGACTCTCCAGTCATCCGGGACTTTATGGCCAAAGTCTCCCAAGACCTAGGCACCTCCCTCCCCGCTCCCAAAGACATATTTAGTTTCGGCGACGATGATGCTCGCGTAACGAAAGAGCTTACCGAGCTAGCACTAGCGGGCAGGAAAACAGCAACAACCTCATTCCCAGTGCCCCAACCCCAACACTGGGATGTTGGTGACCTTTCCGTCGGGCTGGACGAGAACAAGAAGCCGTGTTTTGTGATGCGAACTACGGAATTGAGAGTGGTAAACTTCGAGGATGTAGATGCGAGCTTTGCGGCGGATGAAGGTGAAGGTGATTTGAGTTTAGAATACTATAAAAGGTGAGTGGAAGCTTTAAGGCTTTGTCAGAGAAGTTCAATGCAAGTTCTGATCGAAGGATAGTGCACATCAGCAATGGTATAAAGACAAAATCGGGACTGATGGGAGGAAGTTTGGTGATGGAATAGGAAGGCCGGTTCTTTGTGAGAGATTTGAGATCATTTGGCCACAGGGAGTGTATCAGGAGAAAAAGAAGTGAGAGCATCGGGTCCTAGTAACAATAGCTCAGAGAATATCTCGAAGGTCGTGCTACGGATACTCTAGTAATCATATATACATATTTAGTGAGCCTGTTTCTCACAAATTACGCATTACACAGATACGCTCGCTGTATTTTCTGGATCAAGACTTAGGCATCAATAAGTAGTCCAGTCTTGGAGAAGAATTGTCTAGTTAACTGAATAGCCATCTCAGTGTGTATACTCCAAAGTACTCCTGGAAGATTTTATATCTAGCGAGTAGAGTTCTTCTCATATGTTCTAGGCACCCAATGATGATCGTACTCAACGTGATATTTCCAATTAGCATCGTGACGCCCAAAACTCATCAGCCACGAGTAATAACTACTTCTTTTTAGAAGTCTAACTGCTCCTTATTTATTAGTATATTTGAAACCTAGAGATCCGGCAATGAGAAGGCTCTGGAATTAACCAACGAGCCCTGGGAGCCTTTTATATCTTAGAAGTGGATTATATGCCATTTACTTTTGGAAATTACTGTAGTGTGACTGTCGTTGTTATAGCTTATTTTCTACCTTTTCAATCTCACTCAGGAGAGAGTGGTTGTTGTTTGTTTCTGATGTCCATAATGTACTAAAATGCTTGGCATCAATACCGTGCTGCTGCCTACCTAGGTATCTTGCGAGGTTTTTATTTTTATTTCTTATTTTGCACGTCTCCGGCCTCATCAACTCATTTATTTTCCCGTTGCCCCTTTCTCCCTCCAAGAATAGTCCTGTGCTCTGTTAGATAACTACCCCCCACCTATTTGGCTCCAGAGTAAGAAAGTATACAGTAGTAGCCATAATGGGTGACCAGCACCGGGGTCTTTTCAGCCTCAATGAGGACATCCTCCACATCATAATGACCCAGGCAAGTAGGCCACCATAAATAATACTTTTTCAAACCCCCCCCCCCATTTCTTGTAGTTCTTCTAACAGTTTATACTAGCTCACTGAATATTCCCCTCTCGACGACAACCCGCTCTCCAGCATTTTAGTATTTGCCAGAGTGTCTCGTGTATGTCAAGCACTTGCAAACAAATACATCTACCGCTCGGTGACTCTAGTAAATACTAGAGGAAACAATCCGCTGCCTGTGCATAGCTCGATCCATCAGTTTCTGGATGCAGATAAGCCTATGTGGGAGCACATTCGACATTTGAAGGTTGTGGATTGGTGTGGGACAAAGGGCCTCTATGCCTTTAGTCTTAGCTATTCCTTTAAGGTTAGATTTTCGATCAAGCCTCCTCTGACTCTCGAGAAGATCATTGATAATATCAAGTACCTTCAGTCGTTTAGGCAAGTACTCTCCTTATTTACTTCACTCGAAGGGATTGAGAATTTAAGCTCGTGCTGGGTGGGGACTTCTACTCAAGTCGTTGTAAAATCTGGTCAAGTTTGGTCAAGAAGTCTACATTGTCCCAAAGTCTGTGACGCGCTTATAGGGTGGCACTGTATTACTCTTTTGTTATTAATATCAGTGATATGTCAAATACCAATATGTTCAACTTTACAATATCTGCATTGATTGGCTAAGTTGTTAAGCTATTTGTGATTGATCGCATTACGGCTTTGGTTCAATGTGGATTTCTAAATATGGATGAACTACGCATAATCACAAACATTATACTTACGGTTACAAATTCCCTCACTAACACCATCCAGCTGGGAGGCAAGCTGGGAAATCGACGATAGCCTGATCTCCAAACTCGAAACTCGTTGGCCAGACCTAGAGCTACATGTTACCAATAATCGACGGCATCACCTTGGATCAGCCTATGAGCTCATGGACCGTCGGCATCACCCTGGAACCGCCTATGCGATCCATACCCGTCTCCTCTCATCACCGCTTCTCCATTCTCTCGATTACAGCATCTCCTATTTCTCAACAACAACCGGGTTGGTATCCGACTTCGCCTACCTGATGAAAATCATAGCCCAGAGCCCTCGCCTGCAAAAACTCCGCATCGGGATCTACGCAAAAGAACTAACCTTCAATCCGGAGCTCACGCAGTTCTCCGCCCTTCCGGATGAGATCCCACCTGTCGAGAGCGAGTTGGCTGCACTCAGGTCGCTAAAGTTATTGGACAGGATCCCCAAGGTC
>Ga0247734_1000518_pt1 | contig 33494 bp, 32 predicted proteins | sample UWRJL103311B2_FD_180933 | JGI IMG/M metagenome (GOLD analysis project Ga0247734, IMG submission 180933) | Plant litter microbial communities from Arlington Agricultural Research Station in Wisconsin, United States - UWRJ-L103-311B-2 | ecosystem: Environmental > Terrestrial > Plant litter >...
GACCTCGAAGAATGGTGAAAAAGAGCAGAATTGCTTGCCGAGACGAGTTGCAGCGCGCCAAAATCCTCGCTCCGTCAACTCTTGTACCACGAGTGGAATGAAAGAGAAGAAGAAAACAATGAAAATGGAGATAATGCAACGATATACCCAGTCCATAATAGGTTGTGTGTTGGCGCAACCAGTGGGGAATAGCGGATCCGTGATAGGAATATTCACATTGTAGTCGCATGCGATGGTTTGATTACGCAGCGCTCCGAGGTTGATCAAACAGAGCATGAACATTTGCACCGACAGCATAATGAACATATTGTTGATATGGAAACCAGGATGGGCATAATAGAAGGACAAGAAGCGATCAATAGGCAATTGCGTTCCCAGGTAGTAGTATTCACGGGAGAGCATCTGCTCACCCATACCAGTGCCAATCTTCGTTGTGAAGTTCAAGATGGATCCAAATCCGAGATCACGACCTTTTCCGCATTGATAATACTCACAATGCTTGATGCGACCACCTCGAAGCAGCGCAGTCATACCAGCGTAAATATCTTCGTTGAGATGGAGACCCTTTTGAGCTTTGGATACACCACCTCTGGTGGTCATGAAAATGCCGTTCAAGAAATCTGGATGACCATAATGGAGTTTGCCACCAATTGTTGCAAGAGTACGAGCAAACAGGGTACCGAATGTCTGTTCTTTACCAGCTGCGACATCACCGAGGATACCGATGTTTTCGGAGAAAATGTACTCACGAGCTCCAAGAATAGCAACCGGGTTTGTCTTGACGTTGTCGACTCCAGGAGTATAGGGCGAGACGTTATCGGTTGTCATTTCTTCAAACTCGGCGAGGACGCTTCGAATTTTCAGACACTCCTCCAGGTAGTTGTCCTGGTTAGCATCAATGAGCTGAATGTACTCTCCACGGTAGAAGATAATGGCGTGATTTTGGTTGTCGGATTTACCGTCGCCGAGAATAGGGTTACCGGAGAGTTGAACACGGAATTTTGGTCGCCGCATACCGTTCTCCATGATCTCAGAATGACCGTCAATTAGAGCAGAGTAGAGACGTGGCTCTTCACCTTCGACCAAAGGAGGTTCTTCATCCAGGTAAGCGATTTGGAGATCCGGATATGCACGGAGTAAGAACTCGGTGTTTTCCATCTCTTCCTTCTTAAACTTGGCATAACGTTGCATAGAGACAATCAGCTTGAACTTGCGGCGAGCCATGCGTTCCAATTCACGTTCAAGCTTGTCGGAGTTGCCACCGAACATCTGAACGACCTCGGGGTTCTCAACACGATATAGGAGTTTAATGGCACGGCTGTAATTCATGAAGCCAGAGATAGTTCTGTAGAGCGTCTGCGAGCGGAGAGAGGCCCAAATACGTGTACGGAGAGTGTATTCTGGAGCAGCTGATTTGAACCCAATGCAGTAAAAGGGTAGATCATCGATCTTGCTCTTCGCAGTGTCTTTTTCGTTCTTGTCATAATCGCCATTAAATTGAGATGTTTCATCAGCCAAGATCTTGGTATCTTTTACGAAGCAATCCCATTCATGAGGGTGAAGCTGCTTCAAGTACTCGAGAAGAGTGACACGGGAGTACGGTTCATCTTCGCGGATGATTTCTCGTAGAGACAAAAGGATCTTCTCGCTGTAATGGGGAATGAGAACCGTGAAGGTTGGCATGTTGTCAACTGGAAGCGGCTCTGGAATCGGAGTCGAAAGGGATTGGGCGAAGAACGAAATACGTCTCTCGGCTTCGCTCCGACTTGGGAAGAATTCCGTCTTGAAAGAGTGATCTTCTTGAGATACGAAGAATGTGGGGGCGCGTAGAGTCCGTTTTCCTTCCTGTTCGGAAGGAACTTGGTGGTACAGCAGCTTTTGCACGTGGTCGATGGCCAGAAGATGTTCACGATACATGGAGATGACAATGGCATTCCAGATCTGAGAAATAAGAACCTTTGGTTTGTACTTGATTTCCATATCTGTGGTTGCAAGGACCTTCGAGTAGATACGCTTTGGCAAGCGAGAGAAAATGTTTCTCCATGGTGTCCAGATGGAAACACCCAGGTAGAATGAGCGGGCGACTGAGTAGATGACATTCATAATGATATACCACAAGAATGTGTCGAGGAAGAAAAGACACAGATCGGTGAAGAACATGATGCCCAAAAGAATCTTTGGCTGCAGGTGACAGAGAACTTCGCCAATCATTTTGTCTCCAGCACAGTTCTCAATCTTCATGCTGGATAGATAGCGAATAGGATCTCGGAACGACAATGTTAGGAAAACATATGACTCCGCGAGCTTTGCGGCAAACACACACACCCAGAGGCCATAAGACATCCACATGTCATTGCCCGTAAGCCGGGGGTAACTGGCAGTAAATGTTTGACTGGCGACGTATTGTCTCGAGTTCTTGGTCAAATAACTACCAAATAAAGCACCCAACGGCATGATGGAAAAGAAGAAGAATGTAGCCAGAGCGATGAAAAACTGCACGATACCAAGAATCAACGCAATCTTCCCCTTCTGGTCCACGCCTGGGATAAAGAAGATGTAGACACTTGGTCCAGCATTGAGAGCTAACATGAGGATCAAGAAAAGAAGTCGTTTCGTCAAGTGTTGAGCACCAGCCCATCGACGTGGAACATAGCTCCACTCGAAAAGGGTAGCAACAATCATGAGAAGACACGCAATAGCACCGCCTAATGCAACAGCAGACCATTGAGCAGATGCCGGAGGCATGTTATTCCTCTCTTGTTCGTATTTATCGCCGAGTAGTAGCGTGGGAGAATTCTTAGCTGTGAAAAACCAAAAGGCCGAGATGTGAATAACCCAAATTCGGTTGAAATTGACCAACATGTGGAACCAGGATCGGGTCTCCTTGTAGGTTTTATAGAATGCTTTGTTCCACTTTACCTCCTTGAGCTTTAGGAAGCGTTCGGCAGGAGAAAGATCAACGAGGCGACTCTTGTCCTCCAACGAGATTCGCTCGATACCTTCAGGATACCAGAAAAGTTGGTTGCAGTCATCATAACCGACCACCTTGTCGTGGTCTCGCTCGCGACGGACGTACTTGCCATCCTGGATTTCATATCCCTCATCTCTGCAGAACTGATAGAGAGGCGTAATCACGTTGTTGAGATAGGTGAACTCGTCAACTGGCTCCACCAGGTTCTGGCATGCAGGCGAATTGAGATAGTCGTCTGCGCACTTGAATATAAAGCAGAGACACTCCGGCATGAAACGAACTTGATTGGCCTCTCCCCAACAGAGGAGGTAAAGGGCAACTTGCCGCACACGATCATGTTGGGACATTCTGTTCATCCGCGTCTTCCACCGGTATTCAGCAGCTTCGAGACTGTTATCTCCTTCCAATTGCTCGAGGGTATTAGCCTCATCTTTGGGGTCAATATTGGCGGCCTTCTTCGCAGCTCTTCGTGCCTTTCGGGTGCGACGATTGCCCTTACCAAGTTTCATGTTGGCAAACCCAACCGAGTCATCAAGATCGAGATGAGCTGCAAAATACCACTTTCGGTAGTTGGCATTATCACCTCCGATGTAATCGGCGTGCAGTGAAAGGAGTGCTTGGTTGGGGGTCATGCGAGATGCTCGAGAATCAAGCAGAGTCATTAGGTGATCATACATGTTACGCATGCTATCACGCTGGAAACCAAACTTAGCGGTCAGGTCCAGGAAAATGTCCTCTATTTCCTCCTTGGAAAGGGGAATCTGAGCATCGGAAGTCCAGGCTGGGTATGGTTCGCGGGATCGTTGTCCGGCTGGAAGAGCATTGTTGTAGTCCATGCCGTAGTTTGGAGTTGACGCTCCGGAAGATCGGTTTCCCCCATAAGAGATCTGAGACGAAGGAGGACGGTATCCACGACCGTCCATTTGACTCTCATTATAGCTATTATAGCGCTCATCACCACGACCATAGTAGTCCATATCCGTGGCCCGAGCCATGTCCGATCTCATGGTGAAGTCGCTGAAAGTCTCCGAGTCTTCCTCCGAATCACCACGATGCTTTGGTCCTGGGTTCTGGCGTGGTTGCTGGCCAGCAGCCGCTCCCTGGTCGTAGTATTGATCATTATAGTATTCATCCTGGTACTGTCCGTTCTGATCCGCGCCTTCGTAGTACCCACCGTCATTTTGGTATGGATTGTTGGCATCGGCATTATAGTAACCGCTGTTAAACTGATGTTAGTCAAATGGCCGAGAGTTGAAGATTTCCTGAACATACGATTCATCATAGTATCCATCTCCTCCTTGAGGGTGGCCACCGGCTTGTCGCTCATCGGCGTAGCCTGCATTTTGGTCGTAGTAAGGCTGAGCCTGTTCATCCTGATAATAGGAATCCGTATTGCCCTGTTGATGATGGCCCTGAGCCGCCGGAGCTCCGTAGCCATCATCATACTGAGCCTGATTAGGGTGTCCCGACATGATTGCGTTCTAGTTAAAAACTATCTGGACGCGCGTGTTAGCAAATCGATCATCGCAGAGCTGTGTTCGTGTCTCTTCAAAAGATATCGGATTGTGACGCTTTCCATATTATTGTAACCCCACCAGAAGGATCATCGGAGGAATGGAAGGATGCCAACTTACAATTATGCGCACATTGGGAAAGTGAATTGATTGTTGTTGTTGAAGATGAGCAGAGGTGTGCTTGTTGTCGTGTGATTCACGTGTGTGAACGGGGCAGCGACCGTTTTGCCTTTGTTTTGCAGAGGCGAGGTAGATTAACGAATGGCGGTCGGGTTCCTTGAGCGGGATCCGAGGGGTTTGTGGTGAATGCAATCGAGATTTGTCTGGAATTCCCTTGTTGTTGGGGTTGCTTCGGTGATGGAATTCAGCCTCTTCTTTCCGCAGGGAGGAAAGGGGGGTTTTTTGGGCAGAAGTGAACGAGCGACGTTGCGTCCAACGCTAGGAAAGAATGACGGGGAAGTCTCTGGTGCGAGGGTTCCCGAACCAAATACACAAGAACGTGATGCTAAAAAACCGATAACTGGCTGTTGTGTAGCCAGAGATGGTTGTGGATAGGTTGATGTGGTGAAAGGGGATGTTGTTGGAGGAGGAGGAGGAGGAAGAGGAGGGAGAAATGGGGAGAGAATTGAGAAATAAGGAGAGAGAAGTTTAAAGTGAAGTAAAGTAGGGAGTCGGGAGTAGGGAACAGCAGTAAGGCGCAGAACAGGAACAGGATTTGGGCGAGTCTTCGTCACTACTACTGGACTACTGGCCTGTCGAGCGAGAGCCTGAGCCTGTCCGGGTCCTGCAATACGGTGGACCGGAAAAGGTACCTGAGGCGCTAGTCTGTTCTGGGTCTGGCGCATTTGGTTGGTGCTTATTAGTTATAGTTGGTTGGTCGTTGGGGTGGCGGATTTGTAGCAAGAACCGTCCGTCGTATATATATATATAATTACTATGATCATTTACTGTATTCTGTATTCTTTACTCATTGATTGATTGATTGATTGACTACTGATTGATTCATTGATTGTGATGTGATGTGATGTGATGTGATTATTACGGAGGGGATGATGATGATGATGATGGTGGTCTGGGTGGGAGTAGTAGCAGTAGTCGTAGTAGTAGCAGCAACAGCAGCAGCAGCAGCAGCAGCAGCAGCAGTAGTAGCAGTAGCTAATAGTAGCAGTGTTCGTTATTATTATTATTATGCGTGTGTATATCAATCAATACCGTCCGTACCGCGCTAGTATTTATTAATGTCGTACGTACTCCTTTGATTATCATTATTATTATTACTACTGTCTGTCTCTCCTGCACGGAGTAGGGGGGGCGAGTGTAGTCCGTAGTAGTAGCAATCGTTCGGTTTATTTTTTGCAACAGACGAGGATCCCGCTAACGCCACGACAGGCTTAGCGGTAACGCAACCGCACAACCGGTTGACCGATAAGTGGATCCCGACCGATAGAATAAGAGGGGCTCCCCTCAAGGATCCAATCAACGAGCTCACTTTGACTTGCTGATCTTGCACCCCTTCCCAACCCCTGACGCCTTCATGCTTCATAAATAGTTGGTCCCTAAATGGTCCAATACATCCATGATATAGATATATGTACACCCCCCATATATACAGTAATACAGTAATACGGTAATAAATAGTAATCCAGCAATAATCCTGTGTTACTTCATTCATTTTTACAGGCCACAGACAGACAGGCAGCCAGCTAGTGGTGCGACGGGCGGGGCCCCCAGCAGCAGCAACCGCAGACATAATTACTTCGAAGTACACCACTGGCCACCATGCTCCAGGGGCCAAACGCCCTGAACCCCTACTACTACCAAGCCGCCTGCTGTTGCTGCTGTAAATATGGTTAGTATGACCATACTAGTAGTATGTACAGTACAGGACAATCCCACCATACTCTCTCTCGGCCTTACATTAATACAGACATTGATTGATTCGAGAGATCACATACATACATACCTACTGTACCTACTTTTCGGACGGAGTATCCAATATAAACTGTTGCCCACCACAGGACCGTCGTCGTCAGTGCTGTTTCTGCTTCTGTTTCTGCTTCTGGTTCTGTCGCGGCCGCGAGAACACAAAGTCAATCAGGGGCTAAATGGGACCCGCGCCTGGCATTTACTTACATACTTACGGAGGACAACTTTACTTCCCGGCTCCACATCCACCTCCACATCCTAGCAAAACATCCAACAATCCCCACCACCACATCACATCTGCATTACGAATAATTTACGGTCAATCTTGTGGTCCGTCAGCAGCAATGCGAAAGATTCAAAAACACGTCCCTGCGCTGTATGCTTTTTTCGAAATACGCCGGATCGTGGGGACGTGCAATAATAGCTGACGGGCTAGAATACTGTACTATCAACTCCCCCACGGTGGAAGGGTGGAAGGAAGGGAAGGAGAGGAAAAGAAAGGAAAGGAGTCTTTGCCGCCAAACAGACGGACAATGGACATACGAAGCACCCTCTCATCTCGTATTCCAGACGGCGCTGCCTCCGTATTACATCTACAATAATCCAGTACGGTACGGTTCGGTACACTACATACATACATACATACATACATACATACATACGAAGTACACACACTCGACCCTCTCAATTCTCGCAATTGTCAGCAGGCGGACATGAATGAACGTTCGTGCCTGAATACGGTGGTGTATTTCGGTAGTGCTCCACCACCACCACCACCAGCCAGACGCCACATCCACCCTCATGGTTCCTGTCACATCGTGCATCGACTGTTTATCTCTGGCAGACAGTACTGCAAGTAGAGTCAGTCCTTGTATGCCGTATAACACGGTTGAGATTAACCGTTTGCACCGGCACGCCATCTAACGGCTACGTCTTCTACTATATTGTACTGGGTAGTACAAGAGTACGACTTCGCTTGTCGACGACACAGATAGAGAGAGTATGGAGGGAGGCAAATTGATCCACGGGGCTCAGTAGTCCTCGGGCCCTCCAAATATGTCTTCGATTCATGACATCCTCCACAAACGAAGGGTTGAGGGTTGAGATGTACGGTGAAAAGCTTAAAGCTGATTAGCGTCCTCCATTTATTTCACTCTCCGAACAATCCGGCTACAGATCATGCCCAAAATAGAAAGTCTAGATACGGAAGTACACCAGGTACGGTGCAGGACAGCATTCGCCACATGTCGATGCAGCTCAACCCACAGAGATTTCAATTTTCTCCAATAGCACGGCGCACAGTATTATAAGAGACAGATTTTTTACAAGCTATTCCGTCCTTGCTTATACGGTAACACCCTCAACTTGCGCTTCTGTGCCTTGCCCTGCCCTACCAGTCTAAATTATCTACTGTTCTGTAGATCTTCAAGTCCGTCTACAGAGCGGGCTATCACGATTCGACATCATCGTGAGTTGACCTGACATCATCAGTTTAGGAGGTCGATTCTCCAAATAGTCCTAACATCCTAAGACAACCTCACCACTCGTCAAAACACCTTGTAGGCAATGAATGGATCAATGGTCTTCGTATGTCAAATTTCAATTTTCAATTTACCGGGACAGGAAGGAATCCGGGTGCAGCTGAATCTCGAACAAATGGATCTTTCGAATAAATGGGGTCCTTCGGGTTTCGGAGAATAAACAAGTATTCGATGTTTCAAGCGGTTAGTTCGGCCATGCTGAGGCACTGAGCCTCACGTCACCACCATCCTGATACGCGTCTGATACCAGCAATATGGAGTGTTCATGCCCGTCTGGTACAGGCACGGCAACAATAGTTGACACTCCGTCTATTGCAAACCACAGACCAAAAGTTAACAAAAGAGAGGAATTTGCGTTTCAGCGCCGAGGAAAGGCGATATCGCTGACCCCATAGTAGTCGTGTCAAGAGGAGGAACCGACCTGTCGACTCACAAAACTCACCATGTCCTGATACCGACCGTTCAATCCTTAGGTCTCCTAACAAGTCCATAACTAGACAAAAGATCTTTCCGGGGGTTGATGTCAGAAGTCAAGAACCTTTTCAAGAACCTCTCGTGAATTGAGAGACATTCCTAGGAAATATAAATAAATGGACGCATCTCTTCTCCCAACTGCGCCCCGCTCGTGTTCTATTCAACACGCGCTCTTCCAATCGTGATTCTACATTAGCTTAAACCTTCAATTGAGTTCGGGTTTGAGTTTGAAGCTCGTGGCTTCTCAATTTTGTTTTTCCAAGTCTCAGACCAGTTGTTGTTCACCCTCTGGCAGATCTGCTCTTCTCTTCTGTACCGAGCAATCTGCCATTTTTAACGAACCGTACGTACATGGTACATAATATCTACGATCTATTTTCAGCTTTGTATCTTGCAACGACGCGACTATTTCCACTGACTAAGAAGTAATCGAGATATGGTACAGTAGTAGCGTGAGGTGAGTAAGATTCAATACCAATCCGAAGCTTTCACTATTGGAAATGGCCCCGTAGCCACAGGGCTTTTTATGGTTTCAATAAGGAGCTGGTGGACTGATTGCGCGTAATTATCCGCTAAATACGCCCCCGTCTCCCAGCAGCGCTGTCCAACGGATCAATACGATCGTATCAATAAAAACACACCAACACCTTGCCATCCCCCCTTTTGCCTTCCAAGACTTCCTCACATCTTGCATATCGAACTTTTGGCTACTTTATTTTGTTTCTTACGCGCTGGCCATCCATCGCTTTTCATTGTTCTCGCCAAACCTGTGAACACACCTCACTGCACTTGCTGCACTAGACAAGTGAACTCTCGTTGATCCTTTCCGCTCGCTATTGTACACTACCATACATCCCAGGAAGCGCAGGCTCGACTCCATCTAAGCAATTATCCCAAGGGTTGCCAACACTTTGCCAATATCAACGACTACCCCGCCGTCGTCATAGCTGACGATCGATTATTTTTTCCATTGTAATACTACGAAAGTTCAATCGTAATTATGAAGTCTTTCGGGCTTCGATCCATTGCTGCTGCTGCAATCAGCGGCGCCCTCTTTGCGTCCTCTGCTACTGCTGCCGACCTGCCATCCATTGTCACCAAGGTATGTAATGGTCAGGAATGTTCGGGCTGATAAAAGACTAATCATTCGCCAGGGTTCTCATTTCTACTACCCCAACGGTACTCAATTCTTCATCCGCGGTATCGCATATCAACAAGATGTCAACTCCAATGGAACAACCTCTGGCACCTCAACCTTCACCGATCCTTTGGCGGATGAAGCTGGATGCAAGCGGGACATACCACTTCTCCAGGAACTAGGCACAAATGTCATTCGGGTCTATGCTATCAATGCTTCCCTCGACCACACTGCGTGCATGACGATGCTGCAAAATGCGGGAATCTACCTGCTCCAGGATCTCTCCAACCCCAGTCAATCAATCAACCGCAATGAGCCGGAGTGGACCGTAGACCTCTTCGCAGCCTATGCTGGTGTCGTTGATGCTCTCGCTCCTTACTCCAATGTCCTCGGCTTCCTTGCTGGAAATGAGGTTTCAAACGAAGTCAACAACACAGCTGCCAGTGCCTTCGTCAAGGCTGCTGTCCGTGATATGAAATCATATATCAAGACCAAGAACTACCGAACCATTGGCGTTGGATATGCCACCAACGATGATCCCGATATTCGTATCCCACTTGCTCACTACTTCAACTGCGGTGATGACCCAGCATCTGCTATTGACTTCTGGGGCTACAACATCTATTCTTGGTGTGGAGATTCATCCTACACAGAATCCGGCTACGATCAGCGCACCGCAGAATTTGAGAGCTACTCCGTTCCAGCCTTCTTCGCTGAGTATGGATGCAACACCGTCCAGCCCCGTGTATTCACCGAGGTGCAAGCCATCTACGGGAAAAACATGACAAACGTCTGGTCCGGTGGTATCATGTATATGTACTTTCAAGAGACTAACAATTATGGTATGTCCTTCGACTTGCCTTCCTTCGCACCTACTAATCACTGTACCAGGTATTGTGTCTATTAAGAACGGCGCCGCTTCAAAATTGCCAGATTTCAATGTATTGAAAACACAATTGGCTAAAGCAACACCAACTGGTGTATCTTCAGCCGCTTATGTGGTTTCTAACACTGCTGCACAAGCTTGCCCTACAACTGGATCAGACTGGTCTGCATCCAGCAAGCTACCCCCCATTGCCAACTCTGATGTATGCACATGTATGGTCAAGTCCATGGGCTGCATAGCAAAGACAGGTCTAACAGGCAACCAAACCGCTGATCTATTCGACACTGTCTGCGGTCTCGATAAAACTGCATGCGCAGGAATTACCGCTGATGCCGAAAATGGTGTCTATGGTGCCTACTCTATGTGTGATGCATACTCCAAGCTGTCGTTTGCATTCGGCCAGTACTACAAAAACCAAAAGTCAGCGAGCGACGCCTGTAACTTTGGAGGCAACGCAAAGATTCAAACCGCATCCCAGAACGGGAACTGCAAAGCGCTCGTCAGCCAAGCAGGGGCTGGAGGAACTGGAACCGTCACAGCTATCCCAACCGGCACCGGCACATCAAGCAGTGGAGCTACCACCAGCACATCAAAGGCTGCAGCTAGTGGCTTGACCATCCCAAGATTCGACGCCGGAGCTTTGCGAGTTGGGGCTTACGTTGTGGTTGCTGGACTTGCTGGTGCAGCTATAGTTTTATTGTAAATGAAATAAAAAGGGAAAGAGTCTCCATAGGTCGAAACTCTCCTATTGTAATACTTGCTGCTCTGGGCAGGCCGGGCCATAAGGTCCGGCAACACGCACATTCACCGCGCGTTTTATATCAGGACACTATTGCACACCATGGTTGCTAGTCCAACAATTAGATTACTTTTGTATACTAAAAATGAATATCGGATGACATTGATGATTACAAGATTTTCAAGTCTTTTTTTGGGTCTAGAATTTTAAATCCCTATCGTTGTTAGATACCAAACTACTCCCCAATTTTCTCATACACACACACATCCCTCAAATCATCATCAAACTTTATATCGCACTTGCATGTACAGTACACACCCATAAGCCCTTGAATTATTTTCTGTCCCCCTCCAGAATCCATTCCAAGATAAATCGGCCTTGTCTCCAAGGTACTGATTGTACTGTACTGTAAGGTACGATATATCGCCAAGCGTCGTCCCCCTCACCCCACAATTTTTGCTGTGTTGCCATACCAACCTGAAAATAATCAACACGCGCCGCCCCCCTTGCACGAACTCACCCCCCACGACCCGAAACAGAAAAAGAGAGAGAAGTGGTGACATCCCAACTATCTATCCCATCCATCCATCCATCCAATCGACCTCATCGGACCCATCAACTTTAAAATAAAATTAAAATTAACATCAAAAAAGGAGGGAAGGCTTCTTGTTATAGATACCTAGAGGCATGTAACCAACCAACCGTACATACAATACAAAACGACAAACGACGACAAACGACTACATTTAACAAAATTAAAACCCCGACCGCTACGAATTCCCTTCTTTAAATGGGGGAGTGCGTACGACAGATTTGATATTATTGGTTGTTTGTTTTTTTAGGGGGAGGGGAGGGTTTTAAAAAAGAAAGAAAAACCTCAGTATCGATTTTCCTCCAGGACAAATTTGGGGGTTTTTTGGAAGCGAAGAAGAGGAAGAGCGGAAGAGCGAAAGGGTGAAAGAGTGAAAGAAAGTGGTTTAGCCGCATTCATCGTCATGGCGAGGCTGGTGGTTGATGATAGCACGGATGAGTTTCCGGACATTGACGTTTTGGTGGCGAGGGCTGCTGGGGAGCGAGGGGTTGCTACTGCTACTGCTCCTGCTCCTGCTCTGGGCGTGAGCGGGAATGGGGAGGGGAAGAGTATGAAAAAGAAGCGGGTTTTGGGAAGGAGGGATGATAATCCGCTTTTGAGACCTTTGGGGTCGGTCAGGGGGGAGCGGAAGGCAAAAGCGCTGACCGTCGGTGGGGGAAAGGCGGAGAATGAGCTTGTGAAGCAGACGCCATTAAAGGGTTTGGGGATCGACTCTTTGCGGCTGGAAGGCGTGGAGAAGAGAAGTTCTACGCTTGAGATACCTGAGACTCAGGTTGAAGAGGATTCTGGAAGGAAACCTGCTCGAACGGTCAGGAGACCGAAGATGGTGGAGAAGAGAAATGCCACGCCCATTTCTGATGCTGAGGACCAGGTGCCTGCGACAACAGCCAGAGTCAAGACGAGGACTGTAAGCAGAAAGACAATAGAGAAGACTCCGCAGCTGGAAATTCAGGATACGCAGAGAGAGGCAGAAGCGTCCCACTCTGAGGGGCCTATCCCTCCTACGTCCTCGAGACTTAAGACCCGTATTGTACGGAGCAAGAAAAGGGAGAATACTACAGAAGTTGAGATCCAAGAGACACAGCAGGTGGTATCATCAATTTCGGACTCTGAGGCTCCGGCTCCTGTAACGACGACCAGACCTAAAACTAGGACTGTAAGGCCTAAAAGAAGCGAGAAGACTCCAGAGCTTGAAGTTCAAGAAACACAGCAAGAAGATGATCTGAGAACAGTGCGGCCTAAATCGAGAACGGTTGAGACGAGAGAGAAGACTCCGATACTTGAGATCCAGGAAACGCAGCAAGAGGAGAATATGAGGACAGTAGTGCCGAAATCCAGAAGATTAGTAAAGCGATACGTCACGCCTTCATCTGATTCTGAGGATCCAGCAGCTGTTATGACCTCGCGAATCAACGGGACTGCTAAAGGTAGGAAAAGACTTGACACGCCTGAGCTAGATGAAGATGAACTTTGTGCTTCAAACAAACCATCGAGACCGGTAGTAAAAAGAGCGCCTTCGAAAGAGAAAGCATCTCGTGCAACACCTGAGTTGGAAGACGAAGATGCGTTTTTCAGCCCGCTGGATGAGGAAAGTGACGGGATGTCGGATTTTGTGGTTAATGACAGTGAGATTGAAGATGTGCCGGCATCTAGATCAGTGAGGAGATTAGTAAAAGGAAGAAGGCCAGATGGAGAAGAGAAAAAACACGGTATGAGGGACTTAGAAGGATTCTTGAGAGAATTGAAAATAGATGACGAGTCTGATCCGTTTGCGGAGCCGGCGAGGGCGAAAAGATCCAAGGAGACGAGCACTGGACGAAAGGGAGCATACAAAGAGAACGTCGATACAGAATCAATCTATTCAAAAGCCAGGCCATCATCTCAAACAAGTACTGATCTTGACGACCACTTTACAATCAAATTGTAAGCAGAATTTCTCATTCTCTGTGTCTTCCAATGCTAATAAATGCCAGCACACCCCCAGGAAAGAAGGCAAAGAAAATATCCAGAGAGCTACGCTTTACAACCCCCCCTGGAAGCCCAGAGCCCAAACCCAAAGGTCTGCAGTCGCCTAAAAAATTGCAACAAATACCAGCAACTCCTCATGGGCCATCCGTCGATGATTTCTGGAGCCAGGACGTAGTCAATGATTGGAATGATGAAAACTCGCCTCGCAAGACTCCTAGACCACCGCCAAAGTCTCTCTTCTCGAAAGGTAATTCCATTTCGGAAGGAGATCTTTTCTCTCCAAAGAAAAGCCCGGTAAAGCAAGATCGTATAATTAAAGATGCTAAGAAAGCATTCGCTGAACGTAAACACCTATTGGCGGAAACTTTTCTCATAGAGCTCGATACTATTATCACCAACGGCCAAGTCGCCAAACTTGCAGCTTCAACAGGGGGCATAAAGATTATCTGGAGCAAGAAGTTGAACACCACAGCCGGACGGGCGAACTGGAAACGAGAGACCATTCGCTCTTCTACATTAGTAGGACCAGACGGCAAACCGTTGATCACATACCGACATCATGCAGCTATCGAACTTGCTGAAAAGGTCATCGATGACGAAGACCGCTTGCTGAATGTCATTGCGCATGAGTTTTGCCATCTAGCTAATTTCATGATCAGCAACATCAAGACGAACCCGCATGGCAAAGAGTTCAAAGCATGGGCATCACAAGTCTCGCGCCATTTCAAAGACAGAGGGATCGAAGTCACAACTAAACACTCCTATACCATCGACTACAAATACATTTGGGAATGCGAGAATTGCGGGCTTGAATTCAAACGGCATAGCAAAAGCATCGATCCGACTCGCCATCGCTGCGGCAGTTGCAAAGCCAAACTAGTGCAGATGAAACCGGTGCCGAGGAAAGGAATGGTGGTGAGTGAGTACCAAGTATTTCTGAAGGAGAATATGAAGGTGGTGATGAAGGAGAATCCGAAGAGCCCCCAGAAAGAGATTTTGGGACTGGTGGGCAAGAGATACCAAGAGTTCAAGGCAGGAAGGGCCGCAGGGGAAAAGAGCGAGAGTGTGGAGATCAGGGAGGTTGATGTTACGAGTAAAGAGGGTACCCCAGAGGAGGATGGACTGGATCTCGTGTCGAGAAAGTTGGACTTTTTAGACTTGACCAGTCCTTGAGTTCTAAACTCATCTTAACACCGGCGGTAGAGTGAAACCACAAGAGCATAGTGTTTTACCACAGCTTCGTTTTATAATAAATGCTAAGCTGTCTATCTAAATCTGTCTCATATAGTTGACTTCTGCATAAACGCATCGTGAGTTATCATGCTTCAAACCATCCATCTCAATCATATCCGATTCATAAAAAGTCACGAGATCCACCCAATCCATGCACGCTTAATCCATTTCCAGTCCATTTCCTCCTTTACCATCCATTCCCCCTTACTAATACTTCAAACCTCATTAAAAAGACCCCAGTCCTTGATCTTAAACGTCTCCCACACCTTCGCCGCAAACTCCACGGCATCGCCAATCAGCCGTCCCTGCTTCCCGAGCTCCAAATCAACATCCTCCTCCGAGTACTCGCCGCGGATATGCGGTACGTTGATCGTAATCAGGATATCGGTTTTTTCCTTCTCAAGCCTAATGAGATTGAGCACGATGGCAGTGAAATCTGGCGATGGGGTGGACGAGTTAGGGTCCGGGGGTGGGGTCTGTGTTGCTATTAGGGTGTATGCTGGTGTTCCTTCTCTGTCATTTCCTCACACATCAGTTCGGTTTCATCCGGTGCTACGGTTATAGGGAGGGAGGGAGGGAGTAAGGTTCGCAAAAAGGGGAGAAAGTCATGTGATATGAGCAATAGGGGGGAAACGAACGGTAGTCTGGAAAATACAGTATTGGCCGTACTCCACACCTTCACCGTGTCGGTGTCGGAGTCTACGATATCTTCTAGGTGGGTGGTCATAGCCGCGCCATCAACAGCTGGTCCCGTTCCCGGGAGGCCGACTCGCTCGGTGATGTCGAAGATTATGCTGGTGAAGCCTTCTTTGTCAAGGTAAACTTCCTGGTGATCGGGGACTTGACGGATTGTGCTTTCACATGGTTAGCTAGGCTGAAGCTGCGGCTTGAGCTTTATATGGTTGCTTTGCGAGGTGATAGGGGGAAGGTTTACCTGACGTCGGCAAAGGTAGAGGGGAGGTCGACGATGAGAGCTCCGCCGAAGAGAGGGGTGCTTCTGAATGTTGCCATGGTTGAGGGTGGATATCGGTAAATTGAAGCTGATTTTGAAGGTTCTAATAACGAGGAAATAATCACAAGATTTGATGGATATGTGCAGGTTTTGGGAGCTTAGAGGTGGTTTCAAGCTTGCCAAGTTTATGGTTGTGTTTCCTTCGGTGACGCTGCTCGCTTGTTTTGTTTGGTGTAATCCGCAAGGAATCGTGGGATCGTTTTCCTAGAGAGTTGTGTGACTATGAGTAAAAGGTGAGAGCCAATGAGTCAATAGGCGGATTCCAATAACATGGATTTTGTGATATGAGTTGGGTAGTTAGTTAGTTGGGTTGGAATTGAATTCTCTCCTGACGTTCTGTATAGCAGATGATTGGTAGCCTTGTGGTCTTATTTAAAGTGGAGACCCCATAACTTCATAGATTCCCACCCCAAAAAAAAAAGAACGGAAAAAGAGAAAATACCAACTCGATGATTGATGGTCCTAAAAACTTATAGAAAATTGCAAAAAATAAGATCTGACGAATCAGAGATTTGGTTACAAAGATTGGATGAATGGAGTATTTTGGGCATGAACCACGGTCATCTCTGGTAAAAGGCAAGAAATGAATTCTAAGATAGTTTGTCCCACTCCAGGAATTGAAAACTCAGTTTGCACTTTATATAGGACACTCTAGCTCCAGACCCTAGAGCCAATCATAGCCCCTTAATTATCACCATTCCAGAACCAACACTCCTTCACCTATCTATTATTATTGTGCAATATAGCAATGTTTTAATTGATGATTTTATGCAATGGATGCGTATGCAAAGAACTGATCATCCCAAATGAATGCTTAATTATTCCGTTGTATGCATGCAACAGCGCTCCAACGGAGCCGAAGCTCAACAACACCTCATTGAACCCCGCGATTTCATACCTACCTACAGAGCCCTATTGACTGCAACATCTTCCTTTTTAAAGTTACACCTGTTATAGATTTATTGAGATCAAAATGGCATCAGCTAACGCAGCTTGCATCTTTTGCAAGATTATCAAAGGTAAGCTTCTTTCCATCAATCCTCAATTCTTATCTGACAGGCTCCACAGGTGACATCCCCTCCTTCAAGCTCTTCGAATCCGACAAAGTCTTCGCATTTCTCGATATCCAACCCCTTAGCAAAGGCCATGCAGTATGCCATGCTCCCTATAAGCTGTAGACCCGGCAACTGATGCGGCATAGCTTGTAATCCCCAAGTTTCATGGCGCGAAGCTGGCTGACATACCGGATGATCAATTGAGTGAGATCTTGGTATGTTTTTTCAAATGGAACAATGGCAAGAGTGGAGGCTAAAGATTTTGGCAGCCGTTGGTCAAGAAGATTGTCAATGCAACGGGCGCCGTAGACTATAATATCTTGCAGAACAATGGTCGGATTGCACACCAACAGGTTGATCATGTAAGTCGCCGCCGGGCATACAATATAAGTGCACCATATTAACTCAGACCTTAGGTTCACTTCCATATGGTAAGCTGCACCTGAGTAAATAGGAAGGGACTAGCTGCTGACACCGGTATTAGATCCCTAAACCAAACCAAGAAGAAGGCTTGTCGATGTCATGGCCAATGCAAAAGCCTGAGATGGATACATTGAAAAAACTAGCCGAGGAGCTTAAGGCGAAGATTTGAGGTACACAACGGACAAAAGTCGGGTGACAGAAGTTACCTTTGATTTACTGGAGCATTAGGAATTACAATTTCTTCAATACAATGATTAGCCTCCACTATTTCCATCGTATCCCACATTAGCTAACTATGGTAACTTCACTAGATCTCAGTGACTATTTTTCAATCTGTTGTTTCACGCTTTAAGTATCCGTAGGTTTCTCTTACTAGCTTTTTATCTGCTGCCAATTCGGATGAAGTTACCCTCCCAGGTGGTTGGATTAAGTGGGTCATATAGTAGACACCTTTCTACATGCGCAATGCTGTGTTGGCTTAGAGATTTACTTTTAGTCTAATCTTCTTCATATAAATCATTCATCTCATTAGCGGTCGTTTTGCCACCAGCAATAGAGACTTTCTCCTCCTGCTTCCGCCACAATCCAGCCAAGAACTGTGCCATTAGCAAAATCTCCTTGGCCTGTCACAAATGGATAGAAAACTCACCTCATTCGTGCTTGCTTCTTCAATACCTTTATCCTCCCTGACCTTGAGGAACCGAGGGAATCTCAGACTGAGTCCTTTTTCATCACTTACTAGCCCAATGGCAGCCGTATATGTGGGACTGATCGTGATATCCGCAAAAGCCATTTCCCAAACCTCCTGTGGCTCAAACCATACATCAGGATATCCACCTTCGTACTCCACATACCCTGGCTTACCACCTAGAACGTTGATGCCTTCGTCTTTGTTGTATTTATCTTTGTTTGCTTTGTAGAATGTGTCTGTAAAGCCGCTGATACATTTGCAGACTGCTTCAAGAGATCCGGTTTCCTCATTCCGTACAGCAAGTAATATTGGTGACCAGAACTTGGCTTTTCTTCCCTGACCATGCCACCCTGCGACGGGGATAAGATCAAGTGTGTCAAATGTCGTCGAGTAATCTTTCTTTACTTTCAGCCACGAATCAAGCCGTTTGTCGGGCTCGTAAGTAGCAAGAAGCGCTTTTCGTCTGGTGGATTTCTTCGGCTGCTCTTTGTCCTTGGCTGTAGTTTTCTGTCCCTTGCTAGGTTTTACTTGTGCGGAGGATACCGAGATATCTTCTCCCACAAGTTCATCTTGCAGAGTTGCATTCGTAAGATTGTCGAGTATTTTAACCATAATTCCTTCACACTTGACATCTGTTGCGCTTTTGAAAAATTCTAGAACTGTTTCAGAATCTTGAGATGTTGCATCTATGCTCTTAACCCAAGTGAATTGATTGGGAATTTCCGTAAAAAGGCTTCTTAGCAGCTCTCGTCTTTCTCGGAAGGGCCGCTCAAGCAAGGATTCCCCGTTCAGGTACATCAGATCAAATGCAAATAAACAAACTTCGATCTTGACGCTCCCTATGGCAACATCCTTTCTCGCGCGGTTCGAGAGCGTTTGAAATGTCTTTAGCTCGCCAGAATTTTGGTCTACAGCAACAACTTCTCCTTCCATTATGAAGCTGTTGACCCCATCACCGCGGATTTTTGGGATCATTGCCACAAGGTCAGGATACTTGTCGGTCATAAGCTCAAGATGGCGTGAAAATATGGAAACTCTCCCGTCAATATCACAATGGACTTGGGCTCTTTGGCCATCATATTTGTACTCGCAACTAAAGTCTCTACCTTGTAGCTTGCTAAGCATCTCAGAGAGATCCCTAGTAATGCTACCCAGCATCGGTCTAAGTGGAACATGCAATGAAAGACCACATCTAATAAGTAGCTCATCACAAACACCGATCTCTAGGAGTACTGGTATAAGGTCATTGTAGTTGGGTCTCTTCGCGAAACATGCCTTTACGATCTCCTCAGGCTTGACCCAAACCTCAGCGAGAGCATCTTTCTTGAGCTTCGCAAGCTCCTGCTGTGACTTGAGAGGGAAGTCAGAGCCCTCAGGGCGTGACAATAAAAAAGCTCGTGACAGTGCGATAAGCATGGTAGTTTTGACGGCTCCAATACGGAGCTTGGGTCAATTTAGCAATTCGGGTATTTATGTATTGGGATATGCAACTTACGTGCTGACATAGAGTTCTGACAATATACCGACTTTCTTCAGGTCCCCTGGCATCCTGCAATAGCTTATTCACCACACTCTGCTTAACTTCACCACTGCCAGTTCCTTGCGTATTCGCAATCTTCACTAGGGATCGGTAAACTCCTTTGATAGTCAAGGGTTTAGCCTTTCGAAGGGTGAAGCTTTGCTTCTTCTTGGCTTCAAAAGCGACATCACCTGCATCCCCTACTTTATCATACAAAGCCTTAAGGGATTTGCCGTCTAAACCGCATACGGTTTTCAATGCCTTCGAAATGGCGGACCCGCCCAGGCCTAGCTCCAAGGAGATATATGGGGGAGATATTGAATTCGTGGCTAACCAGACCTAGTATTTCTATGTCAACAGGCAGAATGGGATTCAAATAACAATACGAATCAAGAACACGACGAAGAGAAAATATGGAGATTGCAGGAACCATGAGTGTATTGAATATAACGTACGGTTGGTAATAAACTACTTGGGTCCCCTTCGATAAGAACTCTTAATAAGTTGACAAGAGTATCTACTATCTTGATTCGACTCTGCGTTGAATTGACTAACACGAAACACCTTGTGAGAAGTGCATATGAGGCATTTCCTCCCTCGGCAGCCCAATGATTTTGTAAATCACTCACATAATTCGAAGGCTCGAACATTAATGGGCTCTGGTCAAAGGGGATGTTCGAAGTGATTGTATCTTCTGCCGAAGCACCAGACTGCAGTGAGAGGGTGTTTTTGCTCTCTGGTTCCGTTGGAAGCGATGTGTTACATTGCTTCAACACTTCCACTTGGATTTGCCTCGAACCTTCATCCAACTGAACTTTACTGGTGTTAATAGTGATAACTTTTTCTTCACTTTGTATTTCGGTCCCAGTAAACCCAGATACCTGCCCTAAAGCCGTCTCTTGTTGGGACAATAGAGCAACATTGCCCGCAGATTCTTGCATATTTATCCTTGCACCAGCATCTTCTTGATCCCATTCTGCCTGTAGCTTCCTTGCCAGTTGTTCATCCGTAAGGGGTATATCTTTAGAATCATTCTTATCTGTGGCAGGTTGAGAGAGGGCGTTGTTATTTTGCTTTCCGAAAAAGAAATCGAGGTTCCGCACTGGTGTTGGAGATGCCTTTGAGCTTTCGTTGAGCTTTCGCCGTTTCGCTGGAGTACCCATGACACAATGGCGAAGACCCCAGGGAAATTACAGCGCAAATATGCGCCGCTCCAAGTGCACTGCACAGAGTTCTGCGAAGATGCTTGTTGTCTGAAGGCGATATCAGTCTCATCCATTAGATGCCGTCATAGACGCTCAAGTTGTCACGGTTGAAGCTAGAGATTGCTCCGATTGGTTTTAAGCAAGATAATATTAGAGATCTTGGGGGGGGACGGAAAGCTGATATATATCATAGGTAGCTTTAGAAATACTAGATTCTAGATTATATTACCATGAACCGTACAATGTGGTGTCGTCAAATCAATGGCGCGTCATAAAATCGCGGTTGTGTTCCGCATTTATCGCCAAGACACGTGTTCCTATCTAAAGAGCTTGACAGAACAAGATCAAAATACTGTACTCTACACCCCGACGAATATGGACTCTGAACCAGATACCAGGCTTGAGGATTATCTCAGCGATAAGTGCGTATTATCATGAGTCAAGCCCACACATTGCTGAACTTTCCTAACTCTATTCAGGTTCCAGAAATCTACGGATTTCAATGACATCGATAGCTTACTGGAAACGGTCTCCATCCAGAGACAACAGTTAGACGATCAGCTTCGTGATGCCCGAAACAAGTTAGCAAAGGCTAAAAAAGCCTCGCAGGAGAACGCAGCCCGAGTCCTCAAAGATGCTCAGCAATTTGAACAACAGCAGAGCGATGTTCAACGCCGAATTATGCTGGTTACATCCTCGGACAATGTTGACGAGGCCACAAGGCGACTGAATGGCCCGATGGAGAAGCTCAGAAAGGTGGATTTGGCACAACAATATGTCGAACTTTTGAAGGAGGTGAACGATTTAGTTTCAGATACACGATCGCATTTGCCTGGCAATCCGAAAGAAGCGCTCAAGCCATACGACCAGCTGAAAAGTCTCACTATAACACTGCGCCAAAAACAAGAGATTGCAGAGGGAGCAGGAATACATTTAGTGAACCATGTGGACCAAACAACTACACGACTTTGGGCGGAAATGAAAAAGATAATGACGGACGAATTTCAGGTTGAGCTTACAGCATCGAAATGGCCAGCAGAAAAATCAGTTCCTAGCAAAGTATGGAGGGACTGTTTTGAGAAGCTTTTAGAATTGCAGTACCCTGAATTATATGCTGCAAAAGAACCTCTCATTCTGCTCCCAATCGCTGTCCTCGCCAAGCCATTCATCCAGAATTTTAGATATCAGTTTATGAGCGAGAAAGCTACCAGTACGGGTTTGCCCCCCAGTTTGTGAAATCTTATATTGACAATTCTAAGGTCAACCGCACCATTTGGGCGATTACTATCTTGAGTGGTTTCAAGGATTAGTCCTGAAATTAGAGGACTTTTTACGAGAGGAAGTGTCTTTCGTGAGTTCCATAATAGTCCTACTGTACGTGAAGTTTTTAAATATTAATTCGTTACACTGATAGAGCCTTGCTGTGTACTTCCGTGGTTCTCCCTTGGCAGACAACACCGTCTATATTGATCCAGTCTCGGCATTTATCACAACATTTTTACCAATCTTGAAAGAGAAGACTAATACCGTAATTCATGCCATAATAAACCAAGATCCTATTATGCTGAGTCGGTTCATTGCACAACTTCTCAAATTCGACGAGAATTTGAGAACGCAATTTAGATACGACGCGGGAGACGCTGATAGAGGATGGATGGGCTTAGCAGGGGATGTTTTAGAAAATAACTTTGATCGATGGCTGGAAGTTGAGAAACGATTCGCCTTCGAACAATACGAAGAAGTAATAAAATCTCCAAAGGCTGGCCACATTGACCTCGACAGTGCTGGACAGGGGAAGACAAAGTGGACATATGGAGCGGACCGGGTCATTGATATATTGCTATCTGTAACCAACACCTATAAAAAGCTCCGCTCTTTCGACCAAAAGTTTAAATTCTTGTCTGAGATTCAAGCAGAAGTAGTGGATCGATTTCAGGGTCGGCTTGCTGAGTCGCTTGATGCCTATCGGACTATTACTTCTAGAGTCGCTCGAACTATACATGGAATCACGAAAGAAGAACAGGCGAAGCTGCAGGGTATTGGTGGCCTAGACAGCTTATGTCGAGTATACGGAAGTGCGAACCATGTAAGCCATCTTGATATCCAGTTGTCTGGGGTGTTTGGGAGTGTGGTGCTCACAAATTCTAGGTAATTAACACTTTGACGGAATGGGGAAATCAAGACTTTTTCCTGGATATATTTCTGGAACTTCAAGAACGTATCAAAACGACCTCCAATCCCAACGAGACCAATCTTGCCGGCTCAATGTCATTTGCTGAAGTCAGAGAATCTATGTCAGAATCTCTTGGTACAAACAACGACCTCGGATCAGTCTTCGATGCCTCAATTTCATCTTACAGAGAGAGGCTGTTGGAACCATCTTCTGAACTGCTCGTCCAGGCTTTCAAATATAGCTTTTCACCTTTGTTTAGGCCGTATGTAACCAGAGCACAATGGACTACCGTTGGTGAAGTACACGATTCTGGTAAAGTTCTCCTAGGCGTTTTATATACAATAGCTAATGTTCCCCCTTTTTTTAGTTACCATCAGCCCAGAATTAGATCATCCTCTAAAAATTTTAAGGGAGCAACTGAATTTTCTCACTGGAGTTCTTTCATTTCCCGCATTCCGTCGAATTTGGCGAGCAGTATGTTGCTCTTATGAACCCATTCTTGGAGAGTATAATTTTAATTAATTTTGGTATAGGCTTACGACGGTCTCGAGGAGTTTTTATGGAACGAGGTGCTCATGACCCAAACATTCACCGCTCTTGGCGCAGCACGTTTTTTACAAGATATCATCGCCATCCAGGCTGTTGTTGATAGTTCGTGTGTTGTATACCGTCAAGCGAGTGCAGACTTGGAGATGGACAAACTAAAGCAGGGCGTTATCTTGCTTAATCTACCTGTAGATGACGAAGTAAGTTAATTCCTATCCAGCAGTGATATTAGCAGAGCGTTCCATTTCGCAGCATTTTTGGTAGAACCTGTTCCCGTTCTAACTATCAAATAGGCTTGTGGCCCATCACTGAAGAACGGTACTGAGGCTAGAAATGTTCTCAATTTAGGGCTCATTGAAAGAGATGAGGCTCGGAGGATCATTGCAGCACGGATAGAGTTTGACGAACAAGAATGATACTAGAGTAGATGCCTATATGTATATATCTAGCAACATCGAGTAGTGTGAGGAGCTTGATACACCTCTTAAGCTACATTCCAACATAAGTAGAGACCCAAATACTGCAACCATTATCTTGGGAGAACTATATACACCACAATATCTTCATATGGCATGGACTGGAATGGATTTCAGTCAAAAGAAACGCTTTATTTCATTGCAAATTTATGCTATATTTTCTCCCATCCCATTGAATTTCCCAGCCGGTCCTAATGCACCTATTCCCAAATCCCCCCCTTAAGCCAACAGCATTTAACCAAATCTGGTCTCCTTGTCCTCGATAGGAATCTCCTTGCCAGTAGTACTCTTGTATTGTCCACGAATGAAATCCGAGATCTGCTCATCCTTAGCCTGCTCAACAGCAGACTCATTGTCCTGTGCACCGTTTCCTAAGAATTTCTCTTGAACAAAATCAATTCCTGTATCGAGTGCATATTAGCCATGGACATCTTACGAGGTGGGATGGGCTTTTGGAAGGAGGAAGCGAACCCTTGTCAAGATAATCCTCGTTCTTCTCACTTTCCTTTCCACCACCGGCAGCAGAGTTTAATTTGTTACCAATACCACTAAGGAATCCACCCTCCTCCTTGTTCTCTTGGGCGGGCTCGCCTTCACGACGTTGTTGGTTCTGTTGGGTGGCTGCTCCGTTGTCCTTGTCTCCCCCGGTGAAGTTCTTGACGAAGTCCATATTGATGGTGTTGTGTTTTGTAGTTGAGGTAGGTATAGGTTTAATTTGAGGCGTTGCGTTGGAACTAGAAATTATAGAGTTATAATGAGCGAAGATGATAAAGAGGAGTTGGGTTGTTGGTGTTATAGTAAAGCAAAAGAGGGGAGGAGATCTTGATTGAATGCCAAGGTGACGTGCGCCGAGATTCATGCACAATCACGTTATTGGAAGTGGATATTCACGCCTTATGAGGTAATTATTGGTAGATTATCAGGGAAAGGCTTGCTTGTAATGCCTTCTTTTTTCTGTGTGTTTTCAGCTGGTTTGGGATTGGTTTTCTGGTTGTGCGAATTCTTGCAAGGCTGATAATTCAAGCTAAGGAATGAAGCTATATATATATATGTATGGGAATTATTATATCTTCTTATGGTTGAGCGGATATACGTCACTTTGTCTTAAATAATTAACCCATGGCCTTGTCTACTATCAGAGCTTGTGTCTCACGAGTATTTGAAGAAAGACGAAAATGTATGGCATATCACCACACTCCATTCTCAGCTGAAGCAGTTTCCAAAACACAAAATAGCGGGGGCCAAAGCCCCCCTGAGCTCCGATAAGCTTAAGCGAGATACGATAAGGACGATCTGATCTGTAAAATGTGGGGAATGTAAACATCAGATCCATCCAAGTGTATACTTTCCCTTTTCCCCTACTACTGCCGTATCACTTCTCTACAGTCTCCTGGACAACCAAAAGGATGGCGGAACACCACCGCAAAATTGAGCTTCAGTCCCCAGACGACCTTCAATACTTGATATCTAATGTGCGACGCGTCGCGCGCCAGATGATCGACAAAGACCTTCCTCCTATGCCGGGCATGGACGAGGATCCCATGCGACAACGCGTTGAACAACTGGTACAGGATTATATACGCCGGGTCTTTCTCACTACGGGAGATAATATAACGATTAACGGCATGGCCCCCGAACCAGCGATGCTAGAAAAAATGTTGCTTGAAGAGGGTGGCGAGCAAAGTGTAGAAGAACACGAACCATTCGACTCTAAATTATGGGAGAGAGCGAAAGAGTTAGCACGGCAGGAAGAAGAAATGATTGAGGAGATTGCAAGTTTGAGGCGAAAAATGCCGGGGGTTGCAGTTGAGGGCGCTAGGAAGGGGGAGAAGCTGGATGACGAAGGGGTTTTGGGGAGGTGGGTGGAGAGTGTTCAGAAAGATGATACCGTGGATCTTGGGGTGAGGGGGCTGGATAGACAGGAGCAGGTGGAGAAGGATTGGGTGAGAGGGGTGGAGGGACTAGGAAGGTTGAAGAGGTCACTGCCGGAGATGGCGGCGAAGAAGGAAAGGGCAGAAAAAGTGGAGGCGTATGTTCTGAGCGAGGCTGCAAGATAGGAATCCATTGATATCGGCTCTAGAGATGGCTTCTCTGATGCATAGATGCCTAGGAGGGTGGATTGGATTTAGGCTGGCGTTTAGGTTAGATCGAAGAACGACTGGCGTTATGATATGCTTCGTATACCGAGGTAACATGAATACATGCACTGCAGAAGCAGTATATTTTGAAATAGCTTTATTCATTCGAGTGAGTTCAAAATGGCCTTCATTAAAGAAAGTATCTACAAGTGAGACGTCTGTTCCTGTAATATTTCTACGTGAATTGTGGTGTGATTATTTTAAATAGGAGAGCCTCCTAGACATCTGTCAATTCGAAGACATCGGCCTACTCGCTGCCAAATGCATAGCTACCAACTTTTTAATACTTCCAACCTAGCCTACACTCTCAAAATAGTGTAGGGTTATCTAGCTGAGGACATGGATTGATTCAGATTGTAACTCCACCGACCAAGAGTTCGTCTTGTTTATCCGTAAGTTCTACCACAACTGCTTGCTGTTCTGTACTTGACTCAACTGACTTCGCTACGAAGTCACTTCGACTGGATCCACCCTGACTTCATTTTCGTCTTGCTCGTCCTGGTTCTGATCTCCGTACACATTTCGGCTTCCATTTTCATCCATTCCAACTTTCTTGACTTTCAATTTTGCTTCCTTCCGCTTTGGAATGACTTGAGTAAACGCCACTCCCCAATCCCCTGTTTCTAGCCACCTTAGCATAATCTCCACTACGTGATTGACTGCTAGAACAGATCGACTTTGCATAGTCATATACTCCCCAATGGGAAGTTTGGCTGTAGGTATACCACGCTCACATGCTCTTTTGTAGCAAAGACCTTTGTGGCGATTCTTGTCGACAATGGCACCGACGATGTAGCTAGTATTGGGAGAGAGCCGCTCAAGAGTATAGGGCGAGTCGGCGGTTAGATAGACGATTGAAGGTTCGCCGTTCAGATGTTTGATAGCTTCAGCAACCGGTATAAAGATTGAATCTTCTGTGTGTTGTGTGGTAGTCACAATACTGGCCGAAGTCGAAACATCTTCCAGTAGCTGCGTCGAGCTAGTGACATTCCCAACACCGCATTTCTCGACAGCCTTAATGTCGGAATCTGTTGGCAGCTGAACAGGTGTCGCTACAGGTGACATGGCTGTCAGAAGCTCGCTTGCTACACTTTCCGAAGTCGTTCCAGAGGCTTCTGCCAATGGACCGGCCAACCTACCCCCTTCAGGTCCTTTCATGACAGCTTCAAGTTCTTTTGCTGCAGCCACAAAATCATTTTCCGTAAATGTAACACCTTTCCAACTTAGGTGGTTGTTATTGAGAATCGTTTCAAATCTAGTCTTCAGCGCGCCGCCATAAGAACTAATGACAAAATGTGTCCGGTAAGAGTTCTTCTTGTTCTCAGAATAGCATCGTGTAAGCTGGTTACTTAAAGAAAGCAGCTCCTTCTCAAGCATATAAGTTTCAAAATCGCAATCCATGATCAAAGTCAATGGAACTTGAATAGGTCGTTTGGTTCGTTTCTTCTGCTCTTCTAATGCATCTACTGGTATCACTGCCACTCCAGCCTCAGCATCAACCACAGAATCAGCCTGTTTTGCCGCTCGTTTTCGAGCCTGTTTCTCCTTATGCTTCTCTCGCCTCTTGAGTCGTCGGTCCTCCAATCCGGCCTCCCATGCTTGAGCTTTTCTGAGCTTCTTCAGAGCACTTTTGGACATTTTGGGCCCATCCTCTGATTGCACGGCCATAGTGGCATTACTTTCGCCATCATTCAGCTCTTTCAATAATTGATCGTCAGCGGCCATAACATCATTCTCTGCATCGTTGACACCAGAGTTTGGTGAAATAGTAGTATCTGTTACATCTTCAGACCTGCTCAGCCTTCGAATCTTAAAAGGACGCTCCTCGGTGTCAGACATCTTGAATGATGTCTATGGAGAAGTCAACGAGCCTAGAAAACTCCTTGGAGAGAAAGTTCGTCTCGTGACTCAAACGAGTAAAAGAGGTTCTAAAGTGGTTTTGGGCGGTGTACCATGGCAGAAACGCGAACTTTAGCTGATTATGGGGTACCTTTATTCGCACGGCGCGTCCTCGCGTCTCGCTCAAAAAGAAATCAAGGAGCTATCATAAATGGTTGGGTATTCTTCAAAGCCATCAATGATCACAAGGAGTCTACGACCTGTTCTCATATCTTCAACATGTCTTCCCGTCCAGAACTTAAGGTACATATTCTTCTAAATCTAATTGCCACCGACCCTAACTTCCCACAGGTTGATGATGAAGGTGGATTCATCAAGTTTTTCAAAGCTCTTCCTGTGAAGGAAGATGATACAATTAGAGTGTTTGAACGTTCAGACTTCTACACGGCCCATGGAGATGATGCATCTTTCATTGCCCGCACGGTGTGTCTCGAAAGCAATCACAAATTCCATAATGTCCTTACTGACAACTGTTAGGTGTACAAAACTACCTCTGTACTACGGCAGTTAGGCAAAAATGACTCTACTGGTCTTCCTTCAGTTACTATGACTATAACTGTCTACAGGAATTTTCTCCGAGAGGCTCTTTTTCGGTTAGGGAAACGAATCGAAATATGGCAGTCGACATCAGGCAAAGGGAATTGGAAAGTGGGTAAACAAGCTTCGCCAGGGAATCTACAAGATGTTGAGGAGGAATTAGGTGGGCAGTTTGATGGCGCACCTCTAATACTGGCTGTTAAGGTTTCTGCAAAGGCTGCAGAGGCAAGAAATGTTGGCGTATGTTTCGCAGATGCTAGTGTCAGAGAATTAGGGGTCAGCGAATTCCTGGATAACGATCTGTACTCGAATTTCGAATCATTGCTTATCCAGCTCGGCGTGAAGGAGTGTCTAATACAACAAGACAAATCTGGGAAAGATATTGAATTAAGTAAGCTTAAGGCAATTATCGACTCTTGCGGTATTGCCATATCAGAACGAGCCTTACCCGACTTTAGCACAAAAGACATTGATCAGGATTTAGCTAGAATCTTGAAGGATGAAAAGGCTGCTGGTACTCTACCACAAACAGATTTAAAGCTTGCTATGGGATCTGCAGCAGCCTTGATCAAATACCTCGGCGTGATGCACGATTCATCGAATTTTGGCCAATATCAACTTTATCAGCATGATCTTACCCAATTTATGAAACTCGACGCTTCAGCACTAAAAGCACTGAATCTCATGCCTGGTCCACGAGACGGTGTCAAAAGTATGTCTTTATACGGCCTTCTGAATCATTGCAAGACCCCGGTTGGAAGTAGGCTGCTTGCACAGTGGCTTAAGCAACCATTGATGAATATAGAAGCGATTACAAAGAGACAGCAATTGGTCGAAGCATTTGTGGAAGACACTGAGTTACGGCAAACTATGCAAGAGGAGCACCTACGGTCTATACCAGATCTGTACCGCCTTGCGAAACGGTTCCAGCGAAAGTTGGCAAACCTTGAAGATGTCGTAAGAGCATATCAGGTGGTTATTAGGCTACCAGGGTTTATCAACACCCTTGAGGCTGTGATGGATGAGCAGTATAAAGATCCTCTGGATGAAGCATACACTACAAAGCTTCGCGAATACTCAGACAGCTTGGCAAAATTGGCAGAAATGGTAGAAACAACAGTGGATATTGATGCCCTGGACAACCATGAGTTTATCATCAAACCTGAGTTTGATGACGGATTGCGGACTATTCGGAAGAAGCTTGACAAGCTGAAGGATGAGCTCGACCGAGTTCATGAAACTGCCAGCCGGGATTTAGACCAAGAAATGGACAAAAAGCTATTCCTGGAAAACCATAAAGTACATGGATGGTGTATGCGACTTACCAGAACCGAGGCAATTTGTATTCGAAATAAACAGAATTACCAGGAGATCTCTACTCAAAAGAATGGTGTTTATTTCACAACTCATAAGTTGCAGAGTATACGAAGGGAACACGATCAGCTCTCCCAAAATTATAATCGAACACAAAGCAGCCTTGTTAATGAGGTAGTAAGTGTAGCCGCATCCTACTGCCCAGTTCTCGAACAACTAGCCGGTGTGCTCGCACATATGGATGTGATAATTAGCTTTGCGCACTGCTCAGTGCATGCACCTACATCATATGTACGCCCAAAGATGCATCCTAGAGGCTCTGGTGACACTATTTTGAAGGAGGCTCGCCATCCATGTATGGAAATGCAGGATGACATACAATTCATCACAAATGATGTTGAGCTAAAAAGAGGAAGTTAGTAAATTTGTTCATTATTTGTTCCACCCCCGTTCCTCCCCGTTCCTCCCCATCCGAAGTTTTGTAAGGTGCAAGCGCACTTGGGCATGCTTCCTTCCCAACCATGGATGCCTCCGCCCTGCGGTCTCAATCATGACAGCTATGTCGCGTTGGGAGAGACATCAAACTTCCGGGATGCATCTCGAGACTGTCAACCCCGACCTTTTACCTGAAGACAAATCGTACTTTTGCAAGCTCTGCGATCGCAAAATTGGTGAAGCTCGCGCTTTCAAAAGACACAACACCGGCAAGAGGCATCTCGAGAAGGTTGCGGCAGTAGCAGATCGACAGTACCGATTCTTTTAGGAAACTTTTGGTCCACCGTTGCTAACTATTCTTTGTACAAAAGGTTTTTCTATAATTACAGGTCCCAATTGCGGCGGTAAGAGTACATTTATTCGTCAAATTGGTGTTATAATCTTGATGGCACAGATCGGCTGCTTTGTACCTTGTACCGAGGCTGAACTCACGATCTACGATTGTATTCTTGCTCGTGTTGGTGCCAGTGATTCACAGTTGAAAGGTGTCTCGACTTTCATGGCCGAGATGCTCGAAACCGCCAATATTCTAAAGTCGGCAACCTCAGAATCTTTCATAATTATTGATGAGCTCGGACGTGGAACCTCCACATATGATGGATTTGGTCTCGCATGGGCAATATCCGAGCACATCATTAAAGAGATTGGCTGCTTTTCCATGTTTGCTACCCATTTCCACGAGCTCACAGCACTCGTAAACTCCTATCCACAAGTGCAGAATCTGCATGTCGTTGCACATATCGACGCAAAAGACGATGACAAATCTAAACGTGAAGTCACACTTCTCTATAAAGTCGAAGAGGGCATTTGTGACCAGAGTTTCGGTATCCATGTTGCTGAGCTAGTGAGGTTTCCTGAGAAGGTTGTAAATATGGCCAAACGAAAAGCGGATGAGCTGGAAGACTTTTCTGGGAAACAAGAAGCAAATAAACTAAATGTGGGAAAAGAAGATGTGGAAGAGGGGAGTGCGTTGGTTAAGGACATATTGGTGAGATGGAAGGAAGAATGTGAGGGTAAGGGATTAAGTCAAGAGGAGATGGTGAGCAAAATGCGGGAACTCGTGAAAGGCGACGAGAAATTACTTGCCAACCCTTTTTTCAAATCCATCAAGGCTCTGTAATCTAGTCTAGATGACTAGTTGCTTTGGCGTTCCGGAGGTGTAGGGATGGGTTTGGTATCTAGCCTGGCAAATTGAGCGCTGTTACTGTGTAATATTGGATTCTATATCATATTTAAAGCTTGCTCTCTTTTAAATTTACTTAAAAGTCTGCATGTCCCTGTACTCTTTTCATCAGAAGGACGTAACTGTGCTGAGGCGGGTATTGGGGCCTCAAGTTGGAGCTCTTCGGTAACTCTAATTATACCTTCACCTTTGGGCTGAGAATTGATTCGTTCCCGCATACTAGAAAGTAACGTAAAGCAAGTGGGAGTTGTTAAGGAAGTGGGGAATTCAAAATATATATTAAGCGAGTTTTGAAAAGGGGTATGAAGCTAGGCTGCCTCACTGCTAAAGCCTCCACCTTCACAACTTTTCATCGATCTAAAGCCGCTACATAATAAGGCAGAGGAATTTTGTTTGGTTCTGGTCGGTTTATAAGCAGCAAAGCGTGGATGTATCAACAAATGGGTATGCGCTGAATCAATTATAATACACTTCTACCTCGATACCCATTGCCATTGATCATTATGCATAGCTTTCTTCTTCATCCTTAACCACTAAAACCAGGAAGTTATTGTGACGAATCTGTTTCGATTCATATCACGCAAAGTATCTCGGTTCATCAAAGACGTGATATGCATGCCCACGAACACCTTCGCCACGGAATATTGCCGGGAATCTCATTCCTTCTGGCACCTGGTTCTCAGTCACCACCTTATCCCTTACCTTTGCAGCCATAGCTGGCTTCTCTCCGACCTTGAACTTTCCGACTTGGAGCTCAGTATCAGTGATCGTGGATCTGCTCACACGTGCGTAACCAGTTCGCTTCAAGCCTTTGTAGAGAATGTATTCACACCAACGATCCCAGTCTGAGGGGTCAATGTCGTACATTCCGGATTTTTGAGATACGTAGGTGTTGTAGTTACCTTCCAGAGGTTTGGTTACGAGGTAAGATAGGAGGATGGCGGGGCGAGAAGTGGAGCCCATTAGATCAGCCAGGTATTCAGATTGGAGACGACGGTCTTCGGGGTCTTCTTCTTGACCAGAGTGGAATACAAATACATCTACGAGCTCGCCATATATGTCAAGTGTGGCATGGATCGCGGGAGCTAATTCACCAACGGGCGAAGGTAGCAGATGGTGAGTTGAATTGACAATGGGGAATTTCGATAACAAGGCTGCGCCCCATGTATGTTTGTTTGGTCCTGGCCCATAGTCAACATACATACCGAGATCTTCTGAGAGGAATTGTGTTGTATCTCTATTGCCCATGATGATTCTTTGAAGATCAGACTCTAGCAGTCCTATCACGTCAATCTCTAGCTCCTTGATAAGATCACGCATGCGATATTCCGACGACCACATGTCATTGTCGAGGGAAAAGTGGATAGTCCAGATCCCTGCGGTGAAGATCTTCTCATCCTTATGGTACGGCGTATAATCGTAAGTTGGGAATCGAAGATAGGCGACGGAGATGGAGAACAATTGAAGTAGGCCCAGTACGTAGAGATAATGCATTCTCTGTCTTCGTGTATGAGGGGATGAAGTGACTTGTTTGATTTCAGCTCCAGGAGTAGATGAAACTGCTGCGAAAACACCACATCCAATCAAAATCATCGTTGTCGTCATAACCCAGTCGGTACGTTCACGGACCAGTGGCCCACCAGGAACGAAAGCATACGCGACCACCCAAACATGGAACAATGTCATGAAGTTGTAAGAGAAGAAGCCAACACCGAAAGTGATGCCTGGACTGTTCCTGGCCGCTAACCTAATCAATGGCACAGATACAGCCATGAGGTAGGCTGCCAGAGTAAGTCCACCGTAGTAACCAGTCCAGTTGGTTTTTACCGTCAAAATCGCTGCACCG
>Ga0247734_1000519_pt1 | contig 33445 bp, 34 predicted proteins | sample UWRJL103311B2_FD_180933 | JGI IMG/M metagenome (GOLD analysis project Ga0247734, IMG submission 180933) | Plant litter microbial communities from Arlington Agricultural Research Station in Wisconsin, United States - UWRJ-L103-311B-2 | ecosystem: Environmental > Terrestrial > Plant litter >...
TTCAGTGCCATGATTTACAACCTCTTCCTTTTACCCGAGCAGGTGACCCCTGGGTCAGGTGACTTTCCCCAACGCCTTGTATAAGGTCCTGACAAGGGGCTCGGCTCTGAGGTTCTCTCAGAACTGACCCCTGGCAAGTCACGTGATGGACCCCGGGATCCCAGGACCTAGCCTTGGCACGAAAGGTTTTATATAAGTAGAATAGTTTTATTAGATAGGAGCTCCGTGCTCAAATTATTATAGTTAGCAATATAGATTGTTTACTTAGTAATAACTTTAATTCTATTTGAAGACCCCGAATTCTAGTTAACTACTTCTCCCGCAATACCAACCTGACAACCCTTTATAGTCACCGCCAAGAAGTAACCGAAGATTTCTACAAAACCGCGTTTTTTCGTGATACCGCATTTCTATTTCTATTACAAAATATATACAAAATGCCACTATTACACTCTCTATTATAGCAATGCGATAAGAACTCACGAAAGGCAAAGGAATTAACTCTATATTAGCAGGGGAAAATATAGGGGATGACAAACAAGGGCGCAGGGTATTCTACTATTAGTAAAGAGTACAATTTGCCATTTACTATAATTTATAACACCTTACAAATAGACACTTTATAGGATAAAGGGAAATCGCAGCCACGATTTAGGGCTAGCAAAAGCTATATAGAAGCCGAAGAAAGATGTATATTACAACATATACGCTTTAATTCTAAGGACACTTATGCCCAGGTCATTATAGCCTATTTATTAGGATATAAGAAGAATATAGTCAAAAAGATTCTAAAGGAGCATAGCATACAAAACTGGAAAGTAAAACGCTAACCTTTTCTAATACAAAAGCATGCCGATCAACGATATATCTAATATCTACGAAATCGGCACCGAAACCCTGAGGAATAAGGTATAATAATATGGTTAGATAAGTACTTGATTAAACGTGGCAGGGGGAAAAGAGACGAATAGGTATTTTGGACGGCAATATAGAAATGGCGCCCGAAGATGGTTCAAACTTATAGCACGAATAAGAATATGAAGGTTATGGTCTAAGGCTGTTTTTGGGATCTCGGCCGAAGTAATCTATATATTATAGATTAAGATTTTGAGAGTAAGAAATATGGGTATTCTGCCAATTTTTATCTGGAGGTTTTGGAGGCCGAATTGAAACTATAGCACGATTAATTAGACTCTGGCTATGAATTTATGCAGGATAACGCTTTTATATATCAAGTTTATAAGGTTAGAGACTGGTTTATTAATAATAATATTATACAACTTGAATATTGGCCTCCTTATAGCCTAGATCTTAACCCGATCGAGCATATTTGGTAGCACTTAAAAATAAGAATTATAGATATATTTCTATAAATAGCAACTAATAAATTAGAGAGTGAAGACGCTAGGCAACGTTTAGAGTCTTATTTATAGGCAGCTTGAGATATTTTAGATTAGTTACTGTTTGATAATATTAGTAGTAATATATAGTCTAGAATAAAGGCTTGTATTAAGGCTAAGGGGTGGCATATTAAGTATTAGATTGTTTTGTATTTGGGGGAGTTTTTTGTTCTAATAAGAAAAAATTACTTGACATTTCTCTATATTTTGCTTATTTTATATACTATTTAATACAAGGTTTTAGGTTTTGGTCATTAAATAGATTTTATAGTGAACTATTATAGGGTTGCCAAGAAAAGATCTTCGAATATTTATTGGTAAGTACTATAGCCCTACTAGGTAGGATATTAGGATCGTTACAAGCAGGCGGGTAACGACCCACAAGATCTTGATTATGCGGAGGATTACGTAGAGGAAATAATGTATAAGTTCATGAAAAATCAAGTAAGTAATATAAAATCTAAGTAATTAGGCTATTACTAATAATATAATAGGAGGATAATCAAGTAAATAAGCAAGTTTGGAGGTTCTTGAAGGAAGGATTAGTTAAAATTGAAATGAATTAAATCTTTTTTTTATTTATTCTTATTAATTATATTAATTATATTAATTATATTAAGTTATATTTAATAATACTTAAATAATTTAAATAACTATATTACACGGTGTAACGGTTAGGTCGTAAGTTCCGGCCTTAGGCTTCTAGAACACTTGTCCTAGAACTGATTCTCTTCTAGAAGCTCTCTTCTAGGAGTGGTTTTCTTCTTGATACACTTCTTCCCGAAAGCACGTGCTTCTAAAACCCCAGGGCTTCTGGAAGCCCTTGTCATCTAGAACCAGGTCGTGACACAGATCACTCGCTTACGCGTCGGATACCTATAAAAATGCTGATGCGCGCTCAAAATCACCCTTTCCTTTCTATCTATCGATCCTTCTTAACCAAATTTTAACCAAATCAAATAAATTTATCGTAAGACTTTTCTATATCTTCTTTTTTAATTCTACTATATTAGACTTTATCCCGTTCGTTGTGGTTATTACAGTCAATTGCTTTCGAACCTCGATTGTGGCTAACATCGCTACCGAATATTAAGTCAAGTCAATATTATTATATTATATTTCTTAATATTAAAACAGCGACTAATTACAATGCAGGATGGCTCTAGTTCAATCGAAACCTACTGCCCCAGTCTCCTCGTTCTTCAATCCTCGACCACGTCGCGCTGGGACTACACGAGATTATACTACAATCCAGCGGGTAGAAGTCAACCTATCCAATCCGACCCGCACTTCTACTACCGCTGCCTCTACCTCTACGTCGAATAACACATCTGCGAATACATCCCCATCCTCCTCATCGTCCTCTACCTCAATGTCCGACCTTCCTAAAGGAGATATAATTATATGTGCTGTGCCGGAGGGTCATAAGGACTTCCCTGATAAGAATATGCCTGATATTCCCGAACCTGATCTCACTCTATATAAGATGACGGCAGAGGAAAAGGCAGAGTCTATTAAGAAGTGGAAGGAGTATAAAGCCAAGCACGAGAAGAAGAAGAAGAGAGACCGCAGTAGCCATGCCTACTAGTATATGAAGTGTGAAGCCGTACCTGGGGTCTTCTACGCTGAGGTGTCGGGTGGCCCAAAAATCCTTTAGGAGTATAGATATACCTGTACACACTGTATTGTAAAGCGCTCCCTGTGCAAGCTATTCGACGTTCTTGAATCAAACCGACACGGAGCTACAACTGGGATAGTAAAGCATTTTAGAAGGGCGCACAAGATCACGCAGGCTTCTCACTATGCTCGGCTTCGGGGTTATTAACACGGTCCTGGCAATACCGATTATACAGAAGTCGACCCATGGAGTAATACCCAAGCAACTTGTCGTTGACTCATAGCTAGGGAGGCAACTCGACGCTTCTTTGTCAAACACCGGGCGCCTTTTTCAACGGTAGAAAGTGAAGCGTTTCAGGAGATGTTCTTAGTACACAATGCCCAGTGTGCCTACAAGAACCGGTTTACTCTACGCAACGGCATATTTGATGATTTTAAAGCTCGACGCAAAGAACTAGTAATCGAGTTACAGTTTAATTGTATAACCATCTCCTTGACTCTCAATATCTAAACTGCACCAAATCGAGTACCAATCTTCGCTATTATTGGACACTGGATTACGCCAGACTTCCAAGAACGTGAGGAGGTTCTAGACTTCATTGAGCTCACGGAGGCCCATACTGGAGAAGTGCTTGCTGTTTACGTCGAGAAATTACTAAAGGAGATTAACATTACGGAGAAGCTATTTAGTATTACTGGTGACAACGCCGGAAACAATAGCACACTTTGCAGCGACCTCTTTAAGAAGCTCAAAGCAAAATACGACGATAAGGTTGATAGCCTAGTTGGGAAGCCTCGGATGCGTTTTCACGGCAAAGAAAGTTGGATTCGCTGTCTAGCTCACGTCACTTCTCTGATCTGTTCCGACGTTCTCAGCGACCTTAAAGCTGGCTCTGCGAAAAAGGCCAAGAAGATACTAAATAGCTGGAATGCGGAGCATGAGTGTAACACTTATATTCTTCCTGATGACGGTGGTCGCAGTTCTATTGCAAAGGTTCGTCTTTGTAACCTCTGAATGCTACGAAGCTTCCCTCAAAAACACGACTGGCAAAACATAAGTCCCCGAATAAAGCATCGCCGACCCATTTACAACGTTGATACGCGCTGGAATGCTGCCCTCGATATGATCGAGCAATTTCTTAACCTTGAACCGGAATACATTGAATACATTAAGAATCACCCTCAAATCGCATGCCTTCTACCAACAGATCACGAGATTATCGCACTCTACTAGTTACGGAAGGTTTTGACCCTATTCAAGACTCTTACTTTACGTGTTTCGGAGACCATGCCATCGTTATCACAGAGCCTCGACCTCTACTGGGATCTAGACGACATTATTACGTAAGTGGTTGACGGTAATAGCATATACTCGGAGCTTGATAACAATGTTCGGAGGACCTTCGGAAAGGCAAAACTAAAGCATGTCAAGTATATAGAGAAGTTAGACCGCAATTCCATAATCTACGCCGCTCACTGCCTCGACCCACGTCACAGAACCTCCTCGATTAAGACGATAATGCTCAACAAAGCTAACGACGTAATCACTTTAATCAAGAAGTATTTCAAGGGGGAGTGGCCAAATGTTGCAACTACAACTTCACCGGGTTTAACTTCAGCTTCTGATGCCAACTCACGCCCTGACGGGCTCTCTATTGCGCAGTGGAAAGCTATCCAGCAGCAACGCAAACGTGAACGAGAAGTTTCTGCGACTCTGGCTATATGCGAACTCGATCGCTGGTTACGGTCACTTCTAATTGCAGCTGACGAATCATCATATAAGGATCACGATTTCGTGCTAAACTGGTGGAAGGAGAATCACAAACAATGGCCAGCAATGGCAGCGGCGGCACGCAACCTCTTAGCATGTTCAGCTTCAGAAGTCGACGTCGAACGCCTGTTTAGTGGATGCCGCGATAAGTATAGATTACAACGTCATTCGCTAAAAGCGGAGACAGTACGGAGTACGAGTCATGACCCTTCTACGATCAGCTTACAAAGCACAAGACCAGCGCGACAGCGACCTGATTAAGTACGCAATAGAGCAAGATGTGCTGATCAACAGAAACAGCATACTCTGGCGGCCTGCCGATAGAATTGATAGTCACATTGTAGGCAAGTATATCATCATGTTATCTTGATTAGATGCTAATCTACGCTGTTCCGCAGACCCTAATCAACCCAAAGAAGCTGAAGCCGAAGCTGAAATCGGCAGTGACAACGATATCTATAATTCTCCTACTCCTACTCCGATATCTACGAGTATAATAGAAGTGGATGGTTGAGTCTGCTGCGGCAGTGAGGTCTGCGGGCGAAAGTTGTAGGTTCAGGCATTTGGGCATATAATTGAGCGATCACAACATGCAATTGGAGCTTCAAAAGCGTCTTAATTTGCGATTGTGTACACTATATAATGGAATCATCGAATTGGACCAGTTTCAGGACAAAAATCGGACTGTTTTGATGCAGGATTCAGACCGATTCATGAACCTCCCGAATCAGCTAAAATTGACCTCAAAACTGACGAATCAGAGGCCATGGATTCTGAATCAAAACACCTCGAATTTGATTCGTTTGATTCAGGTTTGGTTCGAAAAATTCGAGAAATTCGGCTTCAAATCTCAGCCGTAGCCTCACTCTCTCGCATCCCCGCCCTCCACGACTGCGGCGGCCACGGTATCTGGTCCACTCCGCATGACTGGACTAAACTCCTCGCCATGATCCTCTCCGACGGTGCCAGCATCCTCTCCAAGTCAAGCATCGACGAAATCTTCGCACCGAAGACTGTCGGCTCCACAGACTTGCAAGAGTTACTGACGGGGCCTCTGCGCGCTTCGCTGCGCTCGACCGTTGATGCGGATGCGGGCCGTATTGAAATGGCGTTGGGAGGGCCGCTGTATATGGACGGGCTGCCTGGTAAGCGTTCAGCAGGGACGCTACAGTGGGCTGGGAGGCCGAATCTGTTCTGGTGGATAGATCGCGCAAAGGGGGTAGCTGCGACGACGTTTACTCAGGTTATTTCGCAGGCCGATGCCAGGTTTGAGGAGTTGACTAGCTGTTTGGAGAAGGCTGTTTATGCGGATTTTTGTTAACTGTAAAGAGATGAGATGGATGGAAGCTCTTCTCTAGCCTTTGGGGGTGAATATGATATCATGACATGAGATTGGGTCTACGCAGTATTTAGACTTGACTTCGGTTGCTAGTCGAAGAGGGATTCCACATTCTTGGAAGTACTTGCTTTTTGATACTTAAGATTACTACGATATGAAATTGAATATCTGCCAGCCTGGAGATACTTTTACTGCCCTTGCCAGTCTTAATCTCACTTTATGGACTCAGAGAATGTACCTGAACTGTCGGGTTTGCCTCCACCGCATAAGCTGAGGAGATCCAAGACCACGTCCAAGTTCTGTATCGTCGAATTCAAGACCATTTCGAATGAGTTGGATTTCTGCAGGCCCAAAAGCACGAGTATGCACTTTCGGACCTCCTCCACAACGATATGAGGTTACTGGTGTAACGTATTCGTGTACAGTATCGTTTCCGGTGCATTTTGACAGCACTGACGGTTTTAGCCATGACATACACACGAGAACTGTGCAAACATTAATCACGGGAAATGCTTACAGTTAAACACGCCTTGCTCATCGCATAGGTTTGAGAGATACAACTTCGACAGATTTGGAAGTTGGAAAACATGCTCGATGACCTGCTTCCATGACCCATCTGTGAGTGTCATTTCTTCAATCGAGAGGTCCGAGATAGTCGGATGGTTGTTTAAGAACTTCAATAATGATTTTCCGGATGCAGGCAGACCCCTGAGGAAAACTTGTGTCAAACACGGTAGCTTGACATCGTTGGCGACATGTTCAAAGATCTTTCCATATTTACTGGATGAGCCTTGCAGCGTGTTCAGCATGTGGAGATCGAATGCATCCAATTTAGGCATCAGGCGGAGCATGGCTGCCACGCCAGGAAAGTTCTCTTCCGCGGTCGCTTCAGGAGTATCATTTGCGTATCGACCGACTTCCTCTTCTGCGTACTGACTATGATCCGAGTCCTATACAAAATATGGTATTAGAAAATGAAACATGTACGATATATCATTCTATAACCATGCAGAACCTACCGACAAATCCTGGTTAGCTACAGCTGTGCCATTCGACTCATCTCTTGCTGGTTCGGTTCTCGAAAATGTCGTTTGTACCCTGGTCGAGAAGCTGATGGCAAAGTTCTCGATTGAAGAGAAAGATGAGGTAAAATCGGATGAAGCTTCAAGTTGTGCCAGGTGAGAAGTCACATCAAAAGATGTTACACTACATCGGGGCGTCTGGCGGTACACGAGCAGCGTATTCAATAAGACTCCACTCAAAGCAATTGCAGATATCGTAACCTGGTAGACTTCTGACGCGCGAACGAATACTGGGTGCCAATCTCCAGCCTGAGCTGTCGAAACTCGTACATGAGGACGTTTGGTGACGCTTGCATCTATATCAAGCATGTTCAACGTTCCATACAGCCGCAAAACAATAGCCAAGGCATCAATAGTTTCAGGCATGGTCTGAAGTCTTTGGTGGTTCTGTTGGGCGTGCATCCACTTCAAGTCTGAGGTCGCTTGCGCCAGCTCATCATCCGAGAGTTTATGCTCCCAAGTTGTAGTGAAGACGCCTTTAGCCTCCACAGTCTGACGAGTTTTGGTTCTGAGCATGCGATCAAGCTCGGAGGTATCAAATATTGCAGCGACCACATCTAGTTTCGTGACAGTTGGGGATGCGATGCCAATTTCTTCTGCTTCTGTAGACTCTCAATGCTGAGATCGGTAGTCTGTTGGACGAAAAAGCTCTTGAACCGGGGACCGATGTAAGAGAAGGGTCTATAAGCAAGCCTGGCGTTCTTGATATCTACAAGCTCCAAGTTATCAAGAATAATTTCGAAAATATCGAAGGGAATGGACCCGATAAGGCATTGGTTTTCCGCCATTGTGCAGTCGATAAATTGGGGTTTTGAAGAAGATTTCTAGAAGTTCATTGCAAGTTAATGGCTGGACTTATCATTAGAGGCACAGCACGTTGGTTTTGGGTTCTGGACAAGGTCGATGTTGCCTACTGTTGCCTAAAGACACGTGATAGATTGAATGGGCTGGCCAATAATCTGATCCGGCTCAATTCTTTACTTGCTGTTCTTGTAAGCTATGCGCTAAATACTTCTTCTTACTTCCATCTTCCTCTTTAGTAAACTAGATATAGCGCTTTCATTTTATCGTGCTTGCTCAAAGCAATAGAAGGGCCAGTAAATATGAGCTCTTTCCAGATTACACCATCACAACGACTTCATTCATTACGAGGTGCACAACCTTTCCATTTCGCTTCGAGGAATTGCTTTAGCTGCTTTGTTAAGTGTAACCCGATATAAAGAAGAATACACAGGTGTGGAATAGATCAATGTATGGACTTCATTTGAATAAACGGGGTACATCCAGCTTCGCCAAAAAAGACAAACTTTCTTTTGGCAAACAATTCCTGTCTGTCTACAATTCGATGTCGAGCTACAAAATTCTCATTCGTTGCTCGTACAAGCAAGCAAATAGATGAGGGAACTTGTTCCATTCCGCCTTCAGCCTCGCCCCTCCACCCAAACTTTCCCAAACAAGAAAACACCATTTCGAGCTCCTCTCTTAATGCTTAGGAACGAGCCTCTGTCCCGAAACCTGTGTCTCCAATGGTGCATGCTCGATATCCCCATTTTTCGGGAGGCCCGCCAGGCAAACTGGGTACCACCAGAAGAACAGCGCGCAGACTGCTAACATTGGGATCGTATCAAAAGCGTACAAGGGCCACTCGTGCATCAGCAGATACCCATCATTACCCATTGCATACTCCGCAATACGGAACACCGACCGCAGGATGATGAGTGCGCTAGTGCAATACAACATATGCATGACCTTGACCCAACTATAGTCCACAGTCCATGAACGCTCTGTTGGCTCGGCCTTGAGGCGTCGGTAGAAGACCAGAGCCGTATAGGTGAAGAGACAGAAACTGATGAGTTGGATAGCCAGACCGAGTAACACTAGTGCTTGACCAAGTTTTGGAAAAATCGGATTCTTGTTGCCTAGAACAGCGAAGGGCGTCGAGTTTCCTTGGATAATGAAAGAAAGGATATCGCCTCCTACGAAGATCTTGGTGAGGCGTGAAGGCCGGATGATGGAAAGGTGCGACGCGCTTAGGTAGCGAATAAGGCGGCCAAGGCACATGTAAATACTTGCGGCGAATAGAACCGGAGGCAAAAGAATCAATGCCGATTGGATCATGTATGGCATTAGCTCATTCGTTTTATTTGCAGCGGCGGCACGGGCAGCGAAGCCCACAAATTCCACTTTGAGAAGAAATCAGTATACTACTCACTTCGCCAGAAGAAGAGAGGACGAGGTTTTGGGTACTGACTGAGACATCCGATGATAAAACAAGAACAGAACCAGGTGCGAGTTTTCAACATCTTCCAGCTTAAAGCAGCTCCGATCACAGTCCAAGCTAGGGATGCAATGGCGGAAAGGGTGACACTGGGTACGTAATGCCAGACATAGTAGCCGCTCGATAAGGGCAGGAGTTCCGGCATATCGATGATGAGGTACTGGACGGAAGATAGAGGTGATGGTAGGAAGATGGACAAGGCAAGCAGGATTGAAAAGATGCGAGCCGATTTCCGGAGCCAGTATTCGACGTCTTCAGGTACAGCTCGGTATAGTAGTATGGAGGGATCCAATGGAATTGGCGAAGGAGACGTCTGGACTGATGTCGATGTTCGAACAGATGTAGAGCGAAGATGGGATCGGGGAGGTCTAGATATTTAATCAATCACTCCCAATCTCATTTGCGCCTGCTCTTCACCACCACCACCACCACAGTATTGACATTATCTCTGCTGCGCATTTTGTTCCATCCGTATCCAAAATACAAGTGGATTTGATTCAAGGGGGTTACAGTGTCAGGATGACAATGTCTGAATAGCTTACAGAGTATGGCTTCAAAGATCCTAATCTACACGCCCTGTACAGAGTAAAGCCGTAAAGCCGTATAGGTTTGAATACGAGGAATGAATATACGACTGGCGGGAGCGAGTAAGTTTTATGCTTGGCGATGCCCCAGTCTGTGAATCTGCGACACACCACGAGGTAGTGCCAACCTAATTTTAGCCGTCGCTATCGCGCAAGTGCTACCGCCGCGCGCAGCTGGTGGTGAAGAAAACAGGTGGTACCATAGTATGGCAGTCTCGTTGAGAAATCCAATATTGCTTTTTTCCATACTGTGTATCTCTGTGCCTACCGTACGGTAGGGATCCTGGAGCATGAAACATGTATAATGACTATCCATGTTTCCACTTCCGTAACTAGGATAGCGCACTCGCATGAGCTGTACGATGGCGAAGCTTATTCTTCCATTCACTAGTCTGAAGTTCCATTTTCCAGGAGACCCTCTTCCGTACACTGATAGAAATGCTGGTGGGGATCAGCAACCGCGTATATCGAAGCCCGCAACGTTAGTAAGATGGGCGCCGATAAGTTAAGCTATTGACTACAATTCAAACACGCCAGATACTCAGTATCAGGAGGCTGCCAAATGGATTATTAGTATCTCTTGCTCCTTTTATTCAGGGAGATTGGTTTTTGTTGACGTATATAATCAGTTACCGAAGGTTCCGAGTTAGGGTACTAGCGTACAGGGCGGTATAGCTCCCAGTGCCCTGTAGCTCCAGGTAGAGGTACCCTGTGAGGTACAGTGTACTTAGCTTGGAAAGATAGCGTATTTAGCGCACGCTATAGGGCTCTAGGCCCTGTAGATCGCTGGAATGACGCCCTGTACCCTCCGGAGTTCCCGGTATACAGGTGCCTAAGGCACCCTGCAAAGGTCTATATATACAGGCTCCGTAGCACCCTGTAGAGAGCAAGCAATTCAAGCACTTTCCACTATATCGTACGCCTTTGCAGAGCCTGATAAACAGTTTTCAATACAGTATAGCGCATGTGATAGAATAGAAGCAATTTACGACAGAAAATAACTAAAAGCTTAATTTATTAGCGCACGTTTATGAGTGGAACCGCAACTGTGAACATCGATACTACTATCCGGCATTACGAGTACGCGCATACGGCATTGTTGTGGACTGTCTGGGCGCTTCTACAGGTTCGGGGCATGTCCTGGGATCTACCCGCACGTCATTCCTGTATATCTTGGTAGTATTCCTCCGCCTCAATCGCACCTGTTACTTCTGTATTTCTACTCTCTTTCTGGCTAGACCTTTCATTTCTCCACTCTTGCGCTCCTTTCTCTGCTGTCCAATATCTGCCTCACTTCATACGATGGACGATGCGCCGCCACAGTATTAGGAAATAGAATTACAGCATCATGATAGGAAACTTCTCAACGAGAGTATCTCTTGCAACGGTCCGTCGTTCCATGCTCGCAAAACTAGTTGTCCTGCGACTAACATCTGTTACGCAAAGAATACGGCCGTGTTAATTTAGATCTCGACTCCAAATTAGCACAGAGAATTTCGAAAATCGCTTTTGCTTCGTCGCCCCCTAGTTACGATATTGCCCCGCTATGCGAATAGCAAGGCCGACAATAGATTATTAAGCTGAATATTGTTATATAAATCGTGGGAAGTAGAGGCGATGTCCAGCCTTTTATTGCTCTTGGTAACGAGTTGCAAAAGCAGGGTCATCGTGTGTGTATTGCCACGCACGATTAATTTGAGAATTTTGTAAGGGAATTAGGCCTTGAATTCTATTAGATCAGCGGGAATCCGAATGAACTAATAGCGTATATGGTTAAAAATCCGGGCTTGATTTCTAGCATGAAAACTTTATAAGAAGGAGAGATTTAACGCAAATACAAAATGGTCGCTAAAATGCTAGCCGGATATTGGGAATCCTGCTTATTTCCGGACCAATTAACTAAAGAACTATTTGTGGCTAATGTTATTATGGCAAATCCGCCGAGCTTTGCATATATATATTGCGTATAAGCGCTTGGGATTCTATTATATCTATGTTTTATAATACCTTGGACTATAATAAAAGCATTTCTATATTCGCTGGCTAATATCAAAACTTCAAAAGTTAATGTCAAGACTAGAAACTATATATTATACCTACTTGTGGAATATATAACATGGCAAGGGTAAGTGCTCTAGGGGAAGACCTAGATGGAAAGAACGTGGCTGAACCAGAACTTTTAGTTTAGGGGATTTCGTAAACAACTTCAGAAAAGGCATTGATCTTTTATTAATTCTATTCTTAGAGGGACCTACTTTGGCGACTTCTCTTAATATACCATTTATATATTGCTGGTTACTAGCATTAATATCGAAACCATCGGAATGGCCGTCTTATATTGATGTTTGTGGCTTTTTCTTTCGCGATAATCTAGATTATATATCTCTAAAGCTTTTGGATAATTTTATTAAAACTTAAGGTTCTTCGATCGTTTATATTGGCTTTAGAAGCATTGTTATTAATAATCCCGAAGGTTTGACAAGTATGATCATTGAGGCAGTTCAGACTAGTTGTGTATAAGTAATTATTTCGAAAGGTTAGAGTAAGCTGGATTTAGTTGCTAGAGATAATTATAAGGATATTATATTCTTAGATAATTGTTCCTATAAATAGCTCTTTTAAAAGGTAGCAACTGTAGTATATCACGATGGCGTAGGCATAATGTTATATGGACTAAAAAATGCTAGGCCCACAATGATAGTCCTATTCTTCGGCGAGTAAGTAATAGGCCATACTTAAACTCTTCTACTTTAACTCTTATAGCCAGCAATTCTAGGGAGATATAATCTATTCAGCTGGAGCTGGCCTAGCCCCGATGCCTTACAAGCTTCTTGATACCCGAAAACTTGCAGAAGGGTTGTTATACTGCCTGACAAAAGAGGCTGTAATTACAGCGAACAAAATCGTAATATAGATAAGCATAGAAGATGAGGTCAAAACTGTAGTGCGATCTTTCTATGCTAATTTGCCAGCTGAAAGTATATAGTGTAATCTGTTGCCAGATCAGCCGGCAGCTTGGCGCTACAAATATGGCTCTGAAGATATCTATCTCTCGAACCTAGCAGCGGAGATTTTACTCAAGAACGAAAAAATTGAGCAAGAGAAGTTGAAGCTGTAAGAGCCTTGTGATGCACAAGTTCATCTTGCTAATTGGTTGAAAGGTTTCAGACTAAGCCTATCGACGTTCAAAATCGGCGATGGGACCCTGTGAGTGCAATAACCTCGGCGTATTTTGGTGTTGTATACGATATAGCGGAGTCATCTGCGGGCATCATTATCAAGCTATATCAAGAGTATCGGAAAGCCCAAGAATCACGGAATCTGAGAGATGATACCGACCCAACCTGTTCATCATCTTAATCGCAGAAGCTAGGCAGTTCCGCTAGCAGCATCTTATCCAAGAGTAATAACAAGACGTCAACAAACGAGAGCCACAGCACCGCAGGTGCAATGGCGCGCGCTTCTGGACATAGTGCAAAGAATCTGGCTACCGCAATATATCGGGGCACATTCGTCGATATCCTAGTTGCAATAATAGATGGAATGCGTGCGACACTGGGATTGTATAGTGATTAAGTCAAGGACTATGGACAGGTCAAAGGATAGAAAAGCGGTGTGGCAAAAGGCAGCAAGGTATTTGGGCTGGGCTTGGTGGAAGGATTGGCCGAACTAGTTGTGCAGCTGTACAAGGGAGGGAAAAAGGAGGGAGCTCTGGGGGTGGTGAAGGGGGTAGGTAAAGGTACGGTAGGCATGGTATCCAAAGTCGTAGGAGGTGCTTTGGGTATCTACGCATATCCTGTACAGGGTATTACGAAAAGTATATCGAAGTCGAGGCATAGAACAATGGAGGAGAGCCTGAAAATAGCCAAGAAAGATGAAGGAAGCTTCTTGGTGTAGAAAGGAAAGGCGTTGGATATCGACATAACGGCGCTGATTATTGCGTTTGATGTGCTGACCAGAAGTAGGCAATAGCTTCCAGCACCGGAAACGTAGATTTGCAATTTGCCAAGCCTTTGACTGCCTGCTCGGAAACCTTGTGAAACTGAGATTTATGCCCATACCACCGCGATCTCAGAAGGAGTAGGTATTTGCCCTTTTATGGCGAGGTCTACAAAGCGACCGGTAACGAGATCAAGATAATAGGCTTCAACACCACGTAGCAAGTACTTTAGGGTACCGCGTAGAATTGCCATGCACTTAATCTACTGTACCGTGACCTCTGAACTCTATCGGTACCCATGTTTCCGAAGCTTCTTCTCGGAAAAGATTAAAGGACTTCCAAGAGGTATACCCAGGATAAAGTGAAACATGAATGGAAATCGTTCGAGTCAATGAGAGTGACAGAGGGGGAAAGATCCGCGAGAACAATCTATTGCTGCTAATGATACAAATGACGAATGGGCCGAGGACAGAATATCTTTGTCATTCGCTTCGCTCAGTAGTTATGAATGCACCGAGAAGTTGTGTCGGTGGTAATTAATGGTGACCTTGGCTCCGGAGCCCGGCCCGACACCATCGCAGGGAAGTTAGGAGGTTAAACGAGTACGCAGCTGAGAATCGTATACTATCCCCAGATAGGTCTAGATATGTGGGCCAAAGCTTTATTAGCTGGATGTGCTTTGTCATGCGATGCGACTGGCTCGTATCTCGCATAAGTACCGACGCTGTCCTTGCTTTGTCAAGTCGCATTCTTCATTCGTACTCATTCGTACTCATCCGTACCTGCATTCGATTCAACGCCTGACCCGCTCACCCTGAAGTAAATCACCACTCAGGAGATTTGCCTGCCGTAAACCTCTCAACAATTAGTGTGGTAAATTTTCGTTAGGCCTAGTTTCCTTGGTGGGCAGCTTACATGCCTTGCCGACGTCCTTATTCGAAATCTCGCCGCGGCTGCATACTTTGTAAGGCAAGAAAATTGAAAGTTGGTCGTTCTTTTCTCATCACAAAGTCTACTTGAAGTCGCTAAACGTGTCCAGTGTAACGAAGTGCGACCATCATGTAGCAGATGTACAATTCGCGGCGATAACTGCCACTATGCAGACAACCTCTCCAATACACATCCCACATCACGTCAAACCACATCGCCACCATCTAATGGTATGTTAGAAGAGACTAATCTAGCAACCCCTCCACCAACAGTGCGAGACTTTTCATCGCCCAACGTCTACTCCCCTGGCGATTATACAACAGGCCCACGGCTACACTCTACTTCTTCACCCAATTTGCAAGTTCTAAGTCCCTCTGCATCGATATGCACGCTGCCTAGTAAGGAACTTCTTTGAGCAAGATCCCTTTGGCTCGGCTCAGGCGTAGTCAATAAATGAAACTGCCCTTAAGACTCTATTCATTCTATTCTGACTTGTTGATGGATGTACGCTAACGAAGTGATCCTGTAGCTACGTCTTCTACTTTCTCCTGTGGACAATGGAGCCTTTTGGACTTAGAGTTGATGCACTTATATTCCACTTCGACTTGTCTCACATTTACTCCTCAGCCCGAAAGACAACGAGTGTGGCAACATGCTGTTCCGCAGCTTACTTTCTCCCACAGCTTCCTTCTTAACGGATTGCTTGCCATCTCCGCTCTTCATCTATCAAGCCTATCCCCAACTAGGAAAGAGACATTACGTATATACACGACAGAACGTCAGGATACAGCATTATCGCTTTTCAGGTCTGCTCTTTCCCAAATAGACTCAGAAAACTGTCACGCGTATATCGCCTTTTCAGGCCTTCTCGGAGTTCTCAGGTGGGCATCGTCTAATGGTAGCATCCGACTATTTTTTGCGGATCCGGAACAAAATGCTCAACACGATACAATACATTGAGTTCAGCTTTTTCGTGGAGCTGGGCAGGTGGTCAAACAATATTATCACGAACTCCTACAGGGTCCAATGGCTCCAACTCTACCATATGTCATCCTCTTTAAGATCATCCACTGGGTTTACGTGTTTTGTGGACCCTGAAGACTAATCTCAAAATCTTGACCCTCTACTCTTCCTGAATCATGTAGTAATGCATTTACTAATTCTGATAAATTCTAGATGGTAAGTCCAGACAGCAAGTCTACTTCCTCCAGCTTGTGGTGCACCCTTCTCGTGTCTGGCGCACCTGTCTTCTAATCTCTTTACTGTCAAATATGGCAAATACTAAATAATTGTTCTTTATTAGGAACGATAAAGCAGAAAAAGCTGCCGAGGCAAATCCTGCTAAGTCTTACAAATTTCGTCTCCTAGAACAACTCTTTCATGACCAGAAAACTCAACTCAGCGATACTAAGCTAGATGCCCTAAAAGGAACGCTCCATATACTCCAAGTTATATATACCATAATATGCAACACCCGCAGTAACATAGTCGATACTAACTCTCTTATACTGTCATGGGTAATACGAATTCCTGAACTCTACATCCTGATAGTAAGCAGGCGTAAACCGGTGGCACTTGTAGTGCTCGCACATTTCTGCCTACTACTAAACAGAATAGAGAATATATAGTGGATTTCAGATCTAAGCAGACACTTATTGCAGGATATACACCAGACGCTTGGCAAGGAATGGAAACCCCAGATTTCCTGGCCTCTGCAGGATCTTGTCCTTCACAAGTTTAAAATCGACAATTTTGGAACTCCAGGTGATCGCCAGTTGGTTTAAGCAGTCAATTCTGGTCGATTTATCAGGATTCAATGATCAAGATGCCATTTGTATCAGTCAGTTTCGAATATAGGCCCTTAAGAGCGAGCAAGCTAATTCGTATTAGGCTCAGCGGTAACAAGTACCAGTTCAGAACTTAATTTAGAACCTCCCATAACCTTTGATCATTGGCAATGTGGTCGTGTCGGCTTGCCGAAGCCTCTGGTGTTTATTAGGTTACGGAAATGACTGGTCCTCCTGACTTGATTGTGGTATCACACCGTTCAAGATATGTTTCATCTCGTGAGGTGTTCCAGGGAAATGCACTGATGCAAAGATTGAAAATCAAAGTGGCTCGCAAATCAGTCTAGATGAGGGACTCGAGTAACGCCAGGAAGAAGCGGTGAATGACGAGATCGAGAATGGACAAAATATTCTATATTTGTAACCGTATTCCGTACTAGTTGAAACAAAGTACAGATAACTATCAGATCTGTGCATTTACCTGTTTAATGGTCGAATTATCAATAATGATTTCGTTTCAGGGTGTCGATCTGTAAAGCATTGAACCAAGCATTGACTAAGGTTTAGTTGTTCAAGTGATGCTTTAGAGTTACCATCACTAATAAGGGAGGACGATCCAGACTAATAGGTAGTCAGGTATTTAGCTTCCGCGATACAAGTTTTCATGATTATATGCGGCTAAAACTTGCCAAAACTTGTTATCACTTCGCGGGCGGAGTGGTGAGACGACTAAGCTTGATCTAACACAATGCTCAAAACTACTCCAATATATATTATATATAAATAGCTTTGTTAACCAACATTATTAAGTAACCGCAAGACTAAGTCGACATAATGGCAAGATAAACTTTGGGGTCCTCGAGACCTGACCCAGGTTTGGATGTTGATCTGGCCATACGGTAGGACCCAGTCTTTTGAAGCAATATTCCAGTAGCTAATATCTCGACGCTTTAGCATAACCCTAATCAGCTATCTTCCCAGCTTTTAGATGTGCCTTTTGAACCTAAGTAGAGCCCACACAGGCGCGTCCGGAATTATAGTCTCGAAGAAAGAAGCGTAGAGCTGTAGATTTTTCACCCCAGCTTGCTCACTGTCGTTCGTGACTCGACACTTGACGAGGACCTGTGTATTTACATTGGCATTGAGCTTAAATGATGTATAGCTCAGGCCAAACCTGAACACGAATTTGGAATATATTGCAATTGACTACATTTGTATGAGTACATATTTGATATGGAAACAACGCCAATCTTTTCTATGCATATAACTAGTTGTATGTACATGGGGAATCTATGCTCTAATGATCTAAATCTCCCGTCCATACAACCTCCCATATGTACAAGCTCCTATCGTACGAGAATTCGGTGCAAACGTAGCCACCAATCATAATGTACCCCTTTGCGAACTCCCTGACGTCTTTTCCACTCAAAGAGAACAGGTAAAGCTGTCTGCAGAGGATGGATCACCAGAACCATTATAACGTTGTTTTTTAGGATAAGGGCATAGACCCCTCTTGTTGATAGTCCCCTTCGGATCAGTAAAACTGACAGGCAGAGTCTCTGGGACGGTGGCATTTTCAACCCAGGCACGGAGCGCATCGAATGTTGTTGTTGGGTGGCCGCCTGATCCACCGGCACAGTGTCCTAAGCCGGGTACTTCGAAGAGGCGATAATGGTCGTGCACATCAGGTGTCATGGCAGTGACAGAATCGTAGTATTTTGTAGATCCGCCAACAGGGATAACTGGATCAGCCTAAAGCCATATTAGTCTCGTGAAAATCACTAGGATATATAAAGGAATTCTTACCAAGCCATGGAACCCGAGGAGTTTGCCCCCTCTTGCGAAAAAAGCAGACAAGTTGGGGTTGTTAGTTGCGATATGTGCGTATTCGTCGTTTCCGGCCAAGAAGAGGCGAGTATACTCTTGTTGAGTCATATTTCTCAGATCGAGTTTCGGATTCTTGTTAAGGAACTGAGATTGCCAATCCGTGGCTAAGGTAGCAGGTACGCCAACACAGGTTCTATTGTTAGAGCAATCGGTACTTGCTATCGCCACTGTTCTTTGATCGCCAGAAAGCAGAGATCCACGATTTAGACCAAACCAGAGGGATTTGCCACCGGGTGATTGTGGGCCAGCCCAGGTAGCATTAGCTACCGTGGCAGCGATCTGTGAAATCTGTTTCGTGACCCCAGAGCAGTTAAAGCTAGTACCGACGACAGAGAATGGATCGAACTTGCAGCTCTCTATATCAGAGATCAGGCCGTCAACTACCCCGTCGGCAGCATCGCATGCTGCGATAGCTGCCTCGGTAACAGCTGCTAACTCGCACGGCTCCGGAGCTTGCCCAGCTAGATTCATAACTAGTTGAGGCCAGTAGAACATACTCAGAAGTGGATTCCAGTTGATTGCTGGAGCGGAAGCGACAATGCCATCGTATGCATCGGGGTATCGCTGTGCGAGCATAAGTCCTTGTCGTCCACCTTGCGAGCAACCATTCCAGTACGAGAATTTCGGGCCCTCGCTATAGAAGCTTTTGACGACACTTTTACCGATGATGGCCTGCTCGTTCAGGGATACAGACATAAGATTGTTAAGTAAATACTGGTTAACATTTCCAGGGCTCACTTGGCCCCAGTCAATCGGGGTCGCAGACAGACCAGCGTCTGTAGTAACTGCTGCGTATCCTTGGTTAATGGCTGCCGCCATCGTATTGTAGGATACCAGGAATCTGCCGGCAATAAACCCACCGCCTCCAACACCCTGCATACGTCCGTTATACGCGTCCATAGGCAACCAGGTTTCCACATTGATGTTGTCATTTTGTCCGGGGTGAGTATAGGTGACGGTGACGTTACAAAAGTTGACACCCCTTACTAAGACGGGACCCCCGTTGACGTTGAACTCTTGAAGAACATCAGCCGAGTAGTTGCTCACTGGTGATGCTGTGATCCCAAGAAATTCGGTCCCAAAAATGGTAGGGGTGGTGAAGGTCTGAGGAGAGCACAAAGAAGGTGACACTGATTGAAGTGCCATGATAATATGCTGGGAAAGGTGAAGAATGGTAAACGAATGCCCTGTGAAGGTAGTGTAGAGTAATGAACGAGTGCTCTGAGAAGATGCTTGGTGAAGAAAGGAAAACTTGTAGGAAGAACTTGACTTATATAGCAACATCAAACATCTCAGAATTTTATACAGGCATGGTTCATGTTAATACTGCAATCAAAGTATGGATACGATGCAAGTCGAATTCTGAATTGAATAATTGAATCTGTACGAATACGGTGAAATGGGTACGAAAAGAGTTTCTCAGGTACGAGCTCGTACACTATACTTGATTTGGTTAGACAGAGCCACGCAAAGACGACAACTAGCGGTCCGGAAGTTGATCAGCAAAGACCCCATAATCCAAAATCTCAGTTGACAGGTCGACTCGTGAAACAATGTATAACATAATCATGCCATTGATAACTACTACTCTCTATTAAATGAGGCGCAGCTTTGCTGGAGAGCGATAATCCTGGTTTCAAAATTACTCGATTTCTTTGTGGGTCTGAACCTATCCACAGTAGGGCTTGCAGAGGTATTCCAATTGGATATGAGCCCGTCTTACTCCCCTGGCAAGTTCAGACACAAGACATTCAAAAATGCGCTAAGCAAACTAGATTGGATGACATTGCGATTGAAAGGCTCCAGTTTCTGGGACGAGATTATGCCGCTACTCCCTTTTTTCCAATGATCTACAGATGGGTCTTCCCCACTTTAGGGTTCTCTAACTAAACAGAGATCCCCCTGTTTGGTTTGATTGATACCGGCACTGGTGACAAATTAAGCATGGCACGTCGAGATCTGCGAGGATACGATACTATCCGTTCGGCTGCTGCCAGGATTGACTTTCTTGTACGTGATCATATTGATGCCCTGTAAGTCCCTGGAGGACCGCCTGTAGCGTCCTGCTTGGCAAAGTCAACCCTGGCAGCAGCCGAACGGATAGTTACGAGTGTCGTACTGTCGTACTGTCTGTCGCACATGCGTATTTTGTTTTCAAACGCATAAAGAAGAACAACGAATCCGAGAGTATATGTTAGCCTTATTGGCACGGTCTGTTGTCTTCCAGAGCTCTAAATTCCATCTAACTAGCGACTAGGGGTGGACTCATTTAGTATCAGGAGAAAACTTTTCTGTTATCTGCCACTCACCCCTTTGAGGACAGTTGGAACGACCTATTTTACCAAAACAACACTTCTGTGGAGTATGCATTTAACATTGATGAAAATAGCGATACCGACGACGCGGAAGAAGTTTTGAGGGATTCAAGTTCAAGCAACACCGGGAGTGAAACTTCCAACTCGACATCATCATCAAGTAACGACTCTCTAGGCGACAAGAGCGATTTCGCATTGGAAAGAATCCAACTCCTTAACAGCGAGACTCTTCCATCTCTGGAAACCGATATATCCAACCTCGCACTCGTGGAGGAACAGCTGGGAAAAACTCTCTCGATTGACATCCATGGACCAACTATATCTTCGACTAAAGGTGGAACAGCTCATCTTGACTATGCTTTATTTCAGTTATCCGATACTATTTCGAGGAAAATACAATTGACATTAGTTGCGCAAGCTCTATCCAACATCAATACCAAGAGAGCCCCGGCCGGTAAAGGTAGTCCTACACACTGCCTCCAGCGCAGTCGATGGCAGACTTTTAGCGACACCATCTTTTACACATCACGCCCAAGACTTATCACCACAAGAGCTTTGGACTGTTATCGTGGATGAAGTTTTCAAAAATTCAGGCAAGGGACTTTGTAGATCTTGGGTCACAGATGAGTCTTGTATAAACGTCTTTAAGTAAGTTGTTGCTGGAGCACTAGAAGATGGCTTTATATATAATAATCTATTATATCAAATTTTTTAGACGACTTGAATAAAGGGCTAGCTATTAGCAAGTCGTGGATCAATAGATAGTGGATCTGGCAAAGCAAAATTACTAGCAACTACAAAACGGGGGTCCGCTTCCGTTTCTCAATTTGACACTGTACTAGACTCAGATGATTCAGATGATTCAGATGGTCCGGATCCTTATCTCGTACCGATGTGGGTTGATAGAAGGGCAACAATGCCTGCTCTGTTTAATACTGGATCGGCTACAAGTTTATAACTTGCTAGGCGCTTGAAGTTTTGAACTCAACAGGCTCTAATGTCAGAGTACGCTTAACACTAATATAACGATCCTAATATCTTATTAAATAAATATAATCTAAGTAATGGGGTCTAGACCCCTGGAGCTGAAGGGGTTCGGTTTTGAGGCTCTCTCAGAACCGACCCTTGGTTAGTTACATGATGGACCCCAGGATCTTGGGATCTTAGGGACCCCGGGATCCCAGGACCTCGCCTTGACACAAAGGGTTCTATATAGATAGAATAGTTTTATTAGATAGGAGCTTCGTGCTTAAAAACATTATAGTTAGTAATACAGATTGTTTACTTAGTAACCACTTTAATTCTATTTGAAGACCCCGAATTCTAGTTAACTACTTCTCCCGCAATACCAACCCAACAACCCTTTAGCCCTACTAGGTAGGTAGGATATTAGGATCGTTACACTATCCTTACAAGGTTAATGCCCGGAAGAGTTGCCGTAGCTACCGCAACAGGATACAGGGATTTGACACCTATCTTGGGGCGCTGTACGGAAGGGGGTTGACAGTGGGTCTCGTCCATCGTTGTCAAGTGGCAAGGTAAGCTTTCCATAGAACAGTGTCGAAATACTCTAGTTTTCCCCACAAATTTCCAAAATCAGTAAAGTATGAAATAGCGCTGGACGAAACCCACTGTCAACCCCTTCCGTACCACCTCCACCAAGGTTGCTCCCGCCGCTTCCCCGCTGCAGGGTCAATTTCGGTCAACGCACAGACCCTATAACAAAGCACGAAGGCATCAGCAATATGACGACGACGATGCGATTGCTATCTAACTCACTGCCTCGCCGACTAATCCACAAGCTCAATTCGCCAATCTAAACCATTTCTCTTTTGCTGCTTCCCTATCTGCTGCTTTCCCTATCTCACTACCTACAATGTCCGCCCGCGAGCCGTCACTAGATATGCTAGAAATGTCGGCCGAACCAAAGCGGAAACATACTAAAGCTCAATTTATCCGGCTTTCCATCATGTAAGTCCCAAACATGCTTTGAAGCTGCCATGGACTTGCATCTTACCGGCGATGGCAGATGTGTTGCCTTCTTCGTCGATATTGCCAGCTTGGGCATGTGCACCATTGCGCTGCCCACCATCAAATACGAGTTGGGGTTCGATGAAGGCTCCCTCCAGTGGGTCTTGACGGCATACGCGCTGACGGTAAGTACTCTTTCAATGCCCAGATCATCCGCTGACACTGCCATAGTATGGTGGCTTCCTTATGATCGGTGGCCGTCTCGGGGACATCTTTGGCCAGGAGCTTGTCTTCAAGATTTCCATGATTGTATTCTGCATCTTCAACCTGATTTGTGCCTTGGTCACGAACAAGATTGGCTTTCTTGTAAGCCGCGCTATGCAAGGTGTGTGCTTTTACGCTCTCTCGCTCGTGGAATCTGACCTGATAAACGCAGGCCTGGCCGCCGCTTTCACCGTTCCCTCGGCTCAGGCGATGATCGGCCACCTTTTCCCTGAGCCTAAGGCCCACGCGCTTGCTCTCAGCTGGTGGGGGGCAACAGGCTCCATGGGCTTCGTGTATGTTTTTCGCTGCGTTCGGCCAGCGTCTCGTTATGGAACTAATACAACTCTAGCCTAGGACCTATCATTGGTGGCCTGTTTACATCTCTGGCCTCTTGGCGTTGGGTATGTTTTCTTCTCTCCTTCCTTCGCCGTAAAGCACTAATTTGTCTGTTTAGATATTTTGGTTTCCTCTTCTTCTCGAAGGCCTTCTAGCCGTGCTAGCCATCTTTTTGTTTCGCGGTACCGTTACTCCAAGCCAGGGGCAAAACCTTAGCTTTGGAGAGATTATAAAGCGGTCGAACCCTATGGGAACTGGGCTTTCGATTCTGGGCCTAATATTCCTCGTTTACGCTCTCACGACCGGTAATGTAACTGGCTGGTCTGATGCAAGTGTCATCGGGACATTGGTAGCTGCTGTCATCTTGCTGGTTGCCTTTGTTGTCGTCGAAAAGAAGCTGGCCCAACACCCTTTTGTTCCACCACATTTGTGGGAGTCAGGCAACCTCGGTATGGGATGCGCATTGGCAGCCATTACATACGCAGTTTGGCAGGGCGCAAACTACTTCCTTACCATCCAGCTACAAGGTAATCCTTCGCGTTACATCACCTTCGGTATCTATTAAGCATAGCCTAACGTGTATTGCAGATCTTGGCTTCACTGCGCTTCAAACATCGATCCGCTTCTTACCTCTCGGAATAACCGCATTCGCAGTTAACATGGTCATTCCGCATCTACTAGCTCCGGTCGGGTCGCAAATCCTCCTGCTTGTCAGCTGGTTGCCTGCTATTGCAGGTGTTACCTTGCTCACTTTTGTTGACTCGACTGCCGACTACTGGAGTTTATGCTTCCCGGGAATGATTTTATACATAATCGGTGTAGGAACCGTCTACTATGTGTCCATGGTAATCGTGGTTACATCGGCCCCTCCAGCTGATCAGGGCTCTGTGGCCGGCGTTTTCAATGTACGTTTCCGTCTTCAATAGGAGACTGTCAACCATATAACTTACTTGTATAGATGTCACTGAACGTTGGCGGTGCTGTGTTTGGTATGGCGGTTTTAACTGTTATCGCCAACAGTGTCACCAATAGGAACGGTGGTCAGGACTTGCTTCAAGCTCGTTTGCACGGATACCAGGCTGCGTATTATGGGGCCATTGCGTGGGCCGTGTTGGCAACCATGATATCATCTTATATGGTTTTCAGCCACTATAGAAGCTCTGAGCAGAGCGGGACGGCTCCTGCCGCTCAAGCAACAGTCGTTACTGCTGACACTACTGGAGAAAAAGTGTAGAGGTATCAGTAGATGTCACTTAATGTTGGCGGTGCTGTGTTTAGTATGGGGGATTTAACTGTTATCGCTAACAGCGAAACAAACAAGAACAGCGGTCAGGACTTGCTTTAGGCCACTACTGGAAAGTAGAGTAGAGAAATAGGAAGACGGGAGTAGGACCCGCGGTTCCCTGCCTTTAATTAATGTCTATTTACTGAAAGGCACAAGCTTCGGCATGATCTGATAATGTGTTGAAAGGCGCGTGAGAGCCTAGTGCGAGGCTCCCAGAGGCTGCCAAGGCACCAACTACGCGCGATTATAAGACACTTTGTGCACCCCTTAAACAGGCGAGCTTGCGATTGTGTTGTGATGAGATGTCCACGCAGATGGCCACTCGGTGCGTGTAAGTGATTGCAGTCTGAAGCAGATCATTCCATTTGAGTTGGAATTCCAGATACGAAGGATAGCAAGGTGGGCGATGCCAGAGTACCTCAAAATCGCCAAGACCTAAGAACTTGGAATTCGCTTCGTGCGTAGGTATTGAGTCTCGCAACGTATTTCCGCTGCGCAGACAGGGGTGACAGGAACATACCGGAGTGAGCGAGTTTTCGGATATCGCTGTCAATCAAAGACTCTCCCATAGACGATGCACCGTCCCCAAAACTTCCAACGGACTTTTGCGATATGCCATCTCCCTCTTCCTCTTCCACATCTTCTAGAAATTCTTCGTCTCTCGAACGGAGCTCATTATGGTCAATTTGGTGATCTGTCCTGGATTCGATCGAAGTATATCCAGAGTATAATGATGAAGTATGGTCAATTGGACGACTAAAATCGCTAACCGTGCTTTTATTAGTCGGCATAGAGCCGACGGAGCTTTCATCCTCTTCGGTTGCTCTTGGCATATCTTCTTCTCTCTCCACGTGCTGTGAGAGTTGCGTTAGCATAGGTAGTATCTAAGCACACCATTGGCTACGTACAATCTCTCTTTTTCCTTGGATAGCCTCCTCGAGGTCGGTTATATCTCTTGTCCGCTCGTTCTGGCTCCTAAGCCATCTCCTAAGGTTGTTTTGGCGGCTAGCCAAGTCGGAGTGGTCTTTAGGTGTCGAGGCGACTGCTTGTCGAGCGACTTGGATCGCCTCCTTGAGGTCGGTCATGTCTCCTGTCCGCTCGTATCGTCTCCCAAGCCAGTTCCCAAGGTTGTTCAAGTACGCTGCTGGGTCCTACGCTGCATCATCTTCAATAGTAGCATTCTGGAGTTCTACCCAGGATCTGCGCTCTTCCATAATAAAACACGACAATGCATCGCCTCGGAGAGCTTCGTACGGGATGCCGGTACTCTCGTGTATCGGTAACTCGAATGATAATATTCTCCCAAGTCGCTCACCCTCCAAGCTGAAAAAGTCAACTAGCTTTGGTGAGATGAGCTCCTGCAGCGTCCAACCTCGATCGAACCGTCGACTCTTCTTGAAAGCTTCTTCCCAAGCCCGCTGGTCGTCCGCCCAGTGTCTGGCTTAGAGACATCTGTTAAGTAGACGTAGCAGCGCGCAGCGTTCTGATACCACCGGAGTATAGAATTCGTCGCCGCCTCAAGCTCAACTGCATTCTTCCTATCGATGCAGCAGGTATCCACCCAGAAGTATTCAAGCCCATCCTCTTTAGCCTGCTCTGCGCAGAACTGTATCTTCCTCCACCCAACATTGTTCACAGTCTTACTCTTGTTCTTGCCCTTCTTTAATTCTTGATAGGTGACCTCTTCTTCGCCCCAGGTATGAGAGAGTATTGCGTAGGCAGGTACTTCGCCGCTGGTTGGCTCGCGAAAGACGATTTCGCCATCGAGTTTGCGTTGAAGGAGGCGTAGAAAAGCCATAGCCGCGGGTCGGGAGCGTCTTATGGCAGGCGCGACTCGTAGTGGCCGACACGATGCAAAGAGTGAATTATCCATCGTTTTCCTTGCAAGGGAATTCTTTTTTTTAATACCTGTCCAGGTAAAGAAAGCCTCTCCTGCTGCTCCGTATGTTGCTAACATTGGCAGTTATCTTGCGTATTCTAAAGATGTAAGCTTTAAACAAATCTAGCGTGGTATATTACTGAAACGTTGACAGGAGCAAGATTCTACCGATCTTACGAATGCACGTAGGGCCCTGAGAAAAGCTAGCACCAAGAAAGATCAAGAATGGCAGCAAGGCCGTCTTGCATTTGCCCAAGCTCAAGCGAACGAAGAGTCAGGCGTCCAGCAACCATTTACTGATTTCCTTAATGCCCACCAGGGATATATTACTGCACGGAAAGAAGAGGAAAGCTCTGAGAAATTGTATGCGGCCTTGCAAGGATCAGCGATGAGTAGTTTGTCGTCACAGTTGGACTTGGTAAGGTTGGCAGATACTCGTTTAGAGCCTCAGAATGGGTAAGTCTCCTCATACTAATGTCTCTTCCGCTTCAACTGACATTTCGAAAGGAACAACATGCCGGTTATCGCTGTTAGCGAGAATTGGATAGCACAATTGCTAGCGAACACGAAGTTGACAAATAAAACTCTCATTGATCAAAAGACTATTTACTATCGGCCATGGTACGGATTGCCCAACTATGAGACCACGTATGACTACTGGGCCAAGAGCATATCTCCCAGCGGTCAATTAAAGCGTGACGGGCCATATGACATCCCTTGGCCGGAATCTGGGATCGATCGTGGGAAGAGCTTGGACATCCTTTGTTGGACGCGGCTCAACCTCCCCAAGTTATGACTAATACACAGAAGGATTTCATCAGTTCCCTTAAAGCAACAATCACCTACATTCAAAAGCCCTGTGCTATTGATGTTGACGCAGGTCTTTGGTGTGTTAAAAATCCTCGAGCCCACCTTACGCTGGATTCAGACGCGCCTGCATTTCTTAAGGAACAGGTCTGCAGAACTTCAAAGATGATTATGGCCTGGGGCATCGAGATTGAGATTATATTACCTGAAATGATAACAACCCAAGCTTTCCAAAACACAACTCTGGCAGCAATGGATCTTCCTACGAAGGTGACAGGACCAAACGGTAATAAACTCTTGTTTGAGGCTGGTGGAGACACTTACCCGCTCCTCCTTGGAGTGATAGCGGATATTATCTGATAGTCCAGTGGGTTGGCGGCAGGGGGATTCTGCCGGCCACCAGCTGATGTCAATTTTAGCTACACCGTTCTTCCCGTGCAACTATTGCGCTTTCGCTCTGGGCGGGTCAATTCTGAATAATTATTTAAGGTTAATACCAAAGGTCTTAAGCCAGGAGCTCTTGAAAGAGAGATGAATTATGACACTTTTTACTATTTCAAGCAACACACGAGTAAGGCGTGATAGCTCATCATATTAGCAGTAGATGCCAGCCTAACTGGGTGGGGTATGGTGTTGATGCAATTAGACGAGCGGTCAAAAAGGCACCTAATTCAGTATTGACAACTTTAAGATCTCTAAAGGAAGTATCAGGGGGTAGATTCTCAGATCATGATACTAGTACTTGTTTTATCTCTACTACTGATCGTTACTCTTTATTTATACCCTTTACCATATGCTATCATAAAGAAGTTCAAGTGAAGCTTAGTTATTTTTCGCTAAGAAGTTAACTACCTAGCTACCCTTACGTTATGCTACGTGACCAGGCGAGATATGACCAAGCGAAGCGCCTTACATTTAAGGCTTGACAACATTTATTCCCCTCGGCATGACAGTGGGATTTGGAACGCGGGGGAACGAAACTATGATGCTACAAAGCGAGAATGCAGGGGCGTTCTCAAGGCATTGAAGAAGGTCCGAAATCAGTTATATAGGGTGCATTTCGTGCTAGAATCCGATGCGGGAGGAATGGAGGAGGAGATTGACGACTTGATAGATGCTCATATATGGCATTATATCTGGGAGTCGGTGTTGGACCCACGCAGTGGCCTAGACTAGAAAGGGAATGGGAGCCTGGATTCTCGCCTGATTGCCGAATACCCTCTTGCGCTCAAACGGCCAGAACAAGCTTACATCTTGTCGTGACACCAAGGCAGGAGCAGGGGTGTGAATTGCTTGGCAACTGACTTACGTGGCACGTGTTCCAAGGTTAACAACTGTTTCAAAGAAGTACGGCACAATACTCGTCGTAGATAGTCCTTATTGCCATCTATATCTGTAAGAACTGGTCATTAATACGATCGATATTGGACACTACCAAGCATTAAGGCTAAGAAGGTGTGAGGGAGCTCAAATATCCCACAGCTGATGTATTATGGCTGAAAGCGAAGCAACTTACTCCCTTGCCCTTATCTCCCGACCTTCTCACTCAATATCTGCGGATGGCATACTCCAGGGGATTGAAATTATATCCAATTTCCAACGTTTCCCTCTGCTGGCACCGGAACTCCGTATACGGATATGGGAAGACGCTATTGCTGCTAGCGATGGAAGCCTCATCTACAGGAACAGGCCACTATATATGGACAGCGATCCTCGCAGACGGGCTGGTCTCACGGTAGCACCTGGAGGAAATCCGCGTAGCGCCATTGCATGTGTCAATTGGGAGTCCAACCAGGTCTATCTTCGCTGCTTGTCATTCATCTACACTGAAGCGTCGGATGCTTTCTTGAACGGGAGACGTGTCAAGCCAGAGGAATTCCCTACTCCTCGTCTCCCTCGCCCATTCGGCTTTAGTCTTCGATATGATATCTTCGTAGAGACTTGGATGTACTGGCCTTACCATGAATATCTATTATACAACGGCTACGTTTTGCCCGAAGTCTTAGACAACGGCATAGAGAGGCTTGCGGTTTGTTACTCTCGTATTTTTCGCAAACGGCACCAACGTTTAGACTTCGAACAAAAACTTAGGCTCATGAAGTCTCTTAAAGTGCTTCATGTAATTGTGCGGCGCTTCCAACCTAGACTATTATTGCCAGATGTAGGACGACAAGGGCGCGCACTTATGGAGCTTGGCCCTTGTATAAGAGCGAAACACACTCACAGATATGCGGTAGCTTTCACAGAAAAACTACAGCTGTACCTTGAAGGGGTTAAACCAGAAGTGAAGGTTTCGCTGATGGAAATCGTTGATATGTGAGTGAAGTCAAGACAGTCCACGTGGCGGTCAGTATAGTAAGGGTATAATGATGGTGACTGTTGGCCACCAACACGATGCTCTCTAGTTTCTTGGGCTTGTGACCTGGTTCTATAACCGCTCTTAAATAGTCCAGAATATACAATGATCCAATCCCTTTTCCTGTGTTCTTTACTGTAACTCCCTTTCATCAGCATGTATTATTTGTAGGGGTAGTTATAAATTGGATCGCTGTGGCAACCTGTCCACGTTAGCAGACCGAAGGCTGATATACTGAGTCTTGACGCATAACACCTGACTCCTAGAGGATTGCAAAAAGCGCTCGTCGGGATGTCAATAATAAATTTACACTACGACTCAAGAGTCCCAAAGCCCCCTGATGTTGTTTTAAGCTGTCTGTTTAAACTGCTTTCTCTGGGGATTAAAGTTTTTACACTCTTTGATGAGAATGTGATACACGGGCTTGGTGTATTAAGCTCTATGCTGACTGAGGAGTTAGAGAAATAAATCATGACCGAGGCAGGGTGCCGGACTCTGGATCAATCACACAGAAGTTTGGATGACTATTGGAATGGGTCAACTTTATTCATCAGAACCCTCTTAAGTGCAAACGAATGATTTAGGGATGCTTCCTACCGTGCCAAGGTTCTTTTGTGGACAGTGAGTAGTGCTCCAGAGCAAGACCTGGTACATTTACCGTATACCCTTTGATAACCTGATTAGCACATACTCACAGTGCTGTTCATTGTCGACGTGGAGGTATAGGGGCTGATCAAGACAGCCTGTCATTGGAATTATCTTCCCATAATGAAGAGATTGTTCAGCCAAATTAAAATTAATATATCTGCGTCTATCGGTCAAAAGCCTAAATATGTCATGTTCTAGAAGCCTGTGCCGGTTTCTTGTACCTCGTCGATGCACAACATCCGCAAATCTCTCGTCTAATTACCTGGAATGGGTCAGATAATCAGCTGCACATCAGCTCTCCTAGAGCATAGATGATGCTTGTCCAGCTAAGGAACGATCCTCATGCTGTGACGATTGTTCCCAACTTCATTACCGAGCTGCTCAACTCATCTGCCCAGAGCAACACCTCCGTACTGGGCTGACCTTCTCTGCTTATAGATACCCTAAATGATTGGTACAAGAAGGTAATCGCTCAAGTGAAGTTTGTCTTACAGGTTGAAGGATCAGAGAAACCCGCGACACAAAAACATTTTTTCAATGATACGTTAGAGAGATGGTGGATACCCTGTTGGCACCTACTTTGAGTAGCTAACTTTTATTAGTCGGCAAAAGCGGATGCAGCAATTAATGTCGGCGAGGTCTTTCAACGACTGAAACCAAGGGCATTATCATCCGGCTCGAAGACATTATGAGCCATTATCCATGAGCAACATCAATCATACGATTCAAGATCCCCATGATATTCTAAAGTCTTATTATCAGGCTGCATAGAAGCGTTTGGTAGATCTAGTCTATATGCAAGCAGCAGAGCATCACTTAATCTCTGGGCCAACAACCCCTTTAAAACTCTTTTCAACTCCTTTCGTTGACATTATGACTGCGGGATAGCTGCAGAAGATTGCAGGAGAACACCCGCCAAAAATGTAGGGGAAAGCTACTTCAGCAAGATATTGCTGATCTTGAGAAAGGAATGAAGATTTTGGCCTTGGACCTTTGCGACCCCGGATTTGGGAATAACTTCAAAATCAAGGCTCGCCGCCAACCGCCTTATCGCTTGCTAAATGCAGCAGCCTGAGATCCATGGCTGATAGGTCCTCTTGGCAGGAACCATTAACCAGTATAAGTACAAATTTGGTCATTACAACAACTCTACCGCTCACTTCTTCCGAGGTCGACCACGCCGCTTCTTTAGCTTCTCTTCACATTGAAACTCTGGCTGGCCAGTAGCCGACTGTGTCAAAGGTAGCTTCACACTCGCGAAATGTGCTAGAAACGCATTCACTAACTCTTTCGCTCCGGCCACTCTTTTACTTATGGCCCATAAACAAAGTGCCAGCACCCCAAAAATACTTATTGTTATATGCCTTGTTGAAACCCGTAGCATAGCACAACTTGATAGTGATCATTCAAATTGGTAAAATCGAAAACAATGAAATTTACCATAGTGAGAATGAAGTGAGAGCATGGGGATACTTGTCTGGTCAGTTGTTGTTCAGGCGACTAGGAATGCTGACACCATTATATGACGAAAGACAACACAACACGCAAGGTTGAAGGGGTACCAGAGTTCCCGCGGCGAATTAGAAGCGTTGTTTGCGTTTGGATTAGATTGTGAGCAGAAGTGTTTCTATATTTCTGTGTTGATGTTGGTAAATAATATGTTGGAAGATTGAAATGATCCGCCTGAGGCTGGGTAGATTTAACACCGGGCAAACATAGCTTGCATCCGATATTACAACCCTATGCCAAGTGCTTACGGTAATATATTAATTAACAGCCAAACTCATAGACCTTATCGGATAGGGCTATTGCTCAATGTTTTACGCTTACTAGGTATACGCCCGCCGAATGTTGTAGTTGGAAGTGATTTCTGGCACCTCAGTAAAGAGTTAACGTTACCAAATAATCCCCTTTTTTTCTTGGAATTGAGTAAATGGGTATAGATTCTCGTATCATTTTACCATTTATAGCACGACGAGTTCTTATAGACTAATCTAAACCTATTAGGCAACCAATATTTGATGCACTTATAACCAATCATATTGCAGTTCTCCCCTTACCAACATCACCTACCCACCCATCACCATCACTCACTTACTAGACTCCTAAACTCCTTCGTTTTCTGTCAAACCCGAGACTATGTTGCAACAATCGACTGCAATCGTTTAACTACGACATGTGTACATTAGCGCATATATAAGGGCTTATCTGCTTAAGTCTCTTCTGCGAACCGTTTTTTCGCTGGGGGGTTCTTTAATATCTAGCAATATTAAGTGTGTGTTGCCATGGGCTATACATTAAGTCAGCTAATACATTTATTCTTCCAACTTTGGATAGGAATTCAAAGGAAAAGAAGGAACATTCAATTATTTAATCATATATAACTAATACTATTTTCTTTTTTTTGAAGTAGGTATATATATATTCTAACTATGGTTTACAAAAAGGAGTCACTTGGATTATGACGGTTTCTTAAGTAGAATGGTGGCGTCTTGCGCTGGCGACGAAAGTGTATTCCCAGGCCCGTACCGGCCAAATCCACTGCCCATCCCGCTCTCCTTTTCCCTTTCTCTCTCTTTCTCCTTTCCCTTTTCCTTTTCCTTTTCCAGTTCAGGGGTAACGAGGGTCTCGTCGAGGCTTGGCGTGTGCAGTCGCTCGCTGCTGCCCATGTCTAGCTGGGCGATAGCGGCAATGGTTTTCTGGTAGCTGTCGTCACTGATCTGGCCGCCGATATGGCGCGAGCGGCCCGTCAGGTTGATTCGGCGGGCGGTTACGAGGTCACCGACAGTCGAGATGGAGAAGTCATAGGTATTGCCGGCCATGGTGATGTCTTCGAACACGTTGCGGCGCTCAACCATCACCGAGGCTTCCCGTGCTTCGGCCACGACCTGGATGCATTGGTGGATGCTCTCCTTAGTCTCCTGGAGCCGGGTGAGCTGTGTGGAGTCTGGCTCGGAGAGCTGATCTTT
>Ga0247734_1000520_pt1 | contig 33428 bp, 30 predicted proteins | sample UWRJL103311B2_FD_180933 | JGI IMG/M metagenome (GOLD analysis project Ga0247734, IMG submission 180933) | Plant litter microbial communities from Arlington Agricultural Research Station in Wisconsin, United States - UWRJ-L103-311B-2 | ecosystem: Environmental > Terrestrial > Plant litter >...
AGGAGCATGCATCATCGGAGGTATGTAAAGGAAGGAAGGAAGGAAGAAAGAAAGAAAGAAAGAAAGAGAAAGAAAAAAAACTATATCACCACTTTTATAGTAGAAGCAGATAACGACAAGTCTTGGGATTCTTGTTTATCCGGTTCGAATAAAGCTATTTTATTCAAATGCAGTAAGTCAGTTTCTCCTTCGTGTAATATGTCAAATACAGATAGATAATCTACTCCAAAGCATTAACGGATCACCCCCCAAAAAAACAATATCAAGCATGCATGCGCTCCCATGTTCCCAATAAACCGCGTGAAAAGGGGGGGGGGATCATCAAGTCATCAAGGCCATCCCACCTCAAAACGCCATTATATATCCCCATCCCAATGCCACCTATCCCACCCCCAAACACCACTAACGCCACATTTCCCCAACTAAAAGCAAATCGTAGAATCATGACGAAGAAGAACTAGAGGGTGTAGTCTCGCGTTCAATCATGCCCGCCACCACTTCATACCAGCCACCGTGGCTTTCCCTGTCTAAAACCCCGACCTTAGTAACTTCCTCGACCATGCTGCCAACTTTCTGTACAAATTCTGGAAGGCCCAGCGTGGCTAGACCTTCTGAAGCTGTGCTTGCACTCTTGAGCTTTTCTTTCTCTGTGCTTGCTGCTAAACGACCCATGAAGTGACCTCGTAGTCTTGTGAGAAGTAGTCTCATAACTGGATCACGAAGCTCAGCTGGGCCGCTGGATGTGGAAACATCAGCCGAGGCGGAAACAATGCGGGTCACGAGATCTCTGATATGGTTCTTTGTAGCAGTAGGCATCGAGCGTGAGGATTCGAGTGCAGCTTGGATGCCATGAATAGCTTGTTCTGCTGACTTTGAATTTTCTAACACTGAAAAAATACGTGTTGCTTCGGTCTTCCATTGCGAACGCACATCTCTCTTCAGCAGGTTCTTGCTTTGTAATAATATTGCGCCAACAGTGATCACCCGGAGGATATCGATCCTGATACGAGCAATACGTTTGCTGTCGAGTTGAAGAGTTTCCGGTATGGGCACTGAAGAATTTAGTGAGGTAAATATATCCACCAACATCTGAGCGTAGATTTTCTCCGGGGTCGGACGAGCCCTTGCGAGTTGAACATTCTCTGGGTCACGTCGTGCAGCCTCAGTCATAACCTTGTTCCTCGCTATGCGCCATGCGTTCTCTGTAGCGACCAGCGAATTGCCAGACTCCTCCATGACCTCCGCAAATCGTTTTGTCTCGTAAGGTCCAGCGTGTTTGATGATATCTGCAGCTGATTGTTGAAGCATAAAGTTCGCATAGTCCAATTGCATCAAATCGATAAACCCCATCAGCGCTTGCAAGCGGTCGACGATATCGCCCGTTTGCATCTTGTTATCCACAAGATCCTTGACTTCAGCATCTCGGAAAGGCGCGCAAAGACGAGGAAGCAAGGATGCCATAAATGAGAAGAATTTCTCGTAAGAAAATGCTCCGTTTTGTAGTTCTCGAGCAATAACTTCCCTGTCGAGTGCCTCCCCGATAAGAGTATGCATGGAATTCCCGTCCTTAAGAAGATGCTGCAGCTTTCCTTTGATGTTTTCAGCCATAGCAAGCACCCAATCATCGCTGTTACCACCTGCAACTTCCTGTCTCATGGAGTCAAAAACAAATTGCATCAACTGTCCTTTCTGATCAAGACAGTCATCTATCTCAATCCGGTATTCTCGATTGATGGCAAGCTCATGAGCTACCACTCGGTTGTCTGGTAAGACAGAATTCGCGTTTCGCATTTGATCCGCATTGTTGGAACTCGGGGCCCTAGAAGGTGTAGCAGGCGGAGTAAGCGGTGTAAGTGTCTGTAAACGGGATGTTACAGATCGATCGGCGTCAGAAAGATCAACAGGTGGTTCTGATACCGTTGCTCGAGGTCTCGAGTCACCAGCCGGCTTCTTTGCTGCCTTGGCTTTGCGTGAATCCCGAATCGCATTGGTAATCAGCCTCTTGCCTTGTACAGGCCCTGCCAATTTCTTAATCCGCACCATCAGCTTGAGTTGGTTCTCTCTGATACCGTCCCGATACGAGTCGGTCACGGCCACTTCGGTGCTATCCTTAACAGTCTGCCATATGGAGTCAAGTTCAACAAACTGTAGGACCATCATTTCGATCATTGCATCGAAGTCTCTGGACTTCCAGGCAATGAAAGCATTGAAAAAGGTGGCGTATGCTTCCGACAGAGTCGAAAGTTGCGCAGGAGGCGGCGTGTAGCTGTTCCCGGTATTTAGTCGTGATAGAACATACTCAAATGATATCAGCAAATCACGGGCCTTGGCTACAAGGTCCTGTAACTGTGGATTAGCCAGATCATCTCTCCGCATTGGTGACTCTCCCACCTGCTCCTGTGCGCCTCTCTCTCCTTTCCCACTAAGAACCTGAGTCGGGTGTCCGAGGATTAGGAAAGAAGAGAGAAAAGTCCGGACAGCAGTCATCTCATTAACTGATCCGCTTTCTCCTTCCTTCAACCCACAAACCCGCAGTATATGTGCAGTTCCTAGTAGCACTTTCTCCTGTGCTAGCAGGTCCACAACATCTTCAAAAGAAGTTTCCCGAACTCCATCAACTGTGAGGCCCAGATCCGCAAAGTTCTTGAGGGCCTTCCACCTTTGATGTATTCTCCAACGATTTTGTATTTTGACTGCCGCTGTGGTCTCACTCATTCGTTCTCGAATCGCGGGCAATGGAGATGAGCTTTTCCGGGGATGACTTAAGGACCGGCCTCTCCTGTTGTTTCCTCTGTTGAGACTCTCTTCCCTTCGTTTCTCAGCCTCCGCAAGACGCTCCTCCATTTCCCTTCGTAGTTTCTTTGTTTCCGCCTCTCTCTTCTCTTTCATGCTTTCGGCAATCCCTTTCGCACGCTTCACCTCCTCCGCGCAACTCGCCACAATCTCCGCCAGATTCTTTTCTCTAGCCTGCTGGGCCGCAAGCGATCTCTCCTCTCTGTTTGTAGTGCTTCTAGGCGCCGCCTTTGCCAACGCAGCTCTCAACCTGACCTTTTCAGCATGCGCGGCTCGATCCGCCAACCTCGCCTTCCGGTCCTCGATAATCGACGCCCTCCGCAGGTGCTGCGCAATATGATTGCTCTGAGGCCCAATATGCCCGCCATGGCGACTCGAGGCATGCGACTGGTGTGAATGTGCTGAGGAAATGGAGTTTCGGCGGGAGGAGGCGGCAGATGACTTTCTACGGTTATTCGTCGGCCGGTAGAAGCGTTCTGCTATCCGGGGCGGGGGGGTGTGTATCCTCATATCATGGCTTTCTTCGGTGATGCGATCCAAGTCGATGTCTTCCGGAATGTCGGATTGCCCTGTGGACTCGGCCAAGTTGCGCGATGGATCGCTGAGATCATCGGAGGCGCGAACCATTTTGTAGATATATAAAATATAAAATGCGTGTGCAACGGGATCAGATGCGTAGAATGTAAGGTGGTGTTGGACTTTTGTAAAGGTTGCGTGATATGCTGACCACAAGTGTGTCGTGAGTTGTTTATTCAGTGAGTGAGTGAGGGCAAGCAAGGGCTGCAAACGGCGTAAGAATCAAAGGTATGTGGGGGCACGACACGACGCAGAAGAGAAAATAGTCGAACAGAATGCAGCCAGTGAAGGGAAGAATCTATGATACAGAGAATTGAAGTGAGCGGAGGTGAGGGTTTTCGGTGTTGTATGTGTATGAAGAGAGAAGAAGAGGAGGCTGGTCGGATCTAGGTTTACGGGATGTCGTAATAATGCTCTCAGCGATCTGGGTGAATATTGGCGGCGGCGGCGGACGGGCGGGATGCTTGGGGCTGTTTTGGGTTTTGGGTTTTGGGTTTTGATTTGGTTTGATTTGGTTTTGTTTTGAGTGATGCCCTATGGAATGACATGGCATGGTATGGAATGGTATGGTATTGTATTGTTCTGGCCGCTAAGCAAAAGGCTAGCCCGGCTTACTGATGCATACTCCAGTACTTCTACATCCATTACATACACAGTGCTCACCAAGAAAAATAGAAGCAGCCAGAAGAAAAGAAGGTCGACACGATACGAGAAGATACGATACTACTACTACTGTAGGATTGCTCGTGGTAATGTAATATATGTAATAATAATATATGTAATAATAATAACAATCTAATACGGTCTCGTATTTCATACAGTTCCGTCCCAGATATAATTATAAACTACTACCGAAGTATTCTATTCTATTCTCTTCATTCATTCATTCTTTCATTCATTCATTCTTCCCTCCCCAGGCCGGCCAGGCCCGCCACGTGACAGTTTTCCTATTTACAGTAATAGCCATTTTATACCCCCCCGACCCAAATCCCATGGGTTCCGACAATTGCTATTATTGTGGAACATACATACATACACACCAACCAGTGTACATGCATGCTGACGATTCTTTGCTCTCGGCTCCAGGGTTTGGCGGCGGCAGCAAGGCAAGGCAAGGCAAGGCAGAAGCAAGGGCAAGATCTTCAGCGATCGATTTCCCCCCCTCTCGCCAAAAATAAACCCTTATTTACTTCGTATTAGAATAGCCAAGCCAGGCCTGTCTCTCGTCTCCTCTCGTCTCCTCTCCTCGTCGTTCTCTCAATTACACACCACACACCACACACCACCATGGCCTATTTCTATGGTGTGAGATATATAAATAAATAAAATAAGTCATCACGCGTAAAAATGAAAAGGCTTCTGGGTTTTGGGGGGAAAAGGCAGCTTGGCCCTTCATTTTCACGAGATAGGATAGGACAGGGTAGGGACTGTACTGTACTGTAGGTGATTTCCGAGTCCCAGTAGATAGATGGATGCGGGTTTCAAAATTGGGGTTTCTTCTATTTCGCAAGTACCGTACCGTAAGTAAAACATATGCTAAAAAGTAGAAGTGATCGAATCTATCAAACCAAGTCATTCATTCCCACGGGGAGGTTTTTCCTTTCTTCTTCTTTTTTTTCCTTTGTGGGTGGCCTTCTCGGCGTGCAAGCTCCTATGGGGTTCCTATGACTTTTTTTTCTTTTCTTTTTCAAAGCCTTTTACCTACCTACCTATCTACCTACCTACCTACCTATATATCTATCTATTCTATTCTATTCTATTCTATTACAAAAACCTCCCGCTCGGTGGTGGATGGTTGGCTCCTTGAAAACCCAGAAAGAGCGCGCGCGCCTAAAAAGACAAATCCATGGACCGGCTTCCCCAGAAAAGCAAAAAAGAAAAATATGGAGAGAAGGGGGATGGATGGATGGATGGATGAGAACGAAAGCCATGGCTAGGTAGGTCGGCAAAAAGCCACACGTTGATTTGGGCTCCCCCCTGGCAAAATCTGTGTGTTCTATGTGTGGAAAAAGGGCAGTCCTGTAATTTCAATAACGAGGAAACGTTTCCCCGTCCGTGGCGGTGGTGTTTTGCTTTTCATGGACAGCAGTAGAAGCTGGGGTTATGGGGCCCCTATCAAATCACCTAACTAACCTATGATTTACCTTACCTGGCTTTCTTATAAGAAAAAGAAAAGAAAGAATATATCTCTAACAGACTAAATTACATTACATGTATGTGACGGAAACTAGTCGTTTTCTAAAAAACAGGGTGGGTGGGATTGGGTCTACAGGAAATACAATAAACTATATATATATTCATCTCGTCGATTCATCAGAAAAGGAAAAGTGTAAAGAGTAAGCTTTATGTTTGGGCGGGTGTATGGAAAAAGGTAAATGTACAAACATCTCTCATAATGTGGCATGATTGTACCGTACAAAAAAAGGGCTTCTCCCAAAAGGCGCCAAAAAAAACCAATAGTGCTGTTGTCACCTCTCTCCCAAAAATCTGCTTTCTCTAGTTTTTTAAACCCACGGAGAAACTCCATTCCGGTCCTTCCAATGTGGTCGATGCATCGCTAAAGACTAGCCTGCCTCATGGAGCAATCTTCCCCTATCATGCCCAAAATAACGCAAAACGAAATAAGTCTATTGGTAAAAGAAGTGTAAAGGTTCTGGGCTTCTCGCCATGCCAAAGCGCATCTCAAGAGAGGCTGCGTTTAGTAGGTTGCGAAACCGGTGGTCATCGGACCAGGGGCGCTGGTGGAAGATGGTTGGATTTGTTGTTTGGTGATGAAGGTGGTGGCATGAGCGGCTCCGGATGCAGATGGTACCTGTTGGCCTGGGAAGGTTCCGTTTCCGTAAGGAGGTCCAGTTGGCTGGAGGGTTTGCTCTGGGACGGGGATCACGGTTGCGGTGCTGACGATGATGACAGCGTCGCTGGGGATAGCACCCTCGGATCCGCTGGCTGGGGATGAAACCTCAGCAGCGTTGTTAGGGGCGGTTCCCTCTTCACCTGAAGTGACTCCGGTTGGCACTACGGTCGCAGTCTAGACGAGGATTAGTTAAGTGCGCTCCCAATATGATGGGTTAGAACATACCACGGTGACGGTAGAGACGGATAGGGCAACAGTCACAGTCACTGGGGTAGCGCAATCTGCGGCTCCAGCGGCTGAGTTTCCTCCAGATCCAGACTCTCCGCTGTTAGCTCCAGTTGGGGCGGCTGAAACGGTGACATATCGGGTTGAAGTAGATGTTCCACTGATGGTGGTGGTCTGCTCCTCGCTTTCGCCGCCTACATTTCCGGCTCCTCCAGCTGGAAGGGTGGCATACATGGTAGCTGTGGATGTGTGCTTGATGGTGGTGGTAACAACGGTGCTATGAATCAGTCAGCAGCTGGGTCTTGAAATCATTGTTGAACCAAAAACTCCGGTACATATTAGCACTTTACTTACGTCGAGGTTCCAGTTCCAAGAGTGTATGTAAGGACGGTGTCCTCGCCAGATCCTGAACCAGAGCCTGAACCAGATCCGCTTCCTGAACCGGTTCCAATAGGAGTGAATGGTGCGGTGGTAGTCAATTCCTCTCCTGAAGGGGAATTGGTTGCTGATGCGGTTGCTGATGCGGCATATGAGCTGACAATGGCCGAGCTGACTGCTGCGGCTTGCTCAACAGGGCAGACGGTCTACATATTGTGTTAGTACTATCTCTTGGATATGGTGACCAGTGGTAATCTTACGACGGCAACCTGCTTAGTCTCGGTGATAACCACAACTCCTCCCGACCCGCTAGCTGGGCAGTTGGTGACTGTTGCTGGGCACTTGGTCTCGGTCCTGACTTGGGTGGCATACACAGTTAAGGTGGTTGAAGGACCAGTGGAGTTGGCCAAATGACGGCGGTGGTGGAAGTGTTGTGGGTGGTGGACGTTGGCGGAGGCCAGGGCGGCGAAGAAGGCCACGGACACGGCGGTAGTGAACTGCATCTTGAATATGTTGAACGTTCGAGGTAAGATATGTACGGCAGATGCTTTTTCTTAAAGTCTTAAGCAATCAATGCTTCAATATTTGCAACGAAGGAAGTGTGCGAGTGCGAGTGCGGCTGCGTGTGCGTGGAGTTTTTGCGTTTGGTTTTCCGTAAGAATCTCAAATGAACAGTGCTGAAAATGAGCGAAAGTCGATTTCGCAGTAGGATCTCAAGTAATGAATGACTGAAGTTTGAAAGATGAGAAAGGGATCTATTGCAAAGAACGACAAGTAAAGACTGTGTTGGTCAAGAGAGATCTTGGTGAAGAGCAAAAGAGAAAGAGGAAGCAAACTGGAGGGATGAGCAGACAAAAGGGATACGGCACATTGCAGTGGACAGGGATTGAGGAAAGGGTTTGTGGTAATCAAGGATTGCATTTGGGTAATTATCGTTCTGACTGGCCTGGTACTCCAGCATAGGCGCCAGGGGGGGCTATCCTGGTGAGAATTATGCTGCAGGTACAGGACAGGACCAAAACCAATCTCATCGTGTGGCGATCACGAAGGGTGAAGAGGGGGGCTGTGAAGGTTTGGACAAGTCAAGTTGTCAACAGTGGAAAACCCCTGGTTGTGTCAGGTCCGAGATTGATTTAGGGGCTCGCTTAATAATAGCGCACCGAGAACAACGGCCCTCTAGAGGGAATGATTGGCATTGTTTACCCCCGTTTCCGGCTCTGCTCAGTTCACACCTACTGAACTGTATGCACCCTGGCGTTTTAAAATGTTTTTGGTGCACACTGGTTGGTTGCTAGCGGTGTTGAAACATACAGTAGCGTGGAGTTCTGGACATTTGGATTGTTCTAGCTCACCTATCACGACTTTGACAATGTTGCCCAACTCGTAGGTGGGATGCCATCCAAACATCCAAACAGTTGGCAAGCAAGTGAAGAGGAGGCTCAGCTTACAGACAGTGTGTAAGCCGATCTGTACAAATAGCCTCCATCCCCAGCTGAGATCATTGCAGGAAAGGTAAATATCTCTATTCCAAATTATCAATCTTTGTCCAACACATGGAAACTTCCGAGGAACAGTCTCAACCGTCCGCTGCCATAGCCCCCCCGTGGATGCGTCACCATACACCAAGTCCAAACATTAGAGGGCTTACTTATAAGTACAAGTACTACGCATCCGCGGCGCCAGCCGCTGTAATCATATGTAAGGTACTGTAAGTAGGCTGGGATGGTTAGGTCGACGTCCGTTTAAAACTCTAAAATCCACTAGGCTTTTAGAGCTGGCTTGACATGCCAACATGAGAATCAACGATGTTCCGTCTTATTGTCTTGTCAGTCGGCATGAACAGCTCGCTCCTATATCACAACAGCCTCCTCGCATACGGTACCTTTTACGGCACTTCGGATTCTTGTCTTCCATACGGAACAAGCAATAGTAACAATACTACGCCAGAGAGCAACATTTTGAAACGTAGTATCTGCACGAGCTACCCCCACCTATTGGACTACTCTCCCGCCATTTTTGCCAAGTATCATGGACCCTTGGGGTCGAAAATCAAGCTTGAATCCTCCTAATTTCCAACCCTTGAGCTGAATTAGAGTTCAACTGACATCTTTCCAACGTGTTCCAAAAATCGGGGAAGATGCATGTGTACCATGTGCTAGAAAACCTTACAGCTGCTTAATTCCACCAGAAATATTCCAATCCTCGCTACGGCACACCACAACCCCCTGATGTTATTTTTGGGCCAAAATGCAATTTGGTGGAGGGTTCCAGAATTTCCGGACCTCAATCTATTTTATATTAATTACCCCTCCATCCCCCAGGAAACTTTCGTCATGAAACGATGCCCAAGGACGTGTAAGCGAAAATAATATCCATGTTCCCCTCTTGTCATCTCGCCTCGGAGTCAGCTCACTCAATCACAAATTCCAAGATCCAATCCGAACTCGAAATCATGCTTTGAAGATGATATAAGGCCAAAGCCTGCCCCATTGAGTTATTTTGTTCAAGTTGGGGTTGGGGTTGAGTTAAGGGTGGCGCAGATGGTTTGATGTTCTGTTCTGGAGATCATGGAAAGCGCACGTTCTGGTGCTCCGGGATTTATGTTCTTGGGCAAGTCGCACCATTGCAGGATCTACGAAACAAATACTCAGCTGTTCGGATGAACAATTCAAATCATCGGGCCATCATCATATTTCGTAGTTTGTAATGTTGCTGTACTATGGCTAATGATGAGTTTCAATATTTTGTCTGGTGTACAAAAGTCGTCTTAAGAATCATGTAATTCTGCTAAGCTTCTGCTCTACTCTGTATTCCAGTAACTACTGATCGGATGCCTGTACTAACACATCAACGATATCCTAGATTATTTCTCTTCTCATTGTACAGCTGAATTTTCCCCCTAGATTTATAAGATCTCTTAGATCCGGCCAAAACGAAGAACCTTATTTATACACTAGCACTGATATATACAGCTCATCCACATCCACAATCTCAATTATTAGCCACCCTACAACCACTCGCTATTCATAGATTTCCCACCCCCAAAATGATTGGTGGACGCATTCCTACCGGTCCCGAATACATGTCTCCTACTCAAAATCCAATCCGCGCACCACACCACCACCCCAAACAGTCCAGCATACAGCATCCAAAATAACAGTCTTTCGAATCTCACCACCCATCTCTGTCTCCTCAGTCTGTCCCTGTTACTAATTAGCATTTGTCTCTCCAAGCAACAGAAATAACAAATGAAAGTGGGGAGAGGATGGGACGTACTGCCCCATTGGGACGTCATTCCAAAATCTCGACGACCATTCCGGTACCATACTTCGTGAAAACCCATCTCCTACCACCCCAGTCAGCCAATTTGTCTCACCCATATTCAATAACAGGAAAACAAACCGCTTGGCTCACTCCTAATCGCAGGTAGCATAGAATAACCGTTACGACGTGTATAGGGGTGAGGCTCCACGTCCGCTATCTTGATCAGCTGACATACTTCTCATCATCATCTCAAGTTTCAGTCTTACAGAGTTCGATTGTGAGAGGCGCATAGCCCCTACCTGATATGAAGCGAGACATGGTTTGATGTGTGGTTAGGGAGAGCAGATGTTAATGGGCGAAGGTATCGAGTGTTGTTGGAATTTCAGCCGTGATGAAAACGCCACTAGATGGGTGGTTAGTTCCCGCTTTTTCTACTCTCAACCTCACTTCCGAATTTTTCTTTTCAATTGTAGATATTTATTGGGACGTTGAATTTATTATTGCGAAGATATGTAGGTAGAGATATCAAGCAACCATTTACAGTCTTGTGAAATTGTGGTTGGTTGTAGGGTCTAGGCAAAAGAGGATGAGAAGACCCTTTCGGAGACTCTACGGCAACGTCATTCATCTATGGCGGTTAACGTGGTCATGATAATTCATGATATAAACAAAGACCTGATTTATCTGCTTGAAATCACTAAGGAGTTTTGCTGAGCATGACGCGTAAACAGTTAATGAATTAAGGTCTACTTTGATTTTAGTTGGAAGTTGCCCTGGTTTATTCGTATCGTATACCGCCAATTTCTTCTTGAGGAAAAGGATTTTTCTCAATGATCTTGTAACTACCGGTATACGTCACCCTATCTGTTCCCTGCCCCTTTGTTCACTCGACTTTACACTTTCTCGATTAAGCTCAAGACAGTTTTCATCTCTCTTAACCAACTCATGAGACTCTCCAATCTTCCCTTGAAGCGCTACAGTCGGCTCCCGGTAACCTTTTACATATTCCCGCCGTTCCTTAGTCATGCTTCGAAAGTTTTCAGTGTTACTTAGGTGATATTCGGACTCAGTCATCTTATCTGTCGCCTCCTTGAGCTTGCTCTCGAGATGAAGACGGCGGTCTAGTGAGCAACAAAAGTCACCACCTCTCATCATAACTTTGAAGCTCACTATTGATAGAGACTAGGATGGATACTTTGCTTTGGTCGTTTCAAAACACTTGCTCACATAGTTGCGGCATCTGAGATACTTATTTGAAAGCTCTCTACAGCTTTAGACGTCCCTTAGCGTGATATCTCAAACCCAATCGAAAACATCTGTACAGTATTTGTTGTGCACAGTCACGGTAAACTCCTTGAGCGCAGTGAATTGTACTATACCATATTCAGGATCAGTATTGTAGGAAAGAAATGTATTGAAACACATTGCAGCTTCCGATTCTGTACTTGACGCTGCTCTGGGTTTTTAGTGACAGATAGTCTCCCTCAAGTATCTTCTCCCTACAGCTGAAATTTGGATTTGACATGGGTAGCTCTATGAATACCATTGTATATTAGCAGGGGTTAATGAGGAGACGGTTTGAATGCTCCAAAGTCTCGGAAGCTCACCGTGAAAAGTTTGAGTGCGACACTACGACATTCTTTACATGCTCGAAACAGTGCTGGCACAGATGTTTTGTAACCAAAGTCAGCGACAGCTTTTCTTCACCACCGTTTGGCGCGGTTTTGGAGTTCTTCGGGGATGAATCCTCACGGCCTATAGTTTCAATGGGACGCGGATTCATCGCAGCATTCACCCATATTTTTAATCGAAGCTTGGGAGGTAGGCCTAGAAATTGTGTAAATGTTGCGAGCTCAGTCATAGCTGTCGAGGCTGAGATGTTGAAGACGAAAGAACGTTCTGGGCTTAAGGTGTAGTCAAGATGAGCCCAAACTAAAAAATACTCACTAGGGCAATACTATCATACATGTACATGATTACCGTCTCCTGGCTTCCTAAAAGTTTCCAGATGAATAGTTTTGACTTCATTAAGGACCTGTATCCATGACTAAGTCAGCGTCGTGACTCCTCTGTCCATGACAAATTACGATATCAACTCTTTGGATTTCTTCCACAGCTCCCATCCTTTTATCTCATAATCTTTGAGAGCTCACTCACTTTCAGGTATCCGGAAATATCAAGTCTTCCGAATTAATGGTGAAAAGTAACTCAAAGAGGCTATTCTGTATGGTAGGTGTGATATGATTTAGTTAGGGAGCAAAGTATGGAAGCCTAGACATGACTTATATTTATTTAGAACCGCTTCCTGCACTAGTGAGAATATATTCGACTCTTTGCCACGAGGTTCAAAGGGTTTTAGCTTGCACAGGAGATAATTGTATATTTAAGAGAATCAGAGGATTCACACACACACCACATAGAATAAAACCGAAAAAGCTACTAGTTCAGTATTGAGCTCACATGTACTCTAAAGCCTCTTCTTCATGTCAGGACGCTGAGTGCAGAGATCCACTTGGCACATACTCACAAAATTGCACCCATATGTTAGAAAGTATGAAGCCTCAAGCTCACGTATGTATCTGCGAACTATTTGGAAGAAAATACTTCTAATCGTCTCTTTGTCAAAAGAGAACTGAACTAGCATATTCAGGGTCAGTGCCCAAGTTTCTTGCTTTCAACCCGAGCGGCTCATGATCAGTGATTTAGAGAGAAAATGACACTTGCTCTCAAAGAGGGCAGCTTCAGTGTACGTTTTGTCTATCATTTAGATCCTGGGGAAATGATGAGTTCGATGCATATCAAGAGTCACGTCTGTGAATCTTGTTTATGGTAAAAAAAAACCCCCTTTTGTCTTAATCTCTTCTCTGTCGGGAGTCCTGTCCAAAAACTGTTTCAGTGTGTGCTAAGGAAAATGCGATAGACGTCTATGGAACTCTAAGTCCTTACAATTCAAAGCTCCGGAAGTTCCTGGTTGTTACCTGCATATATTTTGCATACATGGACCTCTGTTTTAGTACCCAAATAAGATGGCTCCATGATGATCGGGTGATCAAAAATTAGCTAGAGCAAGGTCAATAACAATATGTACATGGTTGTGAATTTGGTGTCAAGGTGAACAGCAGTCAAACGTCTCAACATTAAGTAATATCTAGATTAGAGAAGCTAAACCAATCTACGTTAACCAATTATCAAACACCCAATCAAGAGATAACTTATACATACGGAGATAAAATACAATGGCAAGAAAGGTTCTACTTCTCCGCAACAAAAAGAAAGGAATACGAATTAGCTCTCTTGAGGTCATATGGACTTCTTACCTCCTTCTTTTTTGGTTCAAGTGTGTATCTGGTTTTTGGCCAGGACAAGAGTATTTTAGAACATGAAGGAAGACCTCAGATCAACCTTCATGTCGAATCATTGAGCATGCCTTCCCTCGCCATTCTTTCCTTGCTGACGGCCTTTATCTAGGAATGATACCGATTTCCCTCAACCATATTCCCGATGACCCAAACCACTGGCCGTCACAAAGTATAGAACAAGACACCATCCCAATAAAAAAAACTCATCACCAGCAATACACCAACCGCATTGATTGTCTTCATAGTTAATGAAACGCGCTCCCTCGAGTTCTCTACCCTTCTAACAGAAAAGGCTCACTTCAGGATCCCGAAAGCTGTTGGGAAGAAGGGCAAATGTCGCAAGGCATACTGGCTAGTAAACTGAAGTCATATTAATATAATGCTAGGCTTTCGGTGGACAGGTGGTGTTAGGAACAAAGATAGTATATGGTAGGCTTCAGTGTCGTTGGGCTGAAGAGAAATGCTAGGAACTCAATCCTACATTTCTTTTGTAGACATTCCTGAATGCCAGCTGATGTGGGTCGATATCTGGACTATGCACTCAATACCGTTCGAGAGCAAAGGGATATGGTGACCTACACCAGCACGAAAGGTGGGGTCCCAAATATATGTATGTATGCACTTCAAAAGCATGCATAGTGGGGAGGCAAAAAGCAAGTTCATGATATTCTGGGTCCGAATCCAGATGGATGGGTCTGGCGTATTACCAAGAGCACCCGCCGTCTTCGTAGCACGAAGCTAAGAGCACCAGAGGTCTAAGCGCACTGCAGATCAGATATCAAGATCAACAACAAGGATGGAATTCTTTCATTCTCTTTCCTATCTACCTATCACCTTTAAAACACCACAGCGATTCCGATACCATTATCTTCGCTGGATTGCCATTATTTACTCCCAAATAAACAGTTAACGCCGTTTCCCCATCATATCGTCATCGATTCCTTTCGCCAGATCCCAGATGAGCAGGGGGAATAGGCGGTTCTGGTGGTCCATGCCATTCTTGCGAGAACAGGAAATTAGGACCTGGAGGGAGCTGCTCGCGAACGAAAGGATGCCGTAGACTTCTGATTTTCGGTGCCTTTTCTGCCTGCCGCCACCGAAGCTTTCTTATTATCATTTTGATGCCGAATGGTAGCCCGAGTAGCAGAACGCCTCCTCCAACACACGCAGCGATAATCGACCCTTTTTGTGAGAAATCCGTTGCTACCGGCTCGTGGAACAATTTGCCATCGGTTCCTAGGTATTGCGGAAGCGAGATGGGTGTGGGGAGGCTCTTTCCCGATAGTACTATTTTGTATTCTTTTGCTTTTACTGTTCCGCATGGAAACATTGAGTAAGACGCTGGAAAAACTGCTGTATTACAATATGGCGCCGATGAAGGGCTGCGTTGGTGTTCACGTTAGTATGATTGCTGGACGAGCGGAGGTGGCAAAGCCAGAACCAACATACCAGACCTGAACATCTGCGGCGACGGGGGAACTGGTTGAGGCAGCATAGTCAATACATGCGGATGAAAATGGCGGTACGTGTATATCGAGGTTTGTCATGCACCCGACCATCCTTATCCTCGAGTTCCAAAGACATGTTGCCGCGGCATCTGAGCAGGTTAATGGCTCATCTGGAAATCTGTCAGTACGACAAGGCCCCTTCTGCTTTCTGGCACGATGAATTATCATCACTGACTTATTTTCCCATCTATCCATCCACAGATATTCGCACTGATATTCGAACTGCCATTCCGTCTCAGGAGATCGTGATGCGGCGGTGTGGTTGGCTGCGGTGCTTCAACCACCGCAGCACTCGCAACGCTCGATGGAAAAGGGGTGCGTGTTGGTGTTGGTCCCCCTGGTAGAGCGAGAACCAGGTAGACTTGAAGCGCAAAGGCGACTATCCCCAGCATATTCCCAACAACTGCTCAGCTCCAACGTCGATGGGTTCGACCAGTCCGTGATGGGGATGTGTGGTTTTGCCTTCTAGAATATCCCGCAGAGGTCCAGCTTAGGGACGGACTGCTTACCTGACCCGATTATTAGCAAAAGCAAAGCCGCATTATTTATTTTTATGGGGATGGATCTTCTTAAATTACCCCGCACGCCGCGCCGCACTGACTGATCCCATCCACATCACTCTCTCGCCTCTCGCTCTCAGCTATGGGGGTTTCGCAGAGGACCAGCCAACAACCAACATGCCAATCATGGCTCTAGATATCGACCGGGAACGAGAGTGTTGGTGGCAGTGGCATGGTTGGGACATGGTGCTCCTGTTGGTCAGCCTCCGTCGACCAGGCCCTCGTATGGCCCAAGAGGTAATCTCCCGGGAGCCACTTTCCTCAACACAGAAAACCCCATGAGCAGCTCGAACCGGGGCATGCGGGGAATACAGTATAGCATCCACTCGTCGAGGTTCTGTGAGACGGGGCACTTCCCCAAAATCTGGGAAGGGGTGAACGCTCTGCTTCAAGGGGCCGACAATCTCGAAGGCTAGCTACCGATTTGATGGCCGTTTGGGAAACCCGGAAGGCCACGTTGCGGCACTATTATGCGATCCCTCCGTCCTTTGTATGTTCATGTGTGGAGTATAATATAAAGAGCAAGCCAGATGATCGGAGACTGACCTCGTGATGGAGCGGTGAGCTGTTCTCATCCTCGCTCCTGCCTCAGAAACACTGAGTGTGGAAGATCGAACAACAGTGACTATACGATACCTTCATTCTCTGGCGTGGGTGGTGGGTGGTGGGTGGCTGGAGTCTTCGAAGTCAAAGACTTAACAGACGACCCGATCCGCCCATAAGCTGCATGTCACTGCATGACGACAATGTTATTTTGGTGCTACAACAAGGGAAAAGCCCGTGGGAGTAGAGTTGCGATTTGATTATACGCTCCTTCAGATAATGCGCTAAATCCTGCACTACATCTGTACGGAGTACCGTACTATATCTTCATCTCATGTTTATGGATATTGGTCGGGAGCTCGCAAGATCGCGGCGCTGGCGGTGAGTTACACTCAATTTCTCAACGGAATAAGAAATATTTGTTTTATAGTGTTTCATCGTTGCGGTTTTCTACAGCCTATGAAGTACATATTGTGAAACGAAACTGTGCTGCACGGTATTCGCCAGCTGACGTGGGAATCACATAATTTGAGAAGCTTTTGCGAACGGCGTGGAGTAGTTTTCACTGCGTCCAATGCATCTCGCTTTCCCATTCTATATTGTACCCTGTCTCGCTAAGTAAAAGGCGATATGCAGACAAAGTTCCCTTCACGGAATTCTGCTGGTTGTTGGTATTCCATTTGTCAAACTGAGAGGTTTCCCAAATTATTACCTCGCAAAAGCTACTGGAACTTATGGGGATATGTTTTATAATACTGGCGGGCACTAAAGGAAAGCACTTTCTACATTTTTTGGGAATACTTGGGGTCTCAGCCTTTTTATTTCTAGTCTCCATACGGCGTGGTACCATGCGCAATTGGTTTCGCAGCCAGCTTCAGCCTTTGCCTCCAGCCCTACCATAGTGACCCATCACCGTGGGAAGGCGGTTGGTTGGGATCTCTAAGGAGAACTCTGTTGATTCTCACAAAGAAGGAAGGTAATCGCATGCTTGGCCACCAGATGCCAATGAACTTGCCATGGGTTACATCTGTCTTCGCCCACCTAAAAGTGGCCCCAGAATATGCAAATGTGCTTAATCCATCACACCTGCAGAAGCCAGGTTTCATTATTAACGCCATGAAAATATTTCAATGAAACTGCACACCTAGACACTATACACCAACACGAGGATTACCCAAGCCCATTATTCCTAGGATATCATGGTTTTTGTAGCCTTCCTTCTATTGGCTCCTCAGTTCAATCTCACGAGGTAAAGTTAACAGAGGGTGTCTGGGTTTTTGTTCTCAGGCTGCTTACTACTCAGTTTTTGCCTTCGGGAGCTCTTCTCTGCATATCTTCCCTGAGTTTCGATGGAGTCGTAGTCCAATCCCTTCTCCTTATCCTATATCTACAACCTAAATAATCAATCACTATAAAGCTCCATCTTTTACAATCTTAAGATTCATACTTCTCACATCCTTGTTAATACCCTCCTCTTGTCATCTTAACCTCGCCAAATCAAGGCTCTGCGGTAGCATGTATAAAGTAGACATTTTGAATATGACGAAGAGAGACTGTGCAACCCAGCACTCGCTGATACGATTCTTGGTGTGTGGTTTTCTTCAGGTCATGGTTGGATACGCGTATACTGGATTCATACGAGTGTGGTTGTCTGGAATATTGGCAATTATGTACACATCATCAGATTCATGGCAAGGTTTAGGACTGGCCACCTCCCTCTAAAGTTAGTATTTCGACTTGCCTATAGCCCATTCCCTTGGTAGCCCTCTGAGCTGCATGATAATTGAGTGACTTTCTATCTTCTAAAGCAGTCATTAGAATCAATGCTTTCAATCAAATTGCTAGATCTTGCATAGGTACTTATCGTGGATTGCTGGAACTGTCAAAGGTCGCTTAATAAGGGTTAGATTACTTCGGTTACGTCTGCACTAGAAAGGATGTGAACATGAGCTGAAAAGTCCCTTTAATCCAAAACTTCCTAACCCCATAGACACTTTACTTCTAGGGTTTTGTTCTAAGCAAAGAAAATTGTACTAGGATCGCCTCACGAACTGGGATGGAAAAGCTCGCTTGATTAAAAGTCAACATATAGCCTTTGTCAACTTGTGATTAAATGGCCAGTTAATTAATATACTATCCAAAGAAAATAAGTAATGACTCAGTGCAACTACGATTCCACAAAAGCCTCGTTATAGAGAGTCCAATTCCACTATAACCCTGAAAAGGCTATAATAAAGGCTAGTAAAACGTATGCCCTATTGAATTGGGCTTTCTAATTAGTAGTGGAGAGTTCCCAACTTTTTTCATAGGTAGTATAATGTCACGTGTGTCATGATCACCAAATTCTTGAAAGAGGCTATAGTTTACGAGACAACGTAGGATAGTGCATGCTCACACGTGTCAGCTAACAACACCTATCTGATATACGTATTTTTCGTGGGTCACAGCGTAAAACAGGAAGCCCTTCTCAGATATCCCACTTTCTATATTTTGCCTCAAAATTTTGTGCTACTTCCGAACCCCAAAAGGCTGTTCATAATGTCATTGCAAACACTCCTTCACCCCGTCATCATCGATGGACTTTCATATATACCTCCTGCATCTGCAAAAGTCTTCGAAGAAGAGTTCGCAGGCATTCTTCCACCAGGGCGTTCTATATCCTCATCCTGGGGGACGACTCATTATTACGATTTCTCCCCCAATGCACCTGCCTCAGCTAGGAGAGTCCTCTTAATCCATGGCATCGGCACTCCAGCAATCGGATTGGCACCTCTAGCCCTCGCCTTGACCAAGAGTGGAGTTCACGTAGTGACCTACGATCTTTGGGGCCATGGAAACTCATCCACACCTTTACAAGCACATTCGCCGGCCCTTATGCACTCACAGATCTTCGAGCTGCTCTCGCATCTCAAGTGGAGCACTGCACATTTCTTAGGGTACTCTATGGGCAGCTCCATTTTGGCTACGTTTTTAGCAATCCATGGCCATGTTGTTGAATCGGCGGTTTTTGTCTGTGGTGCTGGGCTGTGGAAAATGGAAGATAGAGGGTGGAAGACAGGACTGTGGACGGAGACTGAATGGGAGGCGGTAGGGTTCGGTGCTGATGCAATTATGGACATGATTGAAGGCACGAACCGAGTTATCAAGGAGGGATGGAAAGAGAGGCTGGCGAAAGGAGAGGTAGAAAGTGAGCCTGTTCAAAAGTGGGAAAGAGAAAATCATGCCGGCCATGCGGCTAGTCTGGTGAGTCTATTTCGCTATGGAAGTGTTTGGAATCAGCATGACGCGTATAGAAGCGTAGCCCAGGGTGAAACGAAGACAATGTTCATTCTTGCAGAGAAAGATAGTTTTTTTGAAGTAAATTATATGAGGAAGGAGTTAGATAAGCTAGGGTGGAAAGAAGAAAATATCAAGGTCATGTATGGAGCCGAACATGGTGTTAGTAGGTCTCATCCACTTGAGCTTGCGGAACTAGTTAGAGAAGTTTGGAATCGGGTCTAGATAATGATAAACACAACAGCCTTAGAAGTCATGTTGAATCTGCGCAAAGAGTCTGAACTTACATAGATACTTTACAGAAGTAAGAACATTGTACAGCTCATGAAACACCGAACTTATCCTCGCAATCTGCTGCGATCGGTTTCACTCATATTACGAGTAACTGGTCTCTTTTCTCGTACAAGCTTCCATCTGCACAAACTTTCGATGATAATCTGCAATTATCCTGTTAGAAAGCATACTGTACTGTTTCCGAAAGAAGCCACACAAACAAAATCAATAACGTATACATGGTATGCCTTACCATGGCTATTCTGTGAATGAGCTTTGTCGACTGAGAAATAAGCCATATTATCTGGTAGTTGGACGAAAGACAGAGCTAATGTATTAACCAACTCAATAATGAGGGACCACACGTAATTGTCAGATGCGAGGCAGTTTTTTGCACGAGAGCTCAAATAAAATTGCGTACAAAGACTAAAAATAGATGTGCATAATGCAATAGAGAATTAGTAAATCTATACTATAGCTAAGTCTAAAAAAAGAGATCTGGTCGGTATCCAAGATGCTAAAAGATAGCCAACGCGTTGCCATGGCTGGAAACTCCACCCTCACAATGATTCGGAGAGCTCGTAACAAAAAACGACCATCTTCCCTTCTCCCTGCAAGTCTTAGCCAGTTTCTCAAGATCAAACATCTCCCCCAACGGCAGTCCCCAGAGCGCCAGGATATATTCATGCAACATATAGTCTTTTTGACTTGGCCAAGCTTCAAAAGCCGGTGCATCTCCCGCTACAGCAGAGAAATAACAATCATGCAACCAATCAATCATAGCCTCCTCTTGCTTGACTCCAGCCCAACACTGTTCGGCATCTTTACCTCCCGTATGCGGTCGTAAAGCTGCTGCTGCTCGTGCATCTGGTGTTTTGCTGTAGTATGTCGAAACGAAACCTGAGCGAATAAAGAGCAGGTCACCAATTCTGATGTCACCTCCTTGAGCAATTGGTCGTATATCAATTCCTTGAGCCTTGCCACAAGCTTGCAACTCAGTAAGAGAGATCTCGTGACGTGCAAATGGATCTAGGGAAATTAGCATTGTCACTCGCTACCTGAAGTTAGACACTAACCATATACGATGCCATTATTTTGTGCATAGCCCCAGTAATCAATAAGAATACCTCTTCCAGCGATCCCATGCTCGGCCCAGTGATGGATTCCACATTTATGAGGATCTGCTTTTGGTCCTTCAATGTCCTTCGCTGTCGTACCATTGTAGAACGTTTGGGAAGGAAAGTGAGCTATATGTCTGAAGCCTGGACAACGATAGATCAGAATAATACTTGACCACTTAATGAGGTGAAATCTAAGACTCCTCCCGATTCAAAAGTCCCGTGTTGGCTTCTATAAGCAACTAAATGGGAAGTTTGCTCGGCGGACAAAATTAACCGGCCGATTACGAAACAAACTCTGCTCGAATAGGGAATAAGAATTCGTCCTTGACTTACCATCCCATTGAGTTCCACTCTGCGTATTCAGCGTATACTTATCATCATAGGCTAGGCCGTTGAACTACAGCTTTGAGTCAGAAGAAGTTCCATATTTCAAGAAAATTACCATAGCTTCAAACTTGCTCATAGTACTATAATCCTAATTTCAGACTGATGGGAGACTTATAGCACCTACTAAAGACTTAATCTCGTGTTCAAAAACCTCACGGCCAAATCCAGGGGTTTTAGGGACGTTGAGAGGCAAATTCAACGGAACAATTTCACCAGACTTGATTTCTAGAGTTTGTGTCAGATCTGTTTCTTGACTTACGGCACCAAAGCTCCTACAGCGTACCTTTTGCTGCAGCAGTTACTCTCGCTGGAGTAAGTAAGTTGAGCCTTCCTATCTGTTTCAGTTTAGCGTACTTTATCTTTTTGAATTAGTGATATATTCACATAATCATCGTTTCCCCAAACCCAGGCACTTCAAGATCATAGTTAGTGTTATTCGCTGACGAGTGTTTTTAAGGCACTTACGCTCCTTCTGGTGCATCTGTGAAGCACATATTCAGCAGTAGACTTTGATGAATTCAATGATCAAGCCACGCACGCCACTTGGCATGGTATTTGAAGGCTGTTATTCCATAGAGGGCAATATCCTATTACAACCATCCAACTTACCTTCTCTTCTTGGGACTTCTTTTCTGCTTGGGAATTTTGTAGAATTTGGATTCCAGGGAATTGCAGAGGCGGTTTCATTGCCTGTCAAGAGATCAGTGACCTGAGTCAATCTACTTTGCGTTTTCGAAGAAACGTCCGCCATTCTTGTTATTAGAAGGAATTTTAATCAGAGAAGAATTATTCCCACGAAAAGGATGTGTAACATTCATTGATTTGACTAAACAGTTGGAGTTTTCCACTTGTGTAATGCAATTAGTCGGTTATGCAGGAGGTTTTTCCAACTTTCCCCGCTTCGAGGGTAGTATTTATCCGAGGTCAAGCTCAAAGTTTCTCACGCCATTCAATAGAAAATCAAACCGTTTTAATGACTTATTCCAAGTATCGGCCAAAGAGGGGAAATGTTGCACTGACTGAACTTGAGTCCTGAATGAACGAGTCAAGCGAGCTGATGGGGCGTTCTTGAAACTTTTTGGCATTCCGGTAGTACTATACCTGAACGAGATGAGAATTCCTCTTATTTGCTGCAGTAATTTTAGGTAATGGAAACCAGATTTGAAGACGATATGATTTACTATTTTTTTCCCTGTAGATATACTTCGTACTCTTCGTAGAGGGATAACAAAACAGTAGAAGGATGAGACCTGTTTTGTTAGATGTGTACGGTGGCCGAGATGTGCCCTCAAACCTCTCCCCTCTTCTCACCAAACAACGCTCCTTCACTCTCCTGAACTATAACAACCTCTAGGACAATATCCACAATGTCATCTCACTCCGAGGATGAATCCGGCGGCGAGAGTGACAGCAGCAACGATGTTAACAACAACCAAGACAACTCTGCGTCTACTCCTGCCACTAAAAAGCGTGGAAGACCAATACTTACACCGCTCGACGATTACAGAGCTCTTATTGTGAAATTATGTAAGTATTCATAGTTGGCATGCATACTGTTTGCTGCTCCTTACTACTAAAAAGATCAAATTATGGAGGTACTCTACCTTTCCTTTTCTTTACTGATCTTTGTCTCTTTACAGTCACCGAAGATAATCTACCCATTATTGACATCGCGCGCCAATTAAACCTAGAACACGGCCTCGATATCAGCGAGCGAACAATATCCCGACGCTTGACGGCATGGCAGGTCCCCCGCAAGAAAGTACGATTGGCACCATCGCAAGAATTGCACGACCGCATTCTCTTTCACTACAACAAGAACCTCAATGATCAGGATATTGCTGCGGCCTTGAAGGCCGAGGGTATAGATATCAAGACCCGAAACCTCGCACGAATTCGTCAGAAACTTGGTATGCGACGTCGTTCCCGCTATCCCGAATTTCGCGAATTCTCGGACGGAGAAGAAGATATTGACACTTTACAACTCGGCTCTCGTCCCAAACCTCCAGCAGTAAAGCCTAAGCAGCAAAAGACTACGAAGCCAGAATACAATCAAGCACTCATACCGCAAGTTTCGCAATTTGTTGAGAAGTATATGGGCAAATACGATGGTAGTCATGATTTCAATCACATCCGTCGAGTAGTTGGCTTGGCCCATCTAATATACAATGAGATGAAGGAGGAAATATTTGATGTAGAGCTAGACTTGCATGTTATTACCCTTGCAGCATTACTACATGATGTTGGTGATAAGAAGTACTTAGAGCCAGGACAAGATGCGAATACTCTCGTCTTGGCGACTCTGCTTGGTTTTGGTGCACCGGAGGATCTTGCCATAAAAGTACAGCGGATCGTATTAGGGGTTTCGTACTCCTCTGAGATTAAGGATCTTGATCAGGTCAAGGCATTAATACTAAAATATCCCGAATTGGCAGTGGTGCAAGATGCTGATCGGCTAGATGCAATTGGAGCTGTGGGAATTGGCCGTACATTCACCTTTGGTGGTGCGAAAGGGGCAAGAAACATGGGTGAGACGATTGAACATTTTGAGGATAAGCTAGAAAAGCTCGAGGCTATGATGAAAACTGAACCGGGAAAGAGAATGGCTAGGCAGAGATCTGAGAGACTAACTACTTTCAAGGGGTGGTGGCAGGAGGAACAGCAGGAGGCTGAAGGTTTGCTTCGGAGAAGTTGACATTCGTATCCGGACACCCTTATACTTTATCTAGACAACTATGCAATCGGTTTACCTTGATGACTCGAACGGTACGAAGCAAAGTCATTTCAACGGTAAGCCATGGCAGATATGTAGATTAATGATTTTGACCTTAAACCATCTATCCGTAACCGCTCAGCGGCGGAAAGAGTTTACCTGAAGGAGGAGCATTTTTGCCAAAGATTACAGGGCCAACTATCTTTGCAAAATTAATACTATACCTCCAGAGCCAATAACTAAAGCTATTATCCATGGTCTGCCGCCTCGAACCTAATCGTGCAGACTTATTTCGCATTCTTTTCATGAACTACCATTTCTTGTACTCGAAATAAATCACAATTGCTTGATCACACCATTTCACGCCAAGCTGTCAAGCTGCCATTACTTTCTCTCACGATGTGTTCGATCGACCTGATATGATTTGGTCTACATGGGCGATTGGTTTGTCACCTCTAAATCTATATCTATCACTCCCTGTTTCGTTTGAGACTTCATGTATAATAGTTGGTCTAGTAGAAGAGATGTCTCTACATCATCTGGAAATTACTGACGAACAGTAATATTCTGCTCAAGAATGAGATAATGATCCGACTAGAGGCAGCTTTCATAAGTTGAATGAGAGAGAGGGCAATATTATAAAAGAACAACCCGAATCAAAAATGGCTCCACCTGGCTTACATTAATGGGGGAGTAGTGAGAGGCATATGGACAGGAATATTTTAAGAAAACTCAGCAGCTGTTATTTTCATGCTGAGTCAAGTAGTTCAAATAGCGAGCGGCAAGTAAAATAGATTCTCATCTCGTTAAATATGTAATTGCAAATTGTAAAGGCTATTTTAACTGTATTACGAGTGGGCTGATAAGGGTGAAATTTCAACTGGACTTTGTTTTGACTTCGTCATCAAACTCAGAAAGCGTTAAGGGGATTTTTAGAGCATTAAAGAACTAGGCTATCTATTACCCCCAAAAATTCTTTCATATGCTGTTTTCGTTGTCATGTTCACGACATCATCTATCTCTTTATGACCCAAGACACCCTTTGTTAGGAACCACTGCGAAAAACTGTTCCCCAATTCCATAGACTCCATTTTTCATTGATTAACTTCGAAAATTCACCGCAAATTCAAGTATTCAGTCCATAATTGAAGAGATAACTATTTTGAAAATGCAGCTAAAATTCCTCTTCTTCTTGGTCTCCCTCATAGCTGGCGCCGTCACCCAAAGCATTCCAGAACAGATTGGTAACCTCCCAGGGTGCTCCGTTAAGTGTCTCACCGACTCCATCACCGCCGCGAAATGCATGGTCACAGATTATGAATGCCAATGCAGTCCTAAGAAGAGCGAGATTGAACAACAGGCTACACCTTGCGTGCAGAAAGCCTGTTCTGCCGATGATTACAATAGTAGTTTCTACCCTGCTTAAACATAGCTATGCAGCTGACAGTTTACTCCATAGAGGTAGTTGAGATCACAAATGAAATTTGTAGTCTTGCTGGACATCTATCGTCTCCTTCGTCGACTGGCTCTTCGGAGACAAATTCTGTTTCTTTAGATATTGGATGTTCTACTCCTACACAGAGCGGCCAAGCGACGGCGACAGAGAAAGCTACCAAGATTCCAAACGTTGGAAACAAACTAAATGCTGGTGTAGTTATATTTTGTTTTGCTGGGCTGGCTTTTGTTGCTATAGCTCCATAAAGATGCTCGGGAAAGTAGGGATAAGATGAAATGCAGAATATCGGGAATACCAGACTATGTAGACAGTTTAAGTATCCATATCGAATCTACTTACGTTATTATACGTCCTGAGTAACTAAACCTAGCTAAGTGCTTTAGTTGTAGTTCTTTCTCGTCCTAAATTTATTTGCTATTAAGGAATAAGAGATTAGTATCGTTCTATATTTTCTTCCATAATTATATTTATGTTTCAAGACGAGCTAGTACTAACTTCATTCACCAATTTCTTATTTCCTAACTCAACTTTCGTCCAAAATATTCGATACGTCCCACCTCTACACAAAGCGCACTGTCTCCGACCCCATTACAGCTCAAATAAAGTATAGCCTCATATTTAGCGACACTAAACAAATGCCATACGCTGCGGAATTCTCCCTATCCGTAGGGTGCGGTTCCTTCCTTCACTGCTTGGAAAAATTGCTAGCTGGGAAGAAATATTATCCTTGTGGAAACTTCAATGACGGCGTCCCTTACAAGCAGAACGCGGAAGGGTGTGGGATTGAGAGACAGGCAGATAATGGAGTTGTGAAAAGAGACTGGTTTTGAGGGTTTGGCTTGGGAATGTTGATGTTATGCTATGAAGACTGATGAGTTGAGGCTTTGATTTAGCTTGGTCAAATGAATTCGGATCTCGAGTGTGGAGTGGGGAGTAATTAAAGAGGAAGAATGACAGATGGGAGGGGATTCGAGATAGGGAGATGGAAAGTTTGCTATACGCGTGATGAGCTATAGGGAGACTGATCTGAGCCTAGACTGTGATGGATGAATATCTTAAGAAACACAATACTACTTGCGAAGCATTAAGACTCGAGAGTGTCGAAATAAAAATATAGGCCAGGTACCCGCGTGGGAAGCATCCTATCATGAAGGAGCAATATGTGAATACCGTGCTGAAAGCTATAGAATTACATGTAAGCTAACGGTTTAAGACATATATTAATAGTCTAATTGAGGCACTCTATTCTATGTTCGCAATTGTTTAATATACAAATAGCCAGTCTACAAGCCATTAATAGAACAACCCATATAATAATCAAAACATGTCACAGAACTAGCCATAGTACTATGGCTAGGCAGACCAAAGATCTCTATATTTCCCCAAAGCCGCGCCACTGCTTCCCGTAAATTCATTATGAAGTTCATCAAGGGCAGCAAATTTCTCGGCATATCGTAGCCCCTTCTCGTTTTCAGCAACCACTCTTTGCCAATCCCATACACTATCGTCCCGCGGCTCACGAACCTCACCCGTCAAGGGGTGTAATTCCGGTGTTCCCGAATTCGAGCCATCCATCTTGGCCCAACCCCCAGGTCGTGGTGGCAGCATCCCACTAGACTCCAAATGAACTTCCGGGTGTATAGTCAAGCGACCCAACTTCAAAACATATTTCGATATCGCGCTTGCGCAGACATTCTTCTCGTCAAGTTCCGCATTTCCCTTGCCCTCAACCTTCCTATACCCTTTCTTCCCAAACCAGCTCCCGTCCGTCAGCACATATGCAGAAGGTTTCACTGTACCCTTCTTCACAAAATGCGTGACTATGTATAGCCATTTGCGATCCCAGCATAAAAGGCGGCTCCACATCTCGAAACCCTCAAACATGCCTATCTCACGCTTGAAACTGCACATCACGCTTCCTAACATGATTCCCCATTTTCCCAGCGCAGGATTGCCATTGGAATCTAACACAAGTTTTGTTATTTTATTCTGACGTAACCCGGCGACTCCGGGCTGGAGAAGGATAGAGGCAACATGGGAGCGCGAAACATCGAGATCGGAGAAGTAGGTTGAGTTAGATTTGTGAAGGTTGTAGTCGCTTTCGTAGAGACCAGAACGAGAAGAAGTTATGGTTGGAAGGAAGAGAGAGGATGGGCGAAGTTCTAGCGGTATATTCGGAGGTGAGAATACGTTGTGTCTCAGTATTGCGTTGAAGACACGGTACTAGTTTTTGTTAACCAGGAGCATGATGAAGGGGCAACAGGAGAACTGACATGCCACACAAACGGTACATTCTTCAGGTTCGCGACAATGACAAGAAAAGCGAGAATCCGCGATTTACTTCCAGGTCCCGTAAATATGCCTGCGAGTAAGGCCTTAACATTGACTCGCGAACCTGCGATTGTGATGGCCAGAAGAGATACACCAGCAATAGATTTGATGGGCAACGCAGCCGCAGAAGCCATTTTACAATTGAAACGAAGGGCAAAAGACTGCTCACACTGAGTAAATGCTGAGCAGAAGTACATTAACTATTTAGTGGAAGGGTCATTAGAATTGGAGGCCGCGGATCTGTACGGATTAACTTGTTAATCTCTACGGACCCTTAGCCTCAGGGATACCAAACCGAGGCTGATGTTATCACTGATCTTGGCGGGTCACATGCTATAACCATACCTGCTCCCACGTGCCTCGTTTATTTAAGGGGTTCGGGTTTTAAGCGAGTTTGCTTTCTGATAATAACAGAACCATCCGTGATTGTCGCGAGTGTGGAAGTGGAATTGGCGTTTGAATTTAGTTACATGTGTTATATGTGTATCAAGAGTTTATTGAAGCTTATAACTACGAAATCTAATTTGTATATCTGCCTGTAGGTGAAGCTCAGCCTCATAAACCTATATTGAAGCCCTTTTTTATAACTGAAAGTGGAAATCTGTACAAAAGAGGATTGAGTTGTGGCCAAATAAGAACGCAAGAATGATTTACAAGGTGAAAACTTCAAGATGGCAATCTGGTATGAAGAAGAAATAAAGGTGACCACTCGTAGAAAACATGGATAAATAGTGAGATGAAGAAAGAAAAAGATACTGATACTGTACACCACAAATGTCAAGACATTGATGAAGTGATTTCAAAAGAGGAAATGGGCCGAAAATATCCCTGATTGGTGAAGTATGAATATTTTATACAGCACGCCACTATAAGGAATAGCCCAGGGGCAAAATCCCAAAAATCTCCAAATTCAGAAATTCCAAATCCAGAATCCGGCAACACGTCACTTATAATGAAGTATCAGCGCTTATGTACGACCATCTAGAGCCCCTAAGCCCCATCGCCAAAGTTTCCACTTCTCAAAACTAGCAACCAACCCGAAGTAACACAAGTAGTAACTTTCCAAAAAGCAATGGACAGTAGTATGTGCATACATAGCATGCACGCACGCCACTTCATTCTCACCGCCCCGCTCCCGCCGTCGTAGCTTCCACCAACGCAAAACACGCATACATTGTATGCACGATGGAAAGTTTGGTGTCACGAGACTCAGATCTCATACTTTGCCGCCAGAGATACATAGGGAACACAAATCTACCACACATTCCCCCGGCCGCAGCTTTGGCCGCGCTGTAATCATTTGTTTTTTCCCGCCATCCGTGGCCGCAGCCAGGTAGCCGGAGTCCCCTTTCATCTGCAACTTCGCGTTGCATGTTGATGTTGGACTGTGGGGTTTAATTCCTGGGCTGCGCTTGACAAGTTCTCCGATTTTCGTGCATATATTCCTGCACTTCTGCAGCGGGAACACGCATGACAACTCATCTAACGTTTGGGTGCTCCCTGGGTGTTTGTCTACAAAAGCACACACTTTTTTTAGCGTTCCGTGAATTTCTACCAATGATCGAATGTGGGCCGAGAAAAAGGTTGTTCTAATTAATGTACTCTACGTGATATACTCTACGTGCAAAATAAATTGGAATCTCTTTCCCGCAACGCCTCGCGCTTGAAAATCGAACAGACCCTAGACGCCACATTATTAAATATGCTGTGGTGGCGCAAGCCTCCCGGAAAGCTCCAAGGATGAATGGCATCGCATCCTTTAATTAAAAACTTCAGATAGTCGCCGCAGGCATGAAAAACCAAAAAGGAATCTCGTCACCGCCCAATGAATAGTTGATGCGTATCACATGTGGATGTGATGTTTTGCCTAGCTGGAACATATTGCCTCCCTAACATGAGAAGTGTATTGCACTTAAATAAAAGAAATATGTGTTTGTTGAACGCCGCCGCTGTAAATGCCAATAAGATGAACCACCCGCCGTCCTACCCCACCTGCCCGCTAGCTTTGCTACCCCAGATGCAAATATATACATTACGCTGTACACTACAGAAAAGGAAATTCTACTACCCATTTCGCTTCCCATAACTAGGATAAGTTGAGAGGAAAATTGGGGATGGCCGCTTAATGCACTATCATGTGTGTATCACCATTCGAGTTACTTCCGAAACTCGAATGAGGATACGAGGGCAAATCAGCCTCCATCCAGTTTGGTGACAACATGTCCGTCTTTCGTGCTGCATTCTTTAGGATCATGAAGTCGGTGTGCAATGCAGAGCGTGGTTGTGCGTTAAAATTGACAAATCGTAGAGTACGAGACACGAGTTGTCGAAGCAAGTTTGGATCAACCAGGCTACCAAGTATGGGATCTTTGTAGACCGCTAAAAGAGTCAAGACATTACCGAATTGACTGATTCAATTAGTTTTGAGAATTAAAAGGGTAAAGTGTAAAACCTACGCATGCGTTGTTCCCCAGATGTTTGTGACGATCAGCCTGACCACCCCTGGGTCACCCAACCCGTGGAAGGCGGTTGTGCTCAAGACGAGAGCCTTTATGCCTTCTTTTGCATAAGTAACATATCTGGGATCGAGATCATCAAGTGTAGTAGCATTTGCATTGAGCTGAGGAACAGCAATGCTCGACTTGTAGTGATCAGATATGATCATTTCGCCTTCTTTAGGCGACCTCGTGGCTGGGAGTTCGAGTATCTGTGTAATATAGGTACGGTATGAGATAACTCGTGCCCCGTAAAATTTAGCGCGTAATCTAGCATCTAAAATGTTACCCGCGGGCTGATCCTCATCCTTCCACAGAACGTTGCGGATAAGTGTTAGACTCTCTTCCATGGCATTGACAGTCTGGAATTCCGTCTCTTTAGGAGGTGGTATCTCTCCGGGTACTGCTAGTAAACGAATTAATAAGGTCATTTCTATCAGACAAATATAGCTTACTACTACCAGGTGGTTTGTAAAACATTCCATGTAGCTGGTTAAGATGTTTGCGCAAAACCAACTGCAGATTGTAATGCTTCATAACCGTTTCGTCGAGACCATCTTGCACTACGGCAGAATGCAAGTTAGGCATTGGCATCAGTTCTTCGTACTTGAGGATACCCGAATAAGGACAGTCCACTTCAGCAATAATATCACTTTTCAAGTTAGCATGCGGTCAGCTTTTAGGAATGGAACAAATTACCTCTCCAGCTGCAGACATGACCAGAAGGCAATTAAGAGCGGATTATCCTTTGGTAATGGCAATTTCGCTTCATCCTTCAATCTTTTGAAGCGCGCAATTTTCCTAGAGACGTTATTAGTTTGTTCAATGTACAAGGACGTGATGGGCGACCCACGGTTTGAGGATCGTTTCCAAACTACGACACGCATTGAATATGTATGAGTGGCTCTCTAATATCCGACCAAGTTGTCCATGATATAAGGCAGCGAGAATGTTCGCGTGAACATGTTGAAGGCTGTTCCCACCAAGCTGGTTACCGATGATATCCGTGGCCATTGCGAAGTACGATAAACCCGGGATAACGTCGATATTCTTAGGCTTTTCTCGATGTCTTGGCATTTGGGGGATTCCATCTAAAGACCCTCGGCGACTTCTGGAATGCATAGAATTGACATCCGGTGAAGACGGTAGGGTGGTAGGGGTTGATAAGATGGGCGAATTCTGCATCGGAGATCGAGGATATCCATTTCGAACATTAGGAGAATCATGCTGATCGTCAGAGTTTCTGTCTGATGCAAGTTCTGGCACTCTACCTTGGTGTTCACAGATTGTACCTAAAGCCATCACCAACAATACAAGTGCGGTACTGATTGATCGGAATGGGTGGCCTGGTTTGAATTCGTAAATGTACTGCAGTTCTGTTGTTGGATCTGTTGCTGACATAGGTGACCGTTTGCGCTTGTTGCCTGGACTTTCTGGATGACTTGAGACAAAACCTGCAACTACACTTGTACGCTCCGAGCGAGAGGTTATGGCAGTAATGTGTCTGGATTTTGCGTTGTGTTCTGGGATTGACTTTATGAAACTAGTCACAAGGTCTTCCAATTGAGTTGGTATTAGGATAGGATGCAAAATATTGATGTTCCTCTTATATACCTCGACTAAACGAAGTACTGTTGGCCTGCTCATGTCCGGCATTCCTTCATGCCCGATTACATTCCCTCGAGGAATGTGTAGTCGTATGTTAGAGTCATCACCAGGAGGTGTTAATCCACCAAGTTGTCCCCACTCTTCACCAGGTGGAGTTGGAGCATCAGGTCCAGAATCGCTAGGTGTGCTTTCGGCTCCATAATCTATCAAGGAGTCTCTTTCATAGCCTGGAGGTCGATCTATTCCCTCACCTCTGCCATAGAGTCTCATGACCCCGCGCCTCTCTTCTTCTAGCATAGGATACTTTTCTCCCCTGCGGGAAGAAATGACTTCTTTAGCTAGTTCTTTGATTGGAGCAACCAGAAGCAGTCTAGCAGCACCTGTCGTATGATTTAATGGGATAGAGGGTTTGGCTTCAACGTTCACAGGTTCACCACCTTCCTCCTCTTCAGTTTCGGGATCCTGTGCTTGCTCTGCATTCTTCTTTTCTTCAAGGTCGTGAACTACAGCAGACGCATAAGTATCTATCACAGGTGGTGCTTGCTTCAATGGCTGGTCAGAGCTGAACGATTGCCTCAATGCGTTTATACTTGGTGCCGGTGGCCGTACGTGCTCCTGTGATGGAGGAGACGTCAAATTTGGTAATTTGACCGTGTCTGATTGCTCCTGCTTAAAGGTTTCTTGTACAGATTGTCTGTGGCCATGAAGTTCCCGTTCTAATCGGTCAATCTTTTTGTCCATGCTCATCACCATGTTTTCCAATCGTAGCATGCCTTCTAATAAGTCATTCGATGTTTTGTCTTGCCTAAACGCAGTTAGATTCCGATGAATATAGAAAATGAGGAACTACATACTGCTTGGGTGGTGGGTCTCGGTACGCGCATTGTATATTTTTGTCTCTACAGCTCAAGCAAGAAGGTCGACCTTCATCGCACTTCGCTTTGAGCGTGCGACAGTTGTCACATGCTTGCGCCGCTCGTTGAGCTTTTCTCTTAACGGCGTTGGCGGCTGGACCGGAAGTAGGATAAGATACGCTATTGAACTGCGACTGTGGGCCTGGAAGGCCATGCGCGCTGTAAGATGTACTGAACGCTTCGGCAGGAGTTAGTGGACTATGAGGAGAGTTTTGTACATGATATTGCGAAGGAGCCTGTGGTGCTCGATACTGGACACCCGGATGTTGAGATCCCGCGTCGTAAGAGGGTACTTGCGATCTCTCATGATGCTCAGGACCATTCCTTGGGGGTGGTTGTCTGAATTGAACTGTTTCCTCAGAAGGATCTCTCTTCACCATTGTTTCCCTAGGCCCACCATAAGGTTGATTGTGGTGATTGTGATGAACAACGTTGTTGTATATACGTGGCTGTGAGCTAGGTCTATTGGGATCTTGGTCGTACGGGCTGTGATCAGAATGCCGTCGAGATGGTTCGAGAGGGTGAGAGAACGGTACGGTGGGGCGTGGCGGGCCAGGAGATCTCGATGAGGGGGTGGGAGGAGGAAGCTGGAAACCAGGTCTTGCAAACCCTTCACGATCTGGGGGAGGATGTTCACGGTTCCATCCTTGAGGTTGTTCGTGTACACGTTGACGTTTTGGGTCGGGGGGTTGACCATTCTCCATCTTAACTACTCGTACAAGTCTCAGGCGAGTAACGCAGCAGAGGCCATTGACGGCAATCGAGCGCGACGGCTGCTTACAGGCTGAGGGCGA
>Ga0247734_1000521_pt1 | contig 33416 bp, 30 predicted proteins | sample UWRJL103311B2_FD_180933 | JGI IMG/M metagenome (GOLD analysis project Ga0247734, IMG submission 180933) | Plant litter microbial communities from Arlington Agricultural Research Station in Wisconsin, United States - UWRJ-L103-311B-2 | ecosystem: Environmental > Terrestrial > Plant litter >...
TTGAGTCGGGCGGCGCTGTATAGGAGAATGGAGAAGTATGGATTGTGAAAAGGGAGGAAGGAGTAATGGGAGATATTCGATAAATGTTAAATTAGTATGAAATCGTTTATTTTAGCTGGTATTTTTTGTTTTGTGGCTTCGTTTTGTTTTTCTCAGTCGCAAAGAGATATGAATATTGAAGCCGATCAGAATTTTCGTAAAGCTGATAAAGAGCTCAATTTGGTTTATCAAAAAGTATTGAAGGAATATGCCACGGATAAGGTTTTTATCAAAAATTTAAAGAACGCTCAACGACTTTGGGTTCAATTGCGTGACGCTGAAATGCTGGCAAAATATCCTGAAACCAATAGTAATGCTTATGGTAGCGCGCATCCAATGTGCTGGTCAATGTATCTGACCGAACTGACGCAGGAACGAATTACAAGATTAAAAATATGGGCGAATGGATTTGATGAAGGAGATGTTTGTAGTGGTTCTGTCAGGACAAAATAATATTTGTTGAAATTTCCCGGTATTAATTCAGTTTTGCAATAATTGAGAACATCAAGCCTTGATTCGTTCTTATTGAATATTCCGCCAGGTATATAATGGCTGTAAGGTTTACTTACTGATTTCATTTGCCTTGTTATACAGTTTAACTTCTTTAATTATTTATTGCTAATCATTCAGTCCAACTTCGTTGTTCAGACTGAATTTATCTGAACGGGCTAAACGTTTCAGGCATAATTATTTGGCTTTTAGATTCAGTCACATTGGCTGAATATTATCAATTCTTCTTAAAAATGATAAAATACCTTACACTAATATTCATTCTCACAAGCCCTTATTTTTTGTTTGCCCAGGATAATCATATTACTCCTGTTCCGCTTAAAAATGTAAAAACGCATCAGGGTTTCTGGCATACAAGGCTCGAAACAGCACGTAACGTAATGATACCGCATGTGTTAAATGAAACTGAAAAATCTGGCCGTCTGGATAACTTTGCCGTCGCTGGCGGTTTAAAGAAAGGCGTTTTTCAAGGTGCACGTTTTAATGATTCTGACGTTTTTAAGGTTGTTGAAGGAGCTGCTTATTCGCTTCAAAATCATTACGATCCTAAACTGGATCATTATCTGGATAGTTTAATCACACTTTTTGCAGCCGCTCAGGAGCCCGATGGGTATTTATATACCATCAGAACGATCAACAAAGACACGACTGGTTCTTACGACTGGATTGCTGGTCCATACCGTTATTCGTTCGAAAATGGAAGCCACGAACTCTACAATGTGGGGCATCTTTATGAAGCGGCAGTTGCTCATTACGAAACGACAGGCAAGAAAAATTTGATGGATATTGCGATAAAAAACGCGGATCATTTAGTTAAAACTTTTGGCCCGAAACCTGGTCAATTGATACTTGTTCCGGGTCACGAAGAAACTGAAATCGCCTTAATCAGACTTTACCGCGCCACTGGTAAAAAGGAGTATCTGGATCTCGCTCAATTTTTTATTGACATGCGCGGTCGGTCTGACAAACGGCCATTATTTCTGGATGGGCATAAATTGGGTCCATCTTATTTTCAGGATCAGGTTCCTTTTGTGCGACAAACCGAAGCTGCCGGCCATGCTGTTCGCGCGCAATATTTATACACCGCCGTTGCAGATATTCTGACTATTCAGGATGATGCCAAAAACAGTGCGGCGGTTCATAAAATCTGGGACGATGCTACCGGACACAAACAATATATTACCGGTGGAGTTGGTGCACGCGAAGATGGAGAAGCCTTTGATGCAGCCTATGTTTTACCCAATGATAATGCTTATGCAGAAACCTGTGCAGCAGTCGCGAATTTATTTTGGAATCATAAAATGTTCCTGTATACAGGAGATTCTAAATATATGGATGTCTTCGAACGCGTTTTGTACAATGGTTTTTTAGGAGGAATGTCGGTAAAAGGAAACGAATTTTTTTATGTTAATCCTATGGCTTCCAATGGAGTTAATGATTTTGGAAGAGGAAACGGAGCAACAAGGCATGAATGGTTTGGGACGGCATGTTGTCCAACCAATGTTTCAAGATTTTTACCCGCTATGCCGGGCTATATTTATGCATTGAAAGGCAATGAATTATTTGTCAACTTATTTGTCGACAATGAAGCTGATATTTCAATCAATAATGCATCGGTAAAGCTTACTCAGCAAACAAATTATCCCTGGGACGGTAACATTAAAATGACTGTTTCACCTGAAAAGCAAATGAACTTCCCACTTTCTATTCGAATCCCTGGTTGGGCAAGCGGCGAAGCAATTCCTGGAAATCTGTATACTTATCAGGACAAACAAGCAAAACCAATAGAAGTAAAATTGAATGGCAAGACAATTCCTGCTATAATCGAAAAAGGATATTTGAAGTTATCGCGTACCTGGAAAAAAGGCGACGTTATTTCTATTTCATTGGATATGCCTGTCAGAAAAGTTATTGCAAATGAAAAAGTGGAGGCTAACAAAGGAAAAGTAGCTATTGAACGCGGTCCGATTGTATATTGTGCAGAAGGACACGATAATAATGGAAAAGCACTTTCAATTCCAATTTCTTCCGGACAATCATTTACTGCAAATTATCAGCCGGAATTACTGGGAGGAATTAATGTTCTTAAATCTGATAAAATAACACTGATTCCATATTATGTATGGGCAAATCGTGGAGCTAATGAGATGACTATCTGGTTTGATCTTAAGAGTAATTAAGCAATAAAAATGAGCTGGTTATATGAAATATTTAATCAGTTCATTTTTTAGCACCAAGGTTTTTTTTAACCGTGGCCACATCTTTCAATTCACCGTCAACAAGGATGTTTACATCGCTGTCTTTGAAAACATCATTTTCTGAAACGAGTTTACTTTTAAAGTAAAGCGCAAAAGGAATTTCTTTTCCCTTTGTGATAATTTGTCCTGCCGCCTTTAAAACTTTGCCCATATTAAGCGATAAAGGAATCTCGTAGATCTCGCTGCTCTTACCATTTACTTTTGTCATTCCCTTTACTTTTCCCTCGGCTAGTCTTTTTTGTTTCCCAAGATCAATTACATAAGAAGGATTTTTAAATTGAATTGGAAAGCTGTTTCTGTTACTGAATTTTAATTTAATGATTACATCAGATTTGCTCAAACGAAACTTTTCCATATCAAAATCCACAACTTCTACCTTGGGTAATTGATACAATGGTAATCTTTTGTCCATAGAAAGAGTCAGACTGTCTTTCCCCAGAAATGACTTTTGGAAATGAAAAACAGTTTCAAAATGATAGTCAGCACTGTCTTCCCCTTTGCTGCTTTCCTTTTCACCTTCTTTCGAGAGTTTTTTAATTTTCAGCTGGGAAGGCAACGTGACCATTGTACTATCGTTAGCTTTGAGTGCTAACGGTTTACGATAATTGTTCTCTATAATGGTAACGCCGTTCATTTGAACTGCATAATCAAATCCATTTACATCAAATCCGACAGGTAATGGATTGTGAACCAATAGATTCAATGATAAATCAACTGTGCTATCTGTAATATTGCTGATCCGGCCGATACCCATCTCAACTCTGGGCTTAAGTCCTGATACCGGATTTTCATTCTTCTTACCATAAAAATACCATACAATTCCTCCTGCCAATATTAAAACAACAATGAGCAATACAATCGTAAGCGATTTAGATAATTTCATAGAAGAGTAGAATTAATTTTATAATTGTTAATAAAAGAATCGTACCTATCAGGACGCAACATTATTCATTAATAAAATGAAATAAGGGTAATATTCCAGAGTATTTTATATAAAAAAGTGCTGATCAGCATTTTTTGCTAACCAACACTTTTTCTATTAAAATAAATTATGCAAGATTCAGCTTACCATGATCACCTTCGTTAGGAGTAGTTCCGGTAACTGCGGCTTTTAACATGGAGAAAAAAACAATCATTCTTGATGAATTACTGTCCCAATAAGCTGCTTCATCGGTTGTAACTTTTAACATTACCAGATTTGGATCATCTTTCCCTTCCGGAAACCAGGCCTTGGACATTGGGCTCCACAATTCTTCTTTTTTCTGCTCGTCCTCTATTACTGATGCAGAACCGGAAACACTGGCGTAAGAGTGATTTTTAGGATCTGCATAAATTAAAGTAACTGCCTCATTCCAATCAGTTTCTGATCCGATTTCAGTTTGCTTGCTGGTAAAAAACCATACGTTTCCTTCGTCATCAATATCTAGAGTGGTCATTGGTCTGGATTCAATTTTTTCGTTTTTATATGTAGTGTACATACAAAAGCGAATATCTTCTGCCAGCGATTTTAATTTTTTTATTGCTTCAATACTCTCAAAGTCCTTTTCCATGATTATTTTATTTTCATCTTTTAGAATAATTCCTAAAAGATGTTTTACAATAATTGTTCCAAACAGAAAATGAGCAGATTTTCAACAAAAGTTATCTTCCTTCCTTCAATAGTTTTTCATATTCCCGTTCTGCTAATCTCTTTTCATCCAGATTGCCGTAAGCAGAGAAATAATGTGAAGCAAGGCCAATTCCCCATCCTAACATTGGCCAGATTGGCCAGGGAAAAACGTGCCGCCCCCAACTCTGGCTAACCATAATAAAATATAGTATCCACAAACCTCCGTTCACTAAAAAATAAGTGCGAAGATGAATTTTAAATCCAGCCCGGTTTTTAGCTTTTCTCCAAAGAAATTCGTTGCGAGGCGTTTCCATTTTTTTTGCGTTTAGATATTATGTAAGTAATATGTTCTGATTTCTGTTACGAATTTATGCTTAAAACATGAATCAGATCAGTCAATTAAGACGAACTTCATAATAAGTAAGATGAAGACTATCGAATGAAGGATAGAGGTATTTTGGACTTCACTTTTAAACACTCCACTCTTCCAATTTGTAAGCGCTATCCCAAAATATATATTCCATTTTGGAAGCTGTCAGATAAGCATCAGACATTTTTTTACGGGTATTTTCAGATGCGTTTTCAGCAAGCTGGTCACAAATTCGTAATGCTTTTTCAACGGAAACTGCGAATTCTTCACCGGCATAAGCGTCAATCCAGTTTTGGTACGGATTAGGTTTTCTCTGGGTTTCGTAAATGTAATCTCCTACTTTTTTATATATCCAAAAACAGGGAAGCAGAGTCGCTACGGCAACTTCATAGGATTCAAAAGCACTTGCAGCTAAAACATAATTGGTATAAGCAAAACAACCAGGCGCTTTTCCTGTCTTAAAATCGATTTCATATTCTTTAAAATATCCGATATGTAAGGCCCGTTCAACGAGAATTGCATTTTGAGCAAATTGAAGAAAATCCAGTAATTCCTGACTTGTTGCTGAGCGCGTTCCTGCTGTGGCAAGTGCTTTGGCAAAATCGGCCAGATAAAGGGAATCCTGATAAATGTAAAATTTGAATTTTTCAACCGGAAGCGTACCATTTTTCATTTCCTGATTGAAGGGATGGTCTTGGATCTTATTGTAAACAGGCAAAGCTTCGTTCCAAAGCTGGTCGGTAAATCTCATGATTTGATATGCATTTTTAGTGGGGAAAAAGAATGGTTGAGCGGTCCGGAACCACTTCCTGTTTTTATATTTTTTCCGGCTTCAATTGCTTCGGTAACGTAAGTTTTAGCCAATAAAATAGCTTCCGGCAATGCATTTCCTTTTGCAACGAATGTGGCAATAGCCGAAGATAATGTACAGCCCGTTCCATGAACATTGTTGCTTTCAATATAAGTAGTTTCAAAAGTGAGCGTATCCTCCCCTTTTCTTGCAAACACATCATACAGCACAGGCCCGATCAGATGCCCTCCTTTTAACAATACTGCTTTACAACCTTTTTCAACCATTTCTTCCGCTGCTTTCCGCATGGCATCAACAGAATTAATAGACCGTCCAATCAGGATCTGAGCTTCGTCCAGATTTGGGGTAATGAGGTCGGCTTTTGGAAAAAGAACGTTCCACAAAACTTCAATCGTCTCATCCTGAATTAGTTTCGCGCCGCTGGTTGAAACCATGACTGGGTCAAAAACTACAAAGTCAGGCTTAAATCTGTTAAGAATTTCGGCAATAACCTGTGCTATTTCAATTTTATTTACCATCCCAATTTTAACGGCATCAATAGTAATATCCTTAAAAACCGCTTCCAGCTGTTCTCTCAAAAAATCCGGCGGAACTGCATGAATTGCTCGGACACCAAGTGTATTTTGGGCAGTAAGCGCAGTAATAGCCGAAGTACCATAAGCACCTAATGCTGCAATCGTTTTCAAATCTGCCTGGATTCCGGCTCCTCCTCCACTATCAGACCCAGCTATTGTGAGTACGGTTGGATATCTTTGCATATTTTTTTAGTAAGAAGTTAAAGTGAGCTATGTAGTTAGAGAAGTTAATTTAGGAGTAGTTAAGGGAAGTTAAGCAGTTAGAGAAGTTAGAAGACTGATCATTAAGAAGTTAATGTTAAAGAATGAATCAAAGCTTGTGCTGCTTTTCTTGGTGATTTTGCACTACAAATGGCGGAAATTACTGCAATTCCCTGTGCTCCGTTGTGTGTTGCTTCAACGACATTTGTTTCATTTAAACCACCAATGACAACCAGAGGATGACGACTATTACTTTTCACCCATTTCAGACCATCCATTCCCCAGGGTTTTTCTGTATCTGTTTTAGAAGGCGTCGCAAACAACGGACTTACTGCCAGATAAGAAATATCCCAGGATTCTGCTTCAAATACATCTTGCTGTTTTTCTGCAGAAATACCAATAATCTTTCCATTGGGTAATATATCTTTCAGAATTGTATAAGGCATATCACTTTGTCCGGCATGTACTCCGTCGGCATCAACAGCCAATGCAATATCGACGCGGTCATTGATAATCAGCGGAACATTGTATGGTTGCAACAAATCCTTTAACCGTAAAGCTCTGTCGATAAAAGCACGAGTTCCAAGCGATTTTTCACGCAGCTGAACCATTGTGACCCCGCCTTTCACTGCTTCTTCAATTACCCAGAAAAAATCTCGTCCCATACACGCAGCTTCGTCAGTTACGAGGTATAGTTGTATTGGATTTGTTGTTGGATTCATCTTATTTTTGACATTTCCGCCAGTTTTTCCGACGAAATTTCTGCCAGTGCATCCAAAAAAGCGATTTGAAAAGATCCGGGTAACTGTGCTTTTTTAAATGCAATTTCTCCGCAAATACCCATTGTAACCGCAGCGGAAACAGCAGCACTGAAAGGATCTGATTCAATGGCTGCAAATGCTCCGGCAATGGCAGAAGCAGAACAGCCCATTCCGGTAATCCGGGTCATTAAAGCAACGCCATTATCAACATAAGCTATTTTTTCACCGCTCACAATCACATCCGTTGCTCCGCTTACACTTACCACAGAACCATAACGCTGGCTCAATGCTTTTGCAGCTTGTACACTATCTGCTGAATTTGCCGTGCTATCAACACCTTTTGTTTGAATATTAGAACCAGCCAAAGCCATTATTTCAGAAGCATTTCCTCTTATAATCGTGGGAGAAGCAATAGCAAAAAGTTCACTTAAAACCTGATTGCGATATGGCGTAGCTCCTGCCCCAACCGGATCCAGAATAATTGGTTTACCCAATTCAGAAGCTTTTTTCATAGCCAGTTTCATTCCTTCTACCCAAAATGGCGATATAGTTCCGATGTTGACGACCAAGGCTCCTGCAATAGAAACCATATCTTCCACTTCCTCAACGGCATGTGCCATTACCGGTGACGCGCCAATAGCCAGCAGTGCATTGGCTGTGAAATTCATAACAACAAAATTGGTAATGTTATGAACCAAAGGAGATTGTGATCTTAGTGCAGCCAGATTTTGTTCGGGATTCAATTCCATATTCATTTCATTTTTATAAAAAATAAATGAATGGACATTTAAGGAAGTAGTTTTACTGAATAATAATCCAGAAACCTAAAGAGAAAAAAGACAGCAAATCTGTCTCCTAAACGCTTTTTCCTACGACAGTATAAACTGTGTCAGGTTCAAAGGGTATAAATCTCAGTCCGTATTTTGGACACCCCTAAAGCCATTCTTAATTGCGAATGTAGTAGTTTTGGACAGAAATAAAAAAGTTAACATATATAATGATTAAAGCTGCCATATTTGACATGGACGGGCTACTGGTTGACTCAGAGCCTATTTGGACGGAAGCCGCACAGCAGGTGATGCAAAAAGTCAATTTCAAACTGACTCATGCGCTTAAACTCCAGACCACCGGATTATCCATTAAGTTATTTCTTGAATTTTGTTATAAAATACAGCCCTGGTATACGCCAACTTTTGAGGAACTTGAAAGGGACATATTAAAACTCGCTCATAAAAACATTCTTGAAAATGCCGTTGCCATGCCCGGCGCTATTGATATTGTCAGGAAGTTGAAAAGCCAGGGACTCAAACTTGCAGTAGCATCTGCTTCACACATGGAACTGATTGAAGGTGTACTGAAGCGGCTGGAAATTATCGACTATTTTGACACCTGGCATTCCGGCGAACTCGAGGAATTTACCAAACCGCATCCGGCTGTTTATTTGTCCACAGCAGCTAAATTGGGCGTAAAACCGGACGAATGTATTGCTTTTGAAGATTCTTTTACAGGATTGCGTTCAGCACATGCGGCAGGAATGATCACGATTTGTGTTCCTACCATGGAAGTTTTTAATGATGCAAAATTTGATCTGGCGCATTATAAAATTACCTCTCTTGAAAAATACATTTTTGAAGAAATGAGCGGCCGGAAAATGAGTACAGAGTTTAAAGTTTAGAATTCACAGTAGCCAGATTAGTCATAATTGTCTGACTTACATTAATTTCTGCCCTCATCAAATGATTGGACTACGCCATTTCAGTGTTGTGATTGCCATTCGGATAATACTGATTATCCTGAGTGTCTTTGTGATTATATGGCTGGCCTCGCTGCAAACCAATGTAAATCTGATTTATATTTTAGGCGGTATTTTTATTTCCGTCCAGGGATATTTATTATATAATTATGTAACCAACGTTAACCGGAAACTGACTTATTTTCTGGAATCTGTCCGGTATTCAGACTTCACGATTAATTTCCGTCATGACAATAAAATGGGTAAAACATTCCAGGAACTGAACCAACAGTTCAATGAAGTTTTACACGCTTTCCGGCAAGCCAGAGCTGAAAAAGAGGCAAATTTACAATACCTGAATACAATTGTGCAGCATATTGGAACCGGCTTAATTACTTTTGACAGTACCGGCCAGGTCAACCTGATCAATAACGCGGCGCTCCGGATGCTGGGTATTTACAGATTACACCAGCTCAGCGAATTAAAAGACAAACATCCGCGTTTATACGAGCTACTTTCTAACCTAACTTCCGGTGTCAGAGAATTATATCGTACGCCGTCTGATCAGCCACTGGCACTTCAGGGTGCTGCTATTCAGATGCGCGGGATGTGGGTCAGGATTGTGGTTTTGCAAAATATCCAGACGGAACTTCAACAGCAGGAAGTGGAATCATGGCAAAATCTGACACGGGTTTTAAGGCATGAGATCATGAATTCGATGACGCCGATCGTTTCGCTTGTGGGGACAATGCGGCTGATTGTAAATGAGGATATTGAAAAATCCACTACCGACCAGGAAGCTGTTAATGATTTGAAAGAGGCGTTACAAACTCTGGAAAAACGTAGTAAAGGAATGATGCAGTTTGTGAATGCATACCGCGATTTTACCACATTGCCCAAGCCCGTTTTTTCCAGTGTAAATGTTGGTGAATTATTGCAGGAAGTTATTCAGCTGCTCCAAACGGATCTTACCAGCTCCGGTGTTTTGTGGAAATTATCTGTAAAACCTGAAACACTTACTGCCAAAGTTGACTCAGGCCAGATGCAGCAGGTTTTGATAAATCTGATCAAAAATGCTTCCGAATCATTTTCAACACAAACAAACCGGATTATTACTTTATCGGCTTATCAAAATGAAAATCTGACGATCATAGAAGTAGAAGATAATGGAGATGGCATTGAACCTGAGGCGATTGACAATATTTTCATACCATTTTATACTACTAAAAAAACAGGATCAGGAATTGGATTAAGTCTTTCCCGACAGATATTACAACAACACGGCGGGCAGCTTAATGTAGTTTCCGAGGTTGGGAAAGGAACGGTTTTTACGTTGGTTATTTGAGTTTATTTTAGAGAAATAAGCCTCGAATGACTTTCTCACTTACGAGCGGGAATCGGTAGCACGGCTACGCGCCCCCGATAGTCTCAAACCAACCCGGTTAGCCCCGCAAAATTTCCTCCTAAAATTACTTTATCATCTGCCCCAAGCCAGTCTCTCAACAACGAAGCATATACATCCCGGAAATCAATTGAAAAACGCAGATCACCTCCATCCAGATCCATCAGATTTGGAGCTTCATTGTAAATAACTGAATTTCTTGGCGGCCCGCCCATTACAAAAACATTGTTTGCCGTTCCATGATCAGTACCATTACTGCCATTTTGCTTGACTCTCCTACCAAATTCACTGAAAGTCAATACCATGGTTCGGTCCAGTTGTCCGCGATTTTTAAGATCAGTCATGAAAACACTTACTGCTTCTGCATATTGCTTTAACAATCTGTTCTGCTGATTGCGCTGACCGGCATGTGTATCAAATCCTGAAATTGATGCGTAATAAACAGAAGTGTCTATGCCGGAGGTAATTAAATCTGAAATTGTTTTTAAATTTTTACCCAGATCAGTCTTTGGATATTCTGTCAGATTACTTTTTGTATTTCCTTTTTCGTACAAATAATCAGCACTGGATGCGGTATCCGCCAAGGTTTTGTATAAATAACTCACAGGATCATGGCCATGATGATCATCCGTTTTAGCAATTTTATTCACCATTGCATTTTTCGTCTGACGATACAATTTTTGGGCATCCAGCATTGCCAGTCCATTTGCAGTTTCACCTTTTAATGCCAAGCTTAATGTATCATCAATTTCCAGCATGTGATGCGCTTTCACCTGGCAATCGGCACAAGTAGAATCCAGATAGCGGCCAAGCCAGCCGGTACTTAAATACTGGTTTGCATTGCTTGCAGATTGCCAGATATCCATCGAACGAAAGTGAGAACGGTCGGGGTTTGGATAGCCAACATTGTTTAAAATCCTGATTCTTCCATCATCATATAAATTCCTTAAAGCCTCCAACGCAGGATTCAGACCGATTTCATCATTCAAAGCTAATACCTGCGACCGCTCAATGGCGAGTTCCGGGCGCTCGCGGTAATAAATATCATTGCGGTAGGGAATCACAGTATTGAGCCCGTCATTCCCACCTGACAACTGGATCACAACCAGTATTTTTCCGTTCGTGTCTCCGGTAAGGCGTTGCTCATGTGCTTTGAGAAAGTGTGGAATGAGCATAGTTCCAGCCGTTGCAAAAGCCGAATTTCTTAAAAAATCACGTCTGTTCATTTTTTAAATCGTTTAGGATGATTCCCTTATGCAATCTGATATTCGGGTAAACTCATGACAGCCAAAGTAAGTTTGCGTATATATTGCGGCCGATCCGAATCAATAATTCTAATGTCATATAAAAGTTTCATAACATCCGGCGAAGGACTGGCAGCTAGTAATTGAGATACAAGCAAATCAGGCAATTTCTCAGTTTCAATTTTTTTAAATTCTTCCGCCCATTTATTCCAATCAATAATTGCTTTGCCATCTTTTTTGCTGCGATTTACAGCCAGATCATTCACATCGCCGCTGTCTTTTGCCTTTACTTTTATGTCAGCTGACCCCGCCATCATTGCTGGTAATTGCATTCGAAATAGTAGGCTCGAGCTATCAATCCAGTTTCTTCCTCCTGGCCAGCCTGCAACATTAGGAGGATAAAAAAGCAATTGACCTAAAACTTTTTGAACATAAAGCATAGAATCAAAATCTGTAAAAGTAGCATTGAGTGTCCGCTGTATCCCCACCATCAATTCCACCGGTGATTTGATCAATAGATTTGTAGGAGCATTTTCATAAAACCAATCTGCTTCTAAAATGTTACGCATCAGGCTACTGATATCATAACCTGATGCGTAAAATCCTTCTGCTAATTTATCAACGCGGTTTTTATCATGAATCTCACTGACAAAGGATCTGTAAATTTTTGTTGTTACAAAATGAGCAGTTTCCTTCTTTTGCAACAACATTCTGATAATATCTTCTCCCTGAAAATTGCCTTGATTTCCTAGAAATTTTTTGTCGTTTTTATCGTGAATATTCTGCTTAAACTCGAAACTTCCCTCCTTGTTAAATCCCCAGCCCGTAAAAGCTCTTGCAGCTTCTTTCACATCTGACTCTGTATAATTTCCAATGCCCATTGTGAAAAGCTCCATCACTTCTCTGGCAAAGTTTTCATTAGGTCGGTTTTTACGGTTTTGCTGGTTATTTAAAAATTGCAGCATGGCCGGTTCCCGGGAAACTGCCAGAAGCATTTCGCCAAAATTGCCGAGAGCATGTTTTCTGATGGTTTCAATATAGCTGTGTACAAATTCGGGATTATCCACTCTGCATGCAAAATGACCATGCCAGAAAAGTGCCATTCTCTCTCTGAAAACACCTTCTCCTGTTGCCATTTTATCTACCCATGCAATATTCAGTTTTCGAATATTCTCACGGTTCATTTTTTGTTTTAGCTTTTTCTGGTCTTCATTTTCCTCAGCACTTTTCATAGAATCCATTCCCATATTACCCCCGCCTTCTCTTCCGCCTGAAAGCGATTGGTAATTAAGCGCGGAATATGATTCGCTGTCTTTGAAAAATTTGTTGATTGCCTTTTTTAGAGAGCTATTTTTAGATGGAATCCCGCTAAATCCTATACGGCGATAAAGATGATGCAACTGAATTTGTGAAGTCCTGTCTTTCATAACGTACCATTGTTTTACATTGGACTAAACAATTTGCTAAAAGGTTTAAGGCGTTACAGATATAATATAATATTAGCGAAGAATGAATAGATTATATTGCTCAAACGTTATTTAATGCAGAAGAAGAAATTGAAAAGTACAAAATAATTTTTCCGCTTTACAACCTATATTTCTCTTTTTGGGTCATTAATAAAAAAGAAAGAATTCATGGAAAGGAACATATCACTATTCATTGTAAGCGTTTTTATGCTTGCTTGCCAAAGTGCATCCGTTGATAAAAAAGACGATGTAATAAAATACAAGGAATCTATCACATTACAGGATGTTCCAAAAGCAACACTCACTTTTTTTGAGGTATCAGACAGCAGATGTCCGGAAGGCGTTCAATGTTTTTGGGCTGGTAATGCTACGGTCGACCTTGCTTTAGACGGAGTTGGTACGGAAGGAAAAATTACAAAACATGTTAATTTATGTCTGGGTGATTGTAAAACATTATATCCTTCGGCGCCCTATCGTACAGTTGATTCACTGGATCAGGAATTTGCGGGTCAAAAATACCGGTTCATTTTGGAAGCTGTAAATCCATCAGCAAAAGTGGATACTACAAGAAAGAAAACGGATTATTCTGTTGTGTTGCGGATTGAGAAAAAGTGAATTGAGCACTAATAAAAAATTTGTGGCTTACTTACATTTCATTAGATTGAAATATAAGTAAGCCACAGAAGTATTCTATTATTAACCGCACCGGCGGCCTTGGTCTTAGCTAATCTCCCCTCCTGCCAGCTTGCTTTTCCGGTAACCATAACTAAAATAAATGACCAAACCGATTGCAAGCCAGATCACAAAAATAAGCCAGTTGGACGATCCCAGCTCTGTCATCAGGTAAAGATTGGTTAAAATTCCCATCACTGGTAAAAGCGAGAAATTGTATTTGAAACTCATAATTGAAAGCACGATCCAGACAATCCAAAATATGATTGTCAGTACTTTATGTTCAAAAACTTCGCCCATTGTAAGTCCTTTCCATTCAGCAATTACGTTTTCGCCATAAAATGTGATAGCAATAATGGCGGCCAATAATCCAGCCCCAACCAGAAACTTGCCATTAATATACGGAACTCTAAACTTGGACCTTTCAGATAATCCGGTATGGTCCAGGTATAACACACCGCCGCAGACGAGAATAAAAGCGAAAAAAGTACCCACACTGGTTAGATCGACGAAGAAATCCATTTTAAAGAACAAAGCAGGAATCCCTACAACCAAACCTGTAATGATAGTAGCGAAAGAAGGCGTTTGATATTTGGGATGAATTTTCGAGAATTTTTTCCATAAAAGTCCATCGCGGCTCATCGTCATCCAAATCCGCGGCTGACCTAACTGATAAACCAATAAAGCACTTGTAATAGCAATAACAGAACTAACTGAAATGACACCAGCCATAAAATCCAGACCATTTTTTTGGAATACAAATGCCAGCGGATCGCTTACTTTCAGCTCTTTATAATTAACCATTCCGGTTAGTACCAATGTTATCAATACGTATAAAACAGTACAGATAATAAGGCAATAAATCATGGCTTTGGGCATATCACGCTGCGGATCCTTACATTCTTCGGCAGTGGTAGAAATGGAATCAAATCCTATAAATGCAAAAAAAACTGCTGCAACACCACTCAAAACACCTTTCATTCCATTGGGTGCAAAAGGACTCCAGTTTTCCGGTTTGACATAAAATGCTCCTGCAAATATGACCAGTAAAACGACTCCAATTTTAAGGACAACCATAATATTACTGGCCGTGCGTGACTCTCTGATACCAATGTAAACAAGCGCAGTAACAAACAAAGTAATGAGGCCGGCAGGCAAATTAAATATAATAGGAAAATCTCCTAATCTTGGTGCTGACTCAAAAGCTGCCGCTGCCATACGTTCGTAAGTTGACAGCGATTCCATTCCCCCGGTTTGCAGTTTTTCGAATGCTTCGGATGCGGCAACCGGATTCATAGTTAGCCAGCCTGGCAATGTTATGCCAAAACCTTTAAGCATACTCACGAAATATTCCGACCAGGAAATAGCCACTACCATGTTGGAAACGGCGTATTCCAGTATCAGCGCCCATCCGATGATCCATGCAAATAATTCTCCGAACGCCACATAAGCATAAGTATAAGCGCTACCAGAGACCGGAACTGTACTAGCAAATTGGGCATAAGATAATGCTGTGAACACACATGCAATAGCTGTAAAAACGAATAAAAGCGATACCGCAGGTCCTCCGTTATAACTTGCAATACCTATCGTACTGAATATACCGGCCCCTACAATTGCTGCAATTCCCAGCGAAACCAAATCCCTGACGCCTAAAATTTTTGCCAGCCCACTATCACGTGAATGTGCATCTTCAAGAATTTGATCGACTGATTTTTTACGAAAAAGAGAAGTATTTTTTTCCATGCAGGGATTGTAGTTATACCGGTATCGTTAATAATTAATGGAGCGAAAATAAGTATATTCTTTAATCATAAAGGCATCAGATTTGAAATTGTTTGATAAAGGCTCCTTTATCCATAGATAATTCTACATTTTTTACATTAGCTAATATTTTATTTTGAATACTTAATAATATGCCAACAGCTTCATTATTACTCAACTAAACTGGTTTTCTTAATCATTCTAAAACTTTATATTTACAGAATCCTTACCCAAATTTCATTACCAGTCATGAAATATTTACTTATTCCAATAACGGTATTTTTGTTTTGGAACCACGCCGTAACAGCACAAACTATCCCTGCCTATACCACTGCGCAGGCGCATTCTCATAATGATTATGAACAGAAAAGAGCATTTTACGAAGCTTACGAACAACAATTCGGATCCATTGAAGCAGATCTTTTTCTGGTAAATGACACGCTTTTTGCTGCTCATAACATCGATGATATTACCTCAGCCCGGACTTTTACAAAACTTTATCTTGAACCGATATTAAAACAGACAGAAAAAAATAATGGAGGAATTTACCCACAAAAAGATCTTACACTTCAATTATTAATTGATTTAAAAACACCGGCTGAGGAGACTTTAAAGGCATTAGTGAAAATACTGGAGCCTTATCAGGACTTATTAGCTCCGAAAGGCTCTGTAAAAATTGTGGTAAGCGGGAATACACCTTTACCTCAAAATTTCGGAGACTACCCCTTGTACATTTATTTTGATGGCCGGCCCGAAATAATTTATACTACCCAGCAACTGGAAAGGATTGGCCTGATCAGTCAGACTTTTCAAAAATATACTAAATGGAATGGTGAAGGTCCTTTACCTGACAAGGAGAAAAAATCTATTGTCAGAGTGATAGACCAAACACATACCACAGGAAAAAAAATTCGCTTTTGGGCGACTCCGGACAATATAAATACTTGGAAAACATTGATGTTATTGGGCGTAGACTACTTAAACACAGATAAAGTAATACAAATGGGGGATTATTTAAGAACCGCACCGCGATAGAATATTTTAAAAATTCTCATTTTTATCTTACATTTCAGATATAACAATGCTTATTTAAACAAATTATCTGAGCAAGATCGATGATAATCTTACAATCATTCTTCGGTTTTTTTCCTCTGCTCTTTATATTTATATATTTATTTTTACAGGAAAATATAAAACTTTATAGTATCAAAGCTGAATTAATTATCTTAAATTTAAGAATTATTGAGACAAGTTGCTTAACTAGTATATGTTCAATAATTCTTAAAAACTTCTTTTTTATTCATTCAAATGAGTATTTTTAATATAAAATTTTAAATTATTACGAGTTTTTTACTAAAATTCTTCATTTTTAATAAATTTAATGATCTAACATTTAAGAACCCTCGTATAAAAGGTAGACTGTTTACCCAAAAAAATGAATATATTAATAGTTGAGGACGAACCTATCATTGCCAAGCACTTACAATACACACTGAACGGCTTTGGTTATGATGCCGGAGATATTGTAACGGATTATCCTACGGCAATCGAAATTTTGCAAAAAAAGGTTTTTCATCTCGTTATTTTAGATATTAACCTTAATGGATATCAAACTGGTATTGATATAGCAGAATACATTAGTGCCAACCTTCAGATACCATTCCTTTTTCTTACCAGTCATGAGGATATGGCTATTGTAAATGCTGCGTTGAAAACTTCGCCACATGCATTTTTAACTAAGCCGTTTCAAAAAATTACTGTTTACACAGCTGTTAAGCTTGCTTTTAAAAGTTTTCGGCAAGATGCAGTTAATGAACAGCCCGATTTAAATGAGCTTCAGGATACTATCGTTATCAAGGATGCGCTGTTTATTAAGGAAAAACACATGTTCATCAAAATAATGCTTGCTGAAATATTGTATATCCGCAGTGACGATAATTATCTTGAATTACATACCTCAAAAAAGAAATATACGATAAGAGAGACGCTAAAAAATATTATTAGTCAATTGCCTGGTAATTCATTTTTTAAGGTTCATAAATCTTTTATTATTAACCTGAATGCGATTACTGCAATCAATTATATCCATGTTATGATCGGTGATATTGAAATACCTATTACCTCCGATAATAGAAATGAATTATTGAAAAGGATAAAAACATTCTCCTGAAAATGATATAATAACAGGATATTTTCTTAGGTCAAACCCCCACATATCAGTTACTTAACCCCGAAATATAAGTAGAAGACCCCTTTCATTTCACCTGGCTAAATGCGTCCATTAACTTGGATGCAAATTAAACCCGATGATTATGAAATTCTTAACTTCTCCTCTATCAGTTTATTTTTTGCTCTTCTTTTGTTTAGTTGTTTCCAATTCCAATGCGCAGTGCTCTCTTCCGCCATTGGTTGAAAACCTCAAATGTTCGGGAACAATTTCCGACGGTGCTAATATCAATTCCGGCGAAGTAAAGTGTGTTTCATCAAGCCAGGTTTCCAATATAAATCTGAATGGAGGAACACTCATTATTTCCGGAACCGTCCAGATCAACAGTATCAATATTAATTCAGGAAACATTTTAATTACCAGCACCGGAATTGCATCCCTGCCGGGGAGCAATTATAATGGAAATGTTAACATTATCAATTATGGCTCACTAACTTATGGTGGTAACATTATTTTACAAAACAGCAATAACCATATTTATAATGCATCGTCTACCTCAACCATCAGTTTTGGATCTTTTGGATTGAATTTCAGCAGTGAAACTTCTTCTATGGTTAATAATGGCACTATAACTCTTGGTCAATTAACGCTCAACACGAATAACGGAGGTATCTGTATGGGTAATGAAGCTAAACTGAAAATTGTGTCACTGATCAATAACCGTGACAATATGATTACGGTGCCTTATGGCAAAGCCTGCCTGAGCCATACCGGTTTCGCCCAGATGAACAATAAGTTGTCAAATACTGCAAACCTGATTGTATGCCCCGGCCCTAATTCATCATTTAGCAATCCGGGTGGAAATGGCGGATATAATCAGGCTACCGTTAATGATGTTGGATGCACTGAATGTACTTTTCCACCCATAACTATGCCGGTTAATCTTTCTGCTTTTTGGGCATCCTCAGTTTTGGAAGGAATTAAACTTAGCTGGCGGACTTCGAGTGAAACAAATAACGATTATTTTGTTATTGAAAGAAGTGTTAATGCCATAAGTTTTGATGCTATTAGCAGCCGGATCAGTGGGCAGCACAATTCAAGTTCTTCTTTGGATTATAGTTTTGTTGATTTGAAACCATTCAATCAGGTTAATTATTATCGGCTGAAACAAGTTGATACAGATGGTTCAGTGAATTATTCAAGAATCATTGCAGCTTCATTTACTGATAAACTGGTATTTTTAAGTGTTTATCCCAATCCTGCTACCGATTACATTCAGGTAAACATGAAGAATCCGGATCCAAATGTGCTTGTTCAGATTAACATTTTAAACCAGGCTGGAATAATGCTATCGACACGCCAGATAACCGGTGATAAAATTACAAATCCCATTTCCCTGAAAAATCTTACAACAGGTGTTTATTTTGTAAAGATTGTAACAAATGGAGAAGGTACTATTTTTAGAATTTTGAAGAATTAAGTTTCTAAATACCGTTAACTAAGTTTTTAAACGGTTACCGTTATTTCTTATTCACATTTGTATTAACCCTTTTCATGCTTGCACGCACTCAAGCGCTCCGCAACATCAAAATCTACCACACTATGATAAAATAAAAAAAAGCGGGTTCCAATCTATTTACAATTTTATATCGTAAATGAGATTATAATACTACTGTACACAACTATAATATTACTGATACTATAATTAACCTATTTTAAATCAAACTGATTACGATCGGATCAAGATTTTTTTAAGCGTTGAGTAACATCAAACATCCCCGATAACTTATTTCGGGGATGTTTTGTTTTATGGATAAATTAAGTATTTCTTTCTCATAGTCTTAAAATCTGATAGGCCCGGCTCCCAGCTCCTACGAATTTCTTCCTCAGAAACACCAGCTATAATTTGTTTTTTTAAATTCTCAGTACCTGCCAATTTATTTATATCATTCATTTGTTTGCTCTGGCTCATATCAAAGAATTTTTCTTTGTCAGGATAAGCTTTGTACATATCAATCAACCATTTCAAACTGATTTTTTTAGTGGTATGGAAAATTTTGGTATCAAATTCTCTTAAATCAATACCATAACATTCAAGATTCTGGTGTAAGGGAGTTTCGCTCATTCCTTTTAAACTTTGTGGTTTGAATGAAAAGCTATATTTTCCTTTCAATAAAGGCGCTCCCAAAACTGTGAATGGCATATAAGTTCCTCTTCCTAAACTTACGATCGTTCCTTCAAACAAGCAAATGGACGAATATAACATGACCGATTGCTGTGTATTGAGATTAGGAGAAGGAAATATGGGCAATACATAAGGCGTATCATGATCATAATCGGCCACTTTTATAATTTTCAGCTTACATTTCATTTTATTAGGCAGCCAACCTTCACCATTGATCATTTGCGCAAATTCCGCGATCGTCAGACCGTGAGAAATGGGAATCTTATACATTCCAATTCCTGAACGAAGATGGTCTTCGAGAATCGGGCCGTCTACAATAAAACCGTTTGGGTTAGGTCTGTCAAGAATTAACATTTCCATATTATTCTCGGCACAGGCTTCCATTACATGCCCAAGCGTATTGATGTATGTATAAAAGCGGGCACCAACATCCTGAATATCAAAAATCATTAAATCCAGGTCGACCATCTGTTCTTTGGTAGGTTTTTTTTGTTTTCCATAAAGTGATACTGCCGGAATTCCTGTGGTAGGATCTATGCTATCTCCCACTTTATCACCATTGCTGGCCGTACCTCTAAAACCATGTTCAGGTCCAAAAATCCGGACAATATTTACACCCAAAGCAACCAGGCTGTCTACGATTGGCTTATTGCCTATAATGGAAGTTTGATTGATCAGAATACCAATTCTTTTACCTTTCAGATAACCTAAATATTCAGAAGTCTGATCTGCTGCTGTGATCGGCTTTTTCGCAACTGCTTCTGATTTACCATCCGTATGAAGCGTATCACTTGCAAAATGACTTTTGGGTGATGAAGAGCTGACACAATTGATATTGAAGACAGTAGTTAAAGCCAGAAAGCAAAGAGTAACGAATAGTTTTTTCATAGATTGTGAAATTGTTTTGCATAGCATTTGTGAAAATTAGTGCATTCGTGGCAAAAAACCTTACGAAACTCAAAACAAGTTCATTTGTCCGCCTCTGATGAAAAGTGAAGTATCCAGTTTAGTCAACTCTTTGTCTTTGAAATATTTTCGACATGAAAAATCGTGAAGCTGCCTGATATTTTCAGCAAAATTCCCTTCTCCGCTCATGCGTAAACCGAACCTGGAATCATTCAATTTCCCGCCGTGGCATTCCGCAATCTGATGTAATACTTTTTCTGCTTTGTCGGGAAAATGGTGTAGGATCCATTCTTCAAAAATCGTTGCAATAGAACCGTTTAATCTTACCACAGTATACCCAGCCCATGCCGCTCCATTTTCAGCTGCTGCTTTAATAATAGCCGGAATTTCATGATCATTAAGTCCGGGAATAATTGGTGCACTCATTATGCCCATAGGAATTCCTGCCTCATGTAAAGTTTTAATTACTTGCAAACGACGCTTTCCGGTAACAGTTCTGGGTTCCAATGCACTCCGTAAATCCTCGTTTAATGATGTTATAGATACAGCGGCGTGAACAAGATTGAGTTTTGCAAGCTTTTCGAGAATGTCCAGATCCCTTAATATCAATGCATTTTTGGTCAGTATAGTGGCAGGGTTTCTATACTTCAGGCAGATTTCCAGCATCTGCCTGGTAAGCCTGAATTTTTTCTCAGCAGGTTGGTAACAATCCGTGTTTCCTGAAAACATGATTGGTACCGGTTGGTAGTTTTTGGAATGAAACAATTTTTCCAGAAGCTGTGGAGCATTCTTTTTGACAACAATTTTTGTCTCAAAATCAAGTCCAGCCGAATATCCCCAGTATTCGTGGGAATTTCGTGCATAACAATAAATACAGCCATGTTCACAGCCACGATACGGATTAATGGAATTGTAATTGCGCAGGTCAGGACTGTCCGAAACACTCAGAATCGTTTTGGATTCCTCCATAATGAACTGGGTTTTGGGATTTACCTCCGGATCTTCCCACTGTTGCCAGTCCTCCGAAGTGTACTCAACCTCTTGCTTTTGAAACTTGTTATGAGAATTAATCCCGGCTCCTCTTCCCCTTGGCCTTTCCATATCACATTTAAAAAGTAAAATTTGCTACCATTGACCCAAAAAGATATCAATGATAACAAATTTTACTTAAAAACTGATACTAAAAATAACAACCAAATAACATAATATTACAACAAACTGACTACTAACCTTTTAAACGCTAACCTTTTATTATTACATTTTTATTTTATATATCTGAAATCCTCATCACCTTTCAATGAGAGTAAGACGTCATACATCAACTGAATTACGTTTTTAACATCATCTTTATGCACCATTTCTACCGTAGTATGCATGTATTTCAGAGGAAGAGATATGAGTGCCGAAGCAACACCTTCTGCTGAATATGCAAAAGAATCGGTATCAGTACCCGTTGAACGGCTCACCGCCTGGCGCTGAAAAGGAATTTTTTTCTCATCCGCAACTTTAATCAGCAAATCACGAAGGTTGTTCTGAACCGCCGGGCCATAACAAATCACCGGGCCGTTTCCACTTTTCAGATCACCCTGTTCTTTTTTATTGTACATCGGCGACTGCGTATCATGCGTTACATCTGTTACAATTGCCAGATCAGGCTTTAAACGGCGGGAAATCATTTCAGCACCACGCAGCCCAATTTCTTCCTGAACTGCATTCACCATATAAAGTGTAAAAGGAAGACGGATATTATTTTCATGTAACATTCGTGCTACTTCCGCAATCATAAATCCACCCATGCGGTTGTCCAGTGCGCGGCCAACATAATAACGTTCATTCAGTTCATCGAAACCATCCGCAAAAGTCGCTACGGTCCCAACATGGATTCCCATTTCAAAAACTTCTTCTTTTTTAGCTGCACCAACATCAATAAACAGCTCGTGCACTTTTGGAACCTGATCTTTCGCCGTGTCGCGAACATGAATTGCAGGCCATCCGAAAACACCTTTTACAACACCTTTAGACGTATGCAAATTTACACGCATAGAAGGAGCAATGGCAGCATCAGATCCGCCATTACGACGAACGTGAATATATCCGTCATCCGAAATGTAATTAACAAACCAGGAAATTTCATCCGAATGTGCTTCAATTACTACCTTAAAATCCTGTCCCGGGCCAATTACACCAACTGCTGTACCGTACACATCAATAATTTGTTCCTCGATATAAGGCTTGATATAATCCAGCCAAATTTGCTGTCCCGTTGATTCAAAGCCTGTTGGCGAAGCATTGTTTAAATATTTATAAAGAAATTCTGTGCTTTGATCTGACATATTGTTTGTTTAAAAATTCTAACTCCTTTTTAACTTCTCTAACTTCTTCCTTTATCTTCTACCTACAAATACTTCCAAAATGCCCAAAATCTCCTTTGTCCCAAATAATTCAGATTGCCTTCGTTCCCGTATGCTTCCTGTTCAAACGAAATATGAAGATATGCTAAATAATGGTTCTTGTATTGAAGAAAACGAATTAAATATTCTACAAAATACCAAATGTAAAAAAGAATTAATCCCATCTCTAGTTGTTGTCTTAAATGAATGCATTCGTGGTTAATCAATACATTCCCCGGCCCTTTTCTCTTCACCAGAATAAAGGGAAATAAAGCGATTGCTTCTACCCAAAGGAAAGACGCATTAAATAAAAATCCCTTGAATTTCATACTACTCAGACAGCAATCGCTTTTGTATAATTTATCCAGCACTTGCATTATAAAAGAAAATGTTGGATTATTAAATGATCTAATCATTCAACAATCCAACACATTAATAATATTGGCGTCTTTGGTATTACGCAAAACGTCTTATATCAAGAACCTCAAATTCCATGATGCCCGCAGGGACCTTAATTTCGGCAGTTTCACCAATTTTCTTTCCCAATAATCCTTTACCAATCGGAGATCCGATTGAAATTTTTCCCGTTTTAAGATCTGCTTCTTCTTCGGAAACCAAAGTATAAGCAACTTCCATTCCGGTTTTACGATTTTTAATTTTTACCACAGAAAGGATAGCAACCTGTGAATTATCTATGGAAGACTCATCAATTACCCGTGCAGTGGACATGATTTCTTCAAGCTTTGCAATCTTCATCTCATGCATTCCCTGTGCATCTTTCGCCGCATCATATTCTGCATTTTCGCTCAAATCACCTTTGTCTCTTGCTTCTGCAATTTGTGCAGCAATAGCGGTGCGGCCCTTCGTTTTCATATCATTCAGCTCATTTTTGAGCTTATTCAATCCTTCCTCAGTATAGTATGAAATTTTAGCCATGACCTTAACAGTTTTATTAGTCTTTTGATTTTTGAAATTTTGAATAAAAAAAAAGAACGGTTCTAAGACCGCTCTACGAGAGTGTTGGGTAACTCGTAGCGAAAGGTTAGAAGACCTTATCTTTTCGGCTCATATGTGTTTTTATCTTTACCATAATTATCTGTAAGAACGACAAAAATAACAATATTTGTAAATGGTAACAACCATTTTTATTAAAAGGAACAACAATCTATGTCAAATCGGCTAAGAATAATTTTTATGGGAACACCGGAATTTGCTGTTCCGAGTTTAAGAAGTCTGGTAGAGAGCAATTCTAATGTAATTGCCGTAATCACAGCTCCCGATAAGCCCTCCGGAAGAGGTCAAAAACCGACGCAATCTCCTGTAAAAATATATGCCACAGAACATGGGATTACTGTTTTACAGCCAGAAAAGTTAAAAAATCCTGAATTTTTAGAAGAATTAAAAGAACTTAATGCTGATTTGCAGGTAGTTGTTGCTTTTCGTATGCTACCGGAAATTGTATGGATGATGCCTAAATATGGAACTTTCAATTTACATGGTTCACTTCTTCCCCAATATCGTGGAGCAGCCCCTATCAACTGGGCTATTATAAATGGCGAAACAGAAACAGGTGTAACTACATTTTTTATTGAAAAAGATATTGATACAGGTAAAATAATTTTTCAGGATAAAGAACCGATCGGACCTGACGACGATGCGGGAAGTGTTTATGAAAGATTAATGTTAAAAGGAGCCCAGCTTGTTGTGAAAACGGTTGAAGCGATAGAAAACGGAAGTTATCCACAGGAAGATCAGGAAGAGTCAGAAATTTTAAAATCAGCGCCAAAAATATTCCGTGAAACCTGTGAGATCAACTGGAATAAAACAGCATTGGAAATACATAACTTTGTCCGTGGATTATCACCATATCCCGCGGCATGGACAACATTAAACGGACTTTCCTGCAAAATTTTTAAAACCAGGATAATTACGGATCAAGACGCAGAACAGACTAGCGACACTTCGCCGGGAGAATATAAAACCGATAATAAAACTTATTTGAACTTTCGTGCTTCTGATTCGTGGATCTCAATTGAAATTTTGCAATTAGAAGGTAAAAAACGAATGGAAACCGGTGATTTATTGAGAGGTATGAAATTGTAGATGTGTTCCATGCCTGACGGCATTAATTGCCCAAAATCACGTAGTGAAGCAAGACCGGTAGAATTATATTTGCATCTTTCTTTACATTCTCAACTCATCATTCTTCGTTAACAAAAATGCTTATTTCAATTATAGTGGCAGTCTCCCGGAACGGGGTAATAGGTAAAGACAACCAATTAATATGGCGCTTGCCTGACGACTTGAAACGTTTCAAAAATTTAACAATGGGCCATCCAATCATTATGGGACGAAAAACTTTCGATTCTATTGGCAAGCCGCTGCCTGGCAGGACCTCCATTGTGATTACAAGAAATCCTGAATTTACCCTGGATGGAATTATTGTGGCACATTCGCTAGAAAAAGCGTTGGAAGAAGCAAGAAAAACTGGTACGGATGAGGCTTTTATCATTGGTGGCGGTCAATTATACCAACAGGCATTAGATATTACAAACCGGTTGTACATTACAGAAGTACAAACTGTAATTTCCGGTGATACTTTCTTTAAAATTGAGAAACCTGACAGTTGGTTGGAAACAGAACGTACTGTTCATCAGGCAGATGATCGGCACATATTCGCATTTAACTTTGTTAATTACACCAGAAAGTAAGATTTAAATCGTAAATTTGCGCCTCCGAATAATCATCAGTGATATATTAGAATTAATAGCATGCAAGCAGTAATCGACACTCTAAGAATTGAATTAAAAACGCCTCCATCGGACACTCGTCCGGTTTTTATCACTGGAAATTTTTGTAAATGGCTCCCCGATCTTGAAGAATTCCGGATGGAAAAAATCTCCCCGGATCATTATAGTTTTCAGTTTCCGGCAGATCTTGAATTAACTTATCCAATTGAATATAAGTATACACGTGGCAGTTGGGATCAGGTTGAACTCGACCGTTATGGCCGGCCACATGGTAACAGAATCATTGACCAAAATGAAGATGTTATTGACGATTTTATAACCCGGTGGCAGGTGGACAGCTCAGCAAAACCTAATTTACTTCCAATTATTGAGGTATTTTCTGAAACTTTCGAAATACCTCAGTTCAATAAAAAACGTCGTGTGAGCATACTTTTACCACACAATTATTATGAAGAGCCCGACCGTCATTATCCTGTTCTTTACATGACCGATGCCCAGAATTTGTTTGGTGATGGCTCACCTTACGGCAACTGGGAAATTGATAAAAGTCTGGCGAAACTGGCTGGTGAAGATAAAGCAAATGTAATTATCGTAGCAATTGATCACGCTGGAGAAGACCGCATTCAGGAATTTTCACCTTATGACAATCCACGTCTTGGAAAAGGAATGGGTCTACATTTTTTGCGTTTTATAATTAATACGCTTAAACCACAGATTGACAAGCAGTACCGGACCAAACCCGATCGGCTGAATACCGGAATGGGAGGAAGTTCAGTAGGAGGATTACTTACAATTTATGCTGCACTTATGTTTCCCGACATCTTCGGTCGGCTCATGATTTTTTCTCCTTCGCTTTGGATTTCGCAACGTATATATTTTGACGCCATCCACTTTTTTGAACCTTTTGAAACGCGAATTTATATATATGCTGGTGGAAATGAAGGAGCCAATATGATTCCCAATGTAAATAAATTGGAAGAAACACTTCATAATCAGGGCTTTGGATACAGCAGAGTTAAAATTAACACTTCAATTGATCCAAAAGGACAACATAATGAGACGCGCTGGAGCGAAGAATTTCCAATAGCATTGAAATGGTTGTTTTTTGAATAGAAAAGACAATATAGAAACAACATAATTGAGAGAAAAAAAGCGGATGTTGCAAAACGTCTGCTTTTTTTCTGTTTGAGGCTACAATTCAATAATTTACTGATTGTTAATATTTTATCGCCCGCATCTATGTCAATTTTTCCAACACAATATTCAATGCTTTCAACAGAAGCATTGAAGAATTATTTAGAAACGGCTTATGGTTTTAATGGTATGAATTGCAGATTGCTTATTCATAATGTAAGCGATACGTACATTTTAGAAAACGGAGACGAAAAATATATCTTCAAACTATACCGCGATTCACACAGAAAAACAGATGAAATCAAGGCAGAAATTGAACTGTTAAATATTTTAAAAGACAACGGGACAAATGTTTCTTATCCCATTAAGGATTTGAATAACGAACAGATTCAATCATTCAATGCGGCAGAAGGAATTCGAAATGGCGTCATGTTTAGTTTTGCAAAAGGTAAACCAACACATGATTATAATGAAAACCGGTTACAAATATTAGGAAGAGAAATGGCTCGTATTCACAATGTGACTGCTAATCTTAACCTAACTTATCCAAGAAGAATTTATGATATTCAAACTACATTAATTCAGCCGTTAAAATCGATCATACCTGCATTTACAGAACTTCCTGACGATTATGCCTGGCTGCAAAGCACTACTGAAAAAGTCATTGAAAAAATAAATCAGTTTGATTTATCAAAATTCAGTTACGGATTATGTCATTATGATTTCCTACCTCACAATTTTCATTTCGACGAAAACGATCATATTACTTTTTTCGATTTTGACTTTGCCGGCGAAGGACTTCTTGCCAATGATATTATGACATTTTTTATGCACTTTTTCTTTGAGGTAAATTTCAAAAAATTAACCCAGGAAGAATCGGATGTAAAATTTAAAATTTTTATAAGTGCTTACAGAGAAGTTCGTGCTGTATCAGAAGAAGAAATTGAAGCTATTCCTTATCTGGGTTTTGCGTTTTGGGTCTTCTTTCTGGAATTTTATCAAATGCATTTTGAAGACTGGTCAAATACATTTTTCGGTCCAAGATTTAAGAAGGAACGTATGGGATGGATCCGGAACTGGGTGGAGTTTTACTGTAAATTCTAAAAAAATAACCGCCCGGAAGCCGGACGGTTAAAAACTTTCTTTACAAAATATATTGACTTAAATCTCTATTTTTAATCAAATGAGCCAGTTTTTCATTGACCAGATCTGCCGTAACGATGATATGAGAATCTGCTCCGATTTTATCAGGAATATCAAACATAAAGTCATTTAACAGTAAACTCATAACGGTTTGCAAACGACGCGCACCGATATTTTCTACTTCGCTATTTACCTCAAAAGCAATTCTGGCAATTTCACGAAGTGCTCCGTCTTCAAATTCCAGGTCCACACCTTCAGCCGCCATCATTGCTTCATATTGTTTTGTCAAAGCGTTTTTTGGCGTTTTCAAAATCTGATAAAAATCTGATTCTGTAAGACTGTTCAATTCTACGCGAATAGGGAAACGTCCTTGTAACTCAGGAATAAGATCTGATGGTTTTGATACGTGAAATGCGCCCGCAGCTACAAAAAGAATATGATCTGTATTGATTACACCATGTTTTGTATTCACGGCACTGCCTTCTACAATGGGTAAAAGGTCACGCTGAACACCTTCACGGCTCACATCCGGCCCACTACCACCGCCAGAACGGCTGGAAGCAACTTTATCAATTTCATCGATAAAAATAATTCCCAGATTTTCTGCACGCTGAATGGCTTCGGTTTTCACTTCATCCATATCAATCAGTTTTGATGCCTCTTCATCCAACAAAAGTTTTTTAGCCTCTCCTACTGTCACTTTGCGTTTTTTCCCGCGCCGCGGCATCATGTTTCCAATCATTTCCTGAATATTCATCATGGAAACATCGTCTACTGCTCCGCCAATCATTCCTACGTTAGGCGCCTGGTTTTGCTGAATTTCTATTTCTATTTTACGGCTATCCAATTCGCCATTTCTGATCTTTTCACGAAAACGTTCCCGCGTGCGCTGATTCAATTCTCCATCATCATCAGGAATCGTGTTATCACCGTCAGCCTGGTTTTCTATCCTGATTTTTGCAGAACCCGAACCGTGAATAGGCGGAATTAATGCATCCAGAATAATATCTTCAACTGCCTGCTCAGCTTTAATTTTTACTTCTTCTTTCTTTTGTGTCTTCACCATTGCCACCGCCTGTTCTACAAGATCACGCACCATACTTTCCACATCGCGGCCTACGTAACCAACTTCTGTAAATTTAGATGCTTCCACTTTTACAAACGGAGCTTCGGCTATTTTGGCAAGACGGCGTGCAATTTCAGTTTTACCGACGCCGGTTGCCCCAATCATTAATATGTTATTAGGAATTATTTCTTTTTGAATGTCTTCCGGACTATTCATTCGCCTCCACCTGTTTCTTAGCGCAATAGCGACATTTCGTTTTGCGTCATTTTGTCCGATAATATATTGATCCAGTTCGAAAACGATCTGACGTGGAGTTAAACGGTCTAAGTGTTCAGTCATTGTGATTTATAGAAATGCTTAGCTTGTTATTTTGTTTCAAAGGTACACTTTGAGCAAAGAGATAATAATTTTGACAATAAAAGTAATAAACGTTTAGTAAGCGTTCCTTACTTATATATTACTGCATATATTGAAAAAGAACTATGCCTGTACAAAATGTCAGGTTCTGGTTTACAAAGTGAATCTTTTGTTAACTTGCATTTTCGTTTAATTTATTATCATTATTTATTTATTTCTCCCGCAAATTTTTAAACTCAATTCCAAAAGAATATTCCTGAAAACATGAAAAAAATTCTTTGCTGCATTTTTATTTTAATTACCGGCTCCCCTCTTTTTGCTCAAATGTCTTCCAAAAGTGACCTGGTGGATATGGTCAATCCGCTGATGGGAACTCAGTCAAAATTTAGTCTTTCTTCCGGAAATACATATCCGGCTATTGCTATGCCCTGGGGAATGAATTTCTGGATGCCTCAAACCGGCAAAATGGGTGACGGATGGAGTTATATGTATGATGCTGAAAAAATCCGTGGTTTTAAACAAACACATCAGCCAAGTCCGTGGATTAATGACTACGGACAATTTTCTATTTTACCCATAACAGGAAAATTAAAGATTGATGAGGAAATTCGTGCAAGCTGGTTTTCACACAAAGCAGAAGTTTCAAAACCGCATTATTACAAAGTTTATCTGGCTGATTATGATGTAACTACTGAAATCGCTCCAACTGAAAGAGCAGCCCAATTTCGCTTTACTTTTCCTAAATCCGACAGTTCTTATGTATTGCTGGATGCTTTTGATAAAGGATCTTATGTAAAAATTATTCCTTCTGAGCGTAAAATAATTGGCTACACAACCAAAAACAGCGGTGGCGTTCCTTCTAATTTCAAAAATTATTTTGTGCTGGTTTTTGATAAAGCTTTCACTTTTTCTTCTGCTTTTCATGGAAAAACTTTGGCAAAAGATACGCTGGAATTAAAGGCAAACCATGTAGGGGCAATTATAGGGTTTAAAACTAAAAGAGGAGAACAGGTTGGTCTAAAAGTAGCATCTTCTTTTATCAGTCCGGAACAGGCAGAACTAAACCTGACACGTGAATTGGGCAAGGAGGATTTTGAAACGACAAAAGAAAAAGGTCGCAAAGTATGGAATGACGAATTATCCAAAATTCTGGTGGAAGGTGAAAATGTAGATCAGATCCGCACTTTTTATTCCTGCCTTTACCGCGTGCTTTTGTTCCCAAGAAAATTTTATGAATTTGATGCAAAAAACCAGGTTGTACATTATAGTCCGTATAATGGAGAAGTTCGTCCGGGTTACATGTTCACAGATAATGGCTTCTGGGATACTTTCCGCGCTGTTTTTCCTTTCTTTACATTGATGTACCCAACCATGAATTCGCACATTATGCAAGGCCTGGCCAATGCGTATGACGAAAGTGGATATTTACCGGAATGGGCAAGTCCCGGTCATCGCGATTGTATGATTGGTTCCAATTCTGCTTCACTGATTGCGGATTCGTATATGAAAGGAATTCGTGGGTATGATATCAATAAATTATACGAAGCTGTTATAAAAAATACAGAAAATGCAGGTCCTGTAAGTTCAGTTGGCCGTTTCGGACATGAATATTATAACGAATTGGGTTATGTTCCTTATGATGTAAAAGTGAATGAAAATGCTGCCCGGACACTGGAATACGCTTATGCAGATTTTTGTATTTCCCAATTGGCAAAAGAATTAAAAAAACCACAAAAGGAAGTTGATCTTTACTTGAAACGCAGCCAGAATTACCGCAATGTTTTTGATCCTGAAACAAAATGGATGCGTGGTAAAAATAAAGACGGACAATTCATGAAACCATTTAATCCATTCAAATGGGGTGATGCATTTACCGAAGGAAACAGTATTCACTATACCTGGTCTGTATTTCAGGATGTAAAAGGTTTGATTGGACTTGTAGGTGGCAGAGAAGCTTTTGTCCAAAAACTGGATACAGTATTTACTTTGCCTCCAACATTTGATGCCAGTTATTATGGATTCCCGATTCATGAAATCCGGGAAATGCAGATTATGAATATGGGAAATTATGCCCACGGAAATCAGCCGATCCAACATATGATTTATTTGTACAATTATGCAGGCGCTCCTTCGAAAGCACAATACTGGACAAGAGAAGTAATGCGTAAATTATATCAGGCGACTCCTGACGGCTATTGCGGTGATGAGGATAATGGCCAGACATCTGCCTGGTATGTATTTTCTTCATTAGGCTTTTATCCGGTTACGCCCGGAACAACCCAATATGTTATTGGCTCGCCTCTTTTCAAAAAAGCAACTATTACATTAGAAAACGGTAAAAAATTCGTTGTAGAAGCGCCGGCAACCAGTGACAAAAATATGTATATCCAGGGAGCAACAATGAATGGGAAACCGTATGCAAATACATTTTTAGAACATGGAGACATTCTGAAAGGTGGAAATATCCAGTTCAATCTTGCAGCACAACCTTCAAAAACCTGGGGAACAAAACCAGAAAATGCACCTTTTTCGCTTAGCAAATAACAGTCGGCTATCAGCAATCAGCTTTCGGCTTTCAACTGTCGAAAGCTGATTCCCTCTTATAACTTGGCATAATTATTTAATCAGACATTTTATCGATAACAAGGTCAGTAATCACTTGTTATCGATAAAATTTATTTGTTATCTCACCAACAATGCCGACAGCCAATAGCTGAAAGCTGATAGCCACAAAAACATGATTTATAGAAAAATAGGAGATTCTGATCATCCTGAACACACTGACCTTGAACTATCTGTTGTTACTTTTGGCGCCTGGGCCGCTGGTGGATGGATGTGGGGAGGAACAGAAAGAAGCGAAGCAGTAAAAGCTATTCAGGAATCTTTTCATGCAGGCGTAACTTCCATTGATACTGCACCCGTTTACGGTCAGGGACTTAGCGAGGAAATTGTAGGAGAAGCAATCAAAGACTTGCCACGTGACAAAGTACAGATCCTTACCAAATACGGTATGCGCTGGGATTTGGCAAAAGGAGATCTGGCGATGCAAAGCAAGGACAATGACGGTAACGACATTGATATCTACAAATATGCCGGTAAAGAAAGTGTTATCAAGGAATGTGAAGATAGTTTGAAACGCCTTGGTACCGATTATATTGATCTTTATCAGATACATTGGCATGATAAAACTACGCCGATTGAGGAAACCATGGAAGCGGTTTCCCAATTGATCAAACAAGGAAAAGTCCGCTATGCCGGTGTTTGCAATTATGATGTTGAGTTGATGCGGGAGGCTTCCAAATATATCAATCTGGTTTCTGATCAGGTTCCTTATAGTATGGTAAGACGGGATATTGAAAAAGATACAATTCCTTATTGTCTTGAACATAACAAAGCTATTCTTGCTTATAGTCCTTTGCAGCGTGGACTTTTGACAGGTAAAATGACTCCCGGTTACAAATTTGGCAAAGACGATAACCGTTCAACGCTTCATTATTTTTCAGACGAAAATTTGACCAGAGTAAATGCATTTCTGGACAAAATAAAACCACTGGCGGAAGAAAAAAATGCAACTTTATCACAACTTGTAATTCGCTGGACAGTAGAACAGCCAGGCATAACTATCGCACTTGTTGGAGCAAGAGACCCTAAACAAGCTTTGCAAAACGCCGCTGCCATGGATTTTAATCTAAATCCGGAGGAGATTAAACTAATTACGACGTATTTAAATGAGCTTGAATTAGTTAAATAAACTTCAATTTGCTAAATAAGAAGGGTAGCTTAGCTACCTTTTCTTTTTTGTTACCTTTGGATATAGTTTACATCTTAAACTTTTTAACTGGCCTTAATATTCATGAAGAAAACTATTCCTTTCTTAAAAAAGAGCTTTCCTGTTGTATTAGGT
>Ga0247734_1000522_pt1 | contig 33371 bp, 33 predicted proteins | sample UWRJL103311B2_FD_180933 | JGI IMG/M metagenome (GOLD analysis project Ga0247734, IMG submission 180933) | Plant litter microbial communities from Arlington Agricultural Research Station in Wisconsin, United States - UWRJ-L103-311B-2 | ecosystem: Environmental > Terrestrial > Plant litter >...
TGGAAACGCAGACAGTAGCTACACGACAAAACAAGAAGTAGTGGACTACTTCCAGAAAGCTGTTGATCTATTCAAGACCTTGGACAGTTATGCGGTAAGAGGAATACATTTAATATGCAAGGACTTGAGGCTAAGTTGAAGTAGTTTCTCGCAGCAGCGGGGATCATACCCTCTACCACGAAAACCTACACCTCGGCGGCAATTCAAGCAGCACTGAAGGCTGGTTTCGGATTCACAGCTACAATCGGCTGCTCTTCCGGAGCTTTAAATGAGATCTGGTATTCTTATGATGTTCAGGGCTCAGTCCAAAGCGGAAATTTTATTCCAGTGAGCCCAGGAGGAACAAAGTCTACCTGTGCGTCAGCAGGTGTGAAGTATCTTCCAAAGTCTGGCTCCGCAGTACCAACAACAAGCGCCCCAGGTATGTCGGAAGCGTGAATTTATCTTCGAATTGGATTTATTTTGAGGAATAAGTAAGCATACTGACATGGGTAAGGCTCAACGCCAACTGGTGGTACTGGAGTCTTTTCTGGTTCGGGTCATGTCAATGGATACGTAGGTACAGCTCAGACAGGATGCTTGATTAGTGCAGGAACTTGGTATTCCAGTGGGAGTTGCGCAACCTATACAGCAACAGCATCCGGTAAATACTATTCACACTACGTCAAGTATTACCTCACTAATAATCATCACAGGCTCTGGGTTCACATTGAAGTCTTCAAAGGGCGCTTGCGCAGTTAGTAGCGGCACTTTCACGTGTGCCCCTGGAAATACAGCTACAGTATTTACGGTATGTCCTATTCCTTCTAACTAAGAAAAAGTTGAGCATCGCTGACAACTCTAGGCTGTTGGCGGAAACCTCGCGTACAGTGGAGCCACCACATTCTATGCAGCTGCAGCTCCAAGTGGCAGTACGCAGCAAACAGTCTACACGACTGCAAAGAGCGTAAGCGTTACCTTCCAGTGGCAGAGTTTGTAGATCTTGGATATATCCAGAGGCATCCTAAACCGTATAGCCAATACAAAATTAAACGACATACCAGAAAGTATTCCTCCAAACCAATGTGCATAAAATTTAATTGTTATCTCCCTGGTCCAACGGTTGCAGACTTCCCTATAATTTCAGACTTTGGCGCCTGAATCTTCCTCTACCTGTTAAGGGCCTCAATTAGTTAACCACTATGGGTTCTCCAATATGCTTTTGAAATACAAAACAATGGCAGCTACTCTTATATTAACTAATCGTCGTTCTCTAGCGGTACCTTCACTCATTTAAGCATAATACTTTGCCTAGACACTGGGACATAATGAATAAGCTTCAAAACTTCTAGATTTCTTAAATTTGATTCTTAGCCTGCGTCAAGAGGTATGTACGAGCAATACAGAAGCTAGGTCACAATACCTTTCTGAATTTAGCTAAACAAAAGGTTCATGAAAAGATTCCTACATGAAGTACGAGAACGATTGAGTTGTAATAGAAGAAACAATATACAAAGCAATTGACTATGCCCATTGCCCCCATGCTCAGGTCATTGTTCCAAGATATACGGTGCCATTGAGATGCTGTGACTTGAGTCTCTTGCAGAGTTTAGAGAAACTCAAATGTTTTCTTCGGTTGGCCCCACAACTCGATTTCTTGTAAAGCACTTTGCATCTTCTTAACCGAAGTGAGCATATCTGCGTCTTCTTTCGTGCGTTCTCCACCCATAGCTAGGTATTCACCGCTGCTGTATGGGTGAAATGGCCATTCATCAGCGTCACACTTTTCCCAATTTCCATCGGTCAGATCTTTGCCCTCGACGGGTGGAGGTGGGACCTTTCCTTCCAGAAAGTAATTTCGGATTTTCGTGATTGTACACTTTGAGGCTGCAGCCAAACTGCAATGCCCCTCGGAATGCTGCTCAATAAGTCCAGCACCGACGAACTTTTTGGCCATCTTCAAACCCGCAAAAAGGGGTGTGACCGGATCGGCTGTGTTGCTAATGAACAATAGGGGAAATGCCGTTTTGATGGGTTTTTGCTTATGTGCTGGGTGATCGTCCCAACGCATCGGAGGGTCTACTGCTTTAATATTCCAACCTTCGCATCCTATCATGAGAGTCATCCAAACGTCGGCCCAAACAGATGCATTAGATAGCTTTTCAAATCTAGCCCGTAGGTCGAGAACGCTTTCATTTAACTGTCATTTCGATTAGCCTTCAAAATTAAATTGAAGAAATCCGAGTTCACTTACAGGATACCGCTTATCACTGCACATGATAGCACGTTGAGATTCCTCAGGATATCCCCAATACGGTCCGGGAAGACCACAGCTAGGCTTACGGCGAAAAGCAACTGGTGCCCCTAATAACTGACCAATTTTTTCGTGCTGCCCTTTGTAAAGAAGGTCAAATAAATAGGCAATCGCAGGGAAACCGACCGTGGGCCTGTAAAGGGTTGAGAAAACCATCATCTTGATATCACTGTGGTTGATGACAACCGGCGCCCCGATGTTTTTGTCGATGCTAGCAATAGGTTTATCCCTCAGACTTTCTAGCACGCTATAGAAGCGCGCCGTAAGATCTTCAATTTTGTCACCTTCTCGATACAGTTGACAACTACTCTCAGCCTGGTGGCAATACTTTGCAAAGGAATCAGAGACTATGGGAAAATTAGAAGTGATATGACATAGCTTCAAGTTTATAGTCTCTTGATTTTAAGAGGAATTTTTCAAACAGTAAAGACTTACTGGCATCAGCGTCTCGGATGCTGTCGCTCCACATTGGTGAAACATAAAGGTCAGCGTCGACAACACCATCTAGAACCACACGCCCGACTCGATCTGGAAACATAGATGCGAATGTGGCGCCAAGCAATGTCTAGCAATATTAGCCATCTAAAATTGATTGAGAAGATACCAAGACCTACACCATAGGAGAAGCCCCAATATACAAGCTTGCCTTTAGTATCCAGAGGATTTTCGTTGTCTTTTTCTTCATGGTCTGCCTTGGCTAATTCAGTTTCAGGCGTGACTACTTTACCATGGCATGAAGCTGTTGATTCCTTTTCGAGCGACGCAGTCCACTCGTCCCATGCATCAACGATACTGATCATGTCTCTAGCTACACTTGGAGTATGCACGTATTTTAGAATACTGTCTTTCCCGTTCAATGAGTCTTTTTCTTCGCACAGCTTTGCCAATGTTCTAGCGCGGGTATCCAGCTTTTGAAGGGAGCCTGACGTGGTATTGACGTTCCCAGCTTCCTTTCCACTGATATCCCATATCGTTCTGTGGTAATTTCCACGAGCGACATCTTCTTCTAAGTTCTGCCATGCTGAATCATCGCTAGGCGAGCTGTTTAAGGGATATGCAAAACAGTCCGCACGTGGTGTTGTTGCACCAATTCCTCTTGGATCGAAGCCGATAATGTCTTGCTCTTCGCCAACCATATTTCCTAGATGATAGCTCCCAACCAATAACCTGTATCTAGCGTCAGTGCCTCGTTTTGGTGTATTTCTATGAATAAGCTCGTGGTTTTGCCATGCCACACCATTCTATAGGATACGACTGCAGCTATTCAATAAAAACTTAACTATATAGTCAAGCCAGGCCTATCAAACTTGGCATATGGTCAAAATATCACGCAGCCACGGAGCCATTGTCTTCAATAGGAAGTACCGAGAAAATAGAGCTACTTACACAAATTGAACTCCTGAGCCACCAGGACCTCCAGGATTTACTAATAATGGCGAGGTGGAATACTTCCTGGGACCCTTATGCTTTCCAGGAGCCAGCGTAAGGGCGATATGGACTTTAGGGTGATCTTTTGATTCATTAAGAGGTCGATGATAGTCCATTGGCACCTATTTTCCTTCAGAAGACGCCCCATGACAGGACTCCCATACATACCGTCAGACGGGCACACTGGAAGCCACTTTCCAAGCTAAAGCATGGGTGCCATTGAAGCTTCTCACTCGGGGTGATCTATTTCAAATTACTTCAGGAGCGAAATGGTTCGTTGAGAGTGGGTGTTACATTTTCAAAGTCATACAATTTCCTCTCAGGAGGGGCTTGGGATGGGATCGTCCCTACGAATGATGGGAGCGTGTGAAAAAGAACAAGGAGGAGTAGGGAGGCTGCAAGTCCTCTCAAAACGTAGCTTCGTTGCTGTGGCTTGGGCAGTTGGGGTTCTTTGTGGAGAAGCTCAGCTTTCTCTTCTTGGTGAAACCTAGATGTACCATTGTAGTCAGTATAGTTTGCGAATAAAGTTTGAGGGATTGGAATCCAAATCGGTTCCATCAGAAAATGGTGATCCGTGAATGCTACATACCCGTGAGCCTCCATTTTGGTATTGTTGGCGACTGCCACAAAGGGATCGCCTTTCATATAATTGATTTCCTGATCTTATATTCCGTGCGATTGCAAGTGATCTTGGTATGAGACGAGTAGTTGAACGACAGAGGGCTATTGAGGTTGGGGGTTGCCGTGCCGCTCAATACGCGGAGCCTTGCCAGGCAGCGATTTTTATGACGAGACCTTAATACTGTGCAGGTATGGATGGTACTCAGCTATGTGACCTTAGCCTTAGCCTTATCCTTAGCCATGCCCTATCGTGTCCTATGGAAGCAACAATTTACGTCGATCCGGGTAAATCTGCAGTCCAGTTTGGTGGCCGCCACCGCGAGCTTGACTTGAGCATCCACCAGCAGCACGCGTATGTCAAGCATCCAATTAGCCTGATACAGTGACAGGTACCAAAGTCCATGTATCGAACGTTGGTAGTCGGGCGGTTTGATTGGCCGAGAAACCCGGGGAAAGGTTAGTGTTCCCGGCTTGCGTATTCGTGTTTCATGATATGAGTTTGAAATATCGTATCTCCTTCTTTGGGGGGACCACCTTTCGACCTGTCTGTCTGTCTAACGTACTATCTTAGTAACTTACTGAAAACTCTTGTTAGTTATCTATACTTTTGTATACTGTATTGTCCAACTGTTACATATTGAGTACCTAGCAAGTGACTAGCGAGTTATTTTGGCTATCACTCCTGCACCAGATAACCTTTCTCCCTACCCAATCACCCTTCCCTCTACCTATCACTAGAGGCTACACCACATCACCACCACCATTAGTTCAGGGTCCAGACTCCAGGATTCATCTCTCCACCTATTGGTAGGTCCCAGTTTCATTTTTGACCTCAAGCCATCATGGTAATTCCTGTCGCAATCAATCAGATACTCCGGCTGTTGTGTAACATAACCGTTTACTCCATCACTTTTCAGAGACATGCTCATTCTTATGTATATAGAAAAGGCTGTAGATCGTTAGCAACTTAAAGTAATGGGAGATACAGCACCCCAGGGAAATGAGACCCCATTATTGCTAGCCCCAGAACATTCACTTTGGCACCGAGCAACATCCTGGTGCAGAACTTGGCTCTTCAAATCAATTGTTACTTCGTTACTTGCACTCGGGAGGCTTCCTGGGCTCAGGCAAAACCTACCTACCTTCACTAAAGTTTACCAAAAAGGCCTCTCGAACCGGGTATTTCTACCGAAATCATGGAAGAAAGGCGACCCGCCATTACCTCTTTACATCGACATACATGGAGGTGGATTCACTATGTGTTCTCCACTTATTGACGATAGATTTTGTACGGACTTCAGTAATGACAACAACTTCCTCGTTGTGAGCCTTGATTACCCCAAAGCACCAACTCACCCATTTCCTGCCGCTGTCCAATCTCTCAACAAGGCTGTCAAGTCAATATTGAATGATGAGTCCTTACCGTTCGACAAAGAAAAGGTAGCAATAGGAGGATTTAGTGCTGGAGGGAATCTATCACTTGCAGTTTGTCAAGACAAAAGCCTCCAAGGCAAAATTGGTGGATTGATTTCCTTCTACGCACCTGTAGACTTCACTACCGATACAAAATTCAAGTATGTAAACGCCGATGGCATCCTCAATTTGCTTCCAAATGTATGACTAAGTTTGCTGATATCATATATCTTTCAGAATAGCCACAAGACCGGCACATGCAGGCGTAAGATAGCATGTTATTTCTATCCTGTATTAAAAAAAATGCTAACCTTACGCTATAACAGCCGGATCCGTTAGAAACAATTGCACCTATGTTCAATTGGGCTTATTGTACTCAAGGTCAGGATTTAAGAGATCCTTTACTTAGTCCATTATATGCCTCATCAGAGTCACTACCACCAAAGATCTACTTCTTCGGCTGCGAGTTTGACCTACTTTGTAGAGAGTCAGAAGTTCTGGCCGAGAGACTCGCTAAAGAACGAAGTGGTGAAGCCGTCACACCTGGAGATCTCTGGGAGAAGAATGGGATCAAATGGGAAAGAGTTATAGGCGAAGAACACGGTGCGTATTCTTCATAAAAATGCGCCATTGACTTAACATTTCCGATTTTGGAAACCTCTTCCAGGACTCATCGCCCACTAATAGTTTTTAATATTACTGACTCCTTGGCAGGATTTGATGGTACTCCAGCTTTTGGAAAGAAGAAGATACGGGTTGAGAAAAGACGGAAGGAAATGTTTGAAAGTGCTGCTGCCTGGCTGTGTCGAGAAGTATACGCCTGATAATGCAATCAGGCAGTGTGGTTATAATATATATATATGGAAATCAGATCTCGTTTATAGATACTGAGATGGGCTGTGTGCGGCATGAGTTTAGAAAAGAAACACTTAACTTAATGCATCTTCTGAAAAGTGAGGACATGTTTATTCATTAGTATTATCAGCGTTTCCGAATATCCTGTTGCACGAATGTCGACGATACCTGTCACAGGCTGGAGAAGCCCCTTCGTCACCTCAGTCTGAATGAGATTAATTGTTGCAAATTGATCAAATAGGTTCCCTCCTCCCCCAAAGTATCCTAAATTGCCAGATCCCTTCGATATTGCTAATTAGATCTTTAAACATTGATTCCGATTTTGAAATTAGTGATAAATAATGAATACATCCAGATTGAGTTAATTATGGAATATGGTTCTACACACTGTAGTGCGAGTTTTATAGGCTCCTACAAAGCTCCTACATATCATTAGAAGCACCAATAATTATATGACATGGCAGAAGTCATCGAAAAAATGCTAATCATGGGGCTCAAAAATATTGAAAATAGGGGGAGCATGGGCAGGTCACGTGCGGAATATACTTAAAGTTTTTGGGTTCAAAAATATTGGACCTCATCAACACACCATCTCATCACCTTCTCCTTCCTTTTGTACTTTAGATCCATTTATTAAACATGCCGGCGTTTGTGCGAACGCTTACTCCCTTTCTGCGGACAGCACGGTCTGCTCTGCAGTCAGGCAATTCAGTCAATCCGTTAAGATATGCTCTTCAACGACAAAATGGAGCTTCCGTCATAAACGCTACGCGTGCATATGCCGCAGCTTTTGAGCGCACGAAGCCGCATGTAAATATTGGTATGTTAAGTATATAAGACATCGGGAGGCTTCTACTAACTTGAATAGGTACAATTGGTCACGTCGATCACGGAAAGGTACGGTTCACAGACATTGGGATGCAATTGTGGCAACTAACAGCATTTATAGACTACCTTAACAGCTGCGATAACAAAGAGACAAGCGGAGAAGGGATTGGCAAGCTTTCTCGATTATGGATCGATTGACAAGGCTCCCGAAGAGCGGAAGCGTGGAATTACCATTTCTACAGCACATATCGAATATGCCACCGAAGCTCGTCATTACTCCCACGTCGATTGCCCTGGTCACGCCGATTATATCAAGAACATGATTACAGGTGCGGCTAGCATGGATGGTGCTATTATCGTTGTAGCTGCTTCAGATGGACAAATGCCACAGACAAGAGAACATCTGCTTCTTGCCCGTCAAGTTGGTGTACAAAAGATCGTCGTTTTCGTGAACAAAGTCGATGCTCTTGAGGACCCCGAAATGTTGGAATTGGTTGAGATGGAAATGAGAGAACTTTTAACTACATACGGATTCGAGGGTGACGAGACACCTATCATTCTTGGATCTGCTCTTTGCGCTTTGAATGGAGTGAAACCTGAGATTGGAGAGACAAAGATTGATGAGCTTCTTGAGGCTGTTGACTCTTGGATCCCAACACCCAAGCGTGAATTAGACAAACCCTTCTTGATGTCTGTCGAGGATGTTTTCTCCATTCCTGGTCGTGGTACGGTTGCCTCAGGACGTGTTGAGCGTGGTGTCCTAAAGAAGGATTCGGAGGTCGAGCTTGTCGGAAAGGGAGAGGTCCCCATCAAGACCAAGGTCACCGATATTGAAACCTTCAAGAAGTCCTGCGACGAGTCTCGAGCCGGTGACAACTCTGGCTTGCTTCTCCGTGGTGTGAAGCGTGAGGATATCCGCCGAGGAATGGTTATTGTTCAGCCAGGAACCACCAAGGCACACAAGGAATTCTTGGTCTCCATGTACGTGCTTACCAAGGAGGAAGGAGGACGACACACCGGTTTCCACGAGAACTACCGCCCCCAGATTTTCATCCGTACCGCCGATGAGGCTGCTGCGCTCTTCTGGCCTGAGGGAACAGAGGATGCTGATTCCAAGATGGTTATGCCAGGTGACAACGTCGAGATGAGATGCGAGATCATAAACCCAGTTGCGCTTGAGAACGGACAACGTTTCAACATCCGAGAGGGAGGACGAACTGTTGCTACCGGTCTTGTTACACGTATTATCAAGTAAAGGAACGATGTGATGCCGGGGTGCAATTCCCAGAGTGTGTGATAGGTAGCTTGTAAACTTAGCTTTGCGATGGGCAGGCATGGGGAAAAAGGAGTTCCTTTCTGATCGAACTTTCTCGTTGTAATCTACGCTGTAAATTATGGACGAATACCTCCTCTCTTCTGCTGCCAGGGCTTCTAATTGTAGTATAGAAGGACGTGGGTAGATGCATCAAAACAACATATAAACCATGCGATTCCTGCTATATTTAGGTGCTTTTATTTGTGAAGCGCTGGTCAGATGACAGTAGGCTATAAACTTGACTTCATGGCACAGCAATCAGATGAACATCACAAACCAGGAGGAGAACGATGGTTCTAGAAATGTCTAACAAATTCTTAGGTCTATAGACATAAAAGGCAAATGTGGTTTATGCCACCCACGCAAACTATGCGGAAACTTTTGCAAAATGTGATCGCTGCATCATCATATCATAAGCTTTAGTCATAATTTTCAATCATCATCAATTGTTCTCCGAAGAATTTGTCTTCCTCCACTTAGTCTGATCTAGTAGTTTCGGCTCGTGCTGCTCGAATGCTCTCTTGGAAGTCCTTCTCAATCCACTCCCAGTAAGTTCTCCAAGTTTGGTGTTGACTTCCTTGTGCTACAAGACCGCTGCTAGCTCCTGGGATAGCATTGTTGAGTTGCAGCGAGATACGAAGAGCACCTTTAACAGCCTCCTCTTGCTTCTCAATCTCTTGTTTGACCGCGTTATCCTTCAGCTTTGTGGAAAGAATGGTGCGAAGGCACTCCGCAATGGCATCCAAACGTCTCGAAGACTCCTCAGCATCCAGAATGGAGAGCTTGTTGAGCATGAGATAGCAGAGCGAGCGTATATCATGCTCGTCTTTTAACCCGGCAATGACACGATCATAAAACTCCACAATGTTAATTCGCGAGAAAGCGGTCTCCATCAGGGAATAAAGGGTCTCGTAAGCACTCTGTGGTCGGGGTTAGAAGGAAGCCATATCAAGGGTAAACTGAAACATACCTTTCGAACCTCGAGACCGTCATCTACCTTATGTTTGAATGGTCCCATCATGACCTCTCGAATTAACTCTGGGCGAATAACAGACTCTTTCATAACAAAAGGAAGTAGCTGGGGTAGATTTGGGACAATAAGGTCAGGCTTGTTATGCGAGGCAGAGTTTAGAGTCGTTAAAGCAAGTCGACGGTTCTCCAGGTCCTTGTCATTAAGCATAACGATAAGCATCTCAACTAGAGTCATCTTCAGAACTATATCAAATGTTTCATCGCCATCAGGAAGGGTATATCGGATGGCCTGGATGACCATAGCACGGACAGATGGCGACGTATTTCCCAGGTATTTCTACACACGTCAGACTTGATAGTACATATAGATGAAATGGAACGAACCTGCAATTCAGGAATATATGTCTTCGGATCAATAATGGCCAACCGACCAATACATTCAGCACCAACGGCTTTGTTGTCCTCAACTTGTGCTGCAACTAGCAGTCTATCCCAGACAGCCTTGGTATAATTGGTGATATCGGCAGAATTCTTGCTGGCTTGTTGAAGAATTTCCTTGATAGAGTGTAGAAGTAGGTACTGACCATTGCCACCCTTGTCCATGGTAGCAAGAATCTCAGGCATATAAACCGGTATGTTTCCAGCACCCGCACGACCTAAAGCAACAGCAGATGCAAGTCGCACTTTATCAGATCTTGAGGTGAATTGATTCAAGAAAATTGAGGGCTTCAAAGATGATTGCCCTCCTTGGCGTAGACCTGTTTCCCCAAGTACTGCTAAAGCGAGGCTATGTTTCGCAGCTTCGGATTGTGGACTGTCCAGTTCGGTAACAAAATCATTAACCTTTACGCCAACAGAAGATTCACCGTAAACCAGCAATGTTCCCATCACCTTACCAACAACAGTAGGGTCGCCGTTGACACTAACATCCAACAAGAGACCTTGCATCAATGGCTGACCAGCGCCTACCTCGCCGACCTTTTGCACCAAAACCAGGAGAGCTTCGAGAACAGCCCCTTGGAGCGTGTCCCCCTTCATTAAATCGCAAAGCGCTTTATTGAGAGGTGGAGTAACGACAAGCTTAGGGTCCTCAGCAACCAGTGAAGCTAGGACCAGAAGGGCGGGGCTAAGAAGATGCAAGTCCTTCGTGGTTAAAAGAGGTAATAGGGCGCTGACAAGCCCTTCAATTGTAGGCGTATCAAAAGAACCTCTTGATGCTGGAGCAATGACCAAGTTCTTCAAAGCACCAAGACTCGCACCTCTCAAGGCACGGTTGGCTTTTCGTAATTGCGCTGATAACTCTAAGGATACCTCGCGAATCCATTTGGCTTGGAGTTGGTCCTTGCTAGTTGTTAGAGAAGCAACAGCATCAATGGCGCGAACGGCCGCAACGCGAGTCGTCTCATTCTTCAATCGATCATTCAGGAGATCTAATGCAGTAGTGCGCTCCTCTGCGGAAAGTAGTGATGAACCGGCAGGACTTGCAGTGCGTGCTAACAGTATTCCAAGAGCATGAATAGCACGTTGGCGGACTTCAACATCGGCATCGGTCGAAGAAACCCGGTCAATTATCACTTGATAGAGCTCTTGAAGATCTGGCTGATGGGTTTTCTCCGTCGACCTTGATCGTGGTGGTGTCAATACCTTGACAATCTGCTCAATGGTGCTGATTGCCTCCGAGGGGACCTTGTTGAACTTATCTTTAGCTGCCGCCAGTACTCCTGGAATGATCTTTGGCAGGTATGGCTGTAAAACACTCGACGAGTGTGTCTTGCAGATATCACCAATCAGTCGGAGGGCTGCAATTCTTAAAGAGTTAACAGTTGCAGAAGCAGCTCCACCAGCAGTGATAGAACTTGATGACACCGAACCCGCAGTCGCCTTGCTTGAATCAACTATAGGGTCAATAATTTGACCAAAATACTCTCCGAGACCACCCTTTTGAACCGATACCATGTCGTCGAGCAGATTTATGAGAGCCTGCTTTGTTGGTATTGTACTGGTCTTCAATAATTTGGCAGCGACCTTAATGAGTGAAGGGCTTAATCGTGCCAGATCAGCCCGAGGTCCTGATGCGGGAACAGGCTCAGCAGTTGGAGAGGTTAGACCAGCAGAGGTCGAAAGCAAAGTTTTGGTATCATATGTTCCAGCACTACTGCTCTCGCGCCTGCGTTTCCGACTCATAGGAGCAGTATTAATATAATCTATGCCCTCATCGATCGTAAGGTGGGTAAGGATGCCTTCTCCAGTTTTGCGGACCAAAGAAACAATGGTGGCAATGACTTCAAGTCGAACGTTCTCCTCTCGCTCGTTGAACCTCTGTACAAGAACAGGTGCTATTTGACTATAAAGAGTGCCATCGTCAAGTAAATCGCCACTCCCACGAGTTGAGATGAGAGTGTAAAGTGTTTTCGCTGCACAACGGCGAACTTTCCAGCTTGCATCGTCGTCATCGTCTTCATCAAAACCATCATCTGCTTCAAATTCGTCACCAAAGTCATCCATATCATCCTCATCTGACTGCGTTCCACTCATTTCTTCATCATCATCATCATTGTAGTTTGGGTCGTATTTGAGGAAACGCAGGGCCGAAGATATTGTTTCTTCCGTGAAGTTGCGCATTTCACTACCACAGGAGGCAAGAAAACCTTCCAATGCCACTAGTGCTGCTTCGCGTACATCGTCAACCTCAGAATCGGCCTCTCCGTCTTCTGCTGAAACCTCGAGCTGCTCTTCAAGTTCTCTTTGACTTAAAGCTGCAAAAACGAAAGGCGCGAGAGCTTTCAAGTATGGTCCGAATCTTGAAGGGATTGACCGCGCCAAAGACCCAAGTATGGTAATATATAATCGTCTTTGTACTGGGGTGAGATGTGGATTACGAAGATTCTCGATGAGCTGTGAGACAAACCCACTCAGCTCGGGATCCGTGAGGTGAAGGGCCAAAATAGACACAGCAACCACAGAGCGCTTTTTAACGACTGAACTTGGTTTCTCAGAGTCCAAAATACCAACGAGAATAGCTTGAAGCGCTTCCACCTCGATTGGTTGGAGCATAGGTCCAAAGCACCGGACTACTTCAATGAGAACATCCACAGCTTCGGGACCAACCTCCCCCTTAATATCTAGCATCCCTGGAGGCGGCGCTGGAAGCTTGACTCCCTTGGCCTTTCCCACGACAACCCGACCAACAAGCCGAGGAATCAGAACCCTGCTGATGGCTGAATATGCATCTGATACCTCTTTACTTGGGGTCACGCCAGTTACTGGTCTCGGAAGAGTAGCTACTACTTTCTGCAGAGCCATCGCAGGAATTGAGTTATCCACCGAGTTCTGAAGGTTCAAGGTTGTGAGCTTTTCGATTAAGGGGGCTAATATGGTGGACGGGATCTTGCTAACAAGTGGCGACAGGCTAAAAATGATGTGTTATTCAATAGCAGAGGAAATCCAGCACGGGTTGGACTACCAACATACCATTTGATTGCTAGATTCTGAACCTCGCCGTTTTGATCATCCAGTGACTTCAGAATACCATCCACAGCTCGCGCAGCAGTATTGTAATCATTGTAGAGAAAGTCTGGTTTTCCAATGGTAAGAACAGTAAGCATGTCATTCAAGGACATGAATCTAAAATCGGGGTCGGCATCGTGGAGCTTGGGGAGGAGGGCCGCTACTGCAGCAGAGGTCGGATTTTGAGGTATCTGAGCAGACGACATGTTGGGAAATAGTCGTGCTTATAGTAGAACGTTGTTAACGTAGTTCTTTTCGATGTTGGCAGTCTGCTCTGCAGTCCAGAGTAAATTGTTTCGTACAATCTCAAAGCTTTCAAGTCTTTAGATCTCTATTGGAATCTAGCGGAGCTGTCAGAGAGCTCTAGGCAGAATGGGACAATCGAATGTTAGTTAATGAGGCATCGAAAACTTACAGCTTTGAATGGTGAGATGAGGAGGTGGAAAGCAGGATCTGAATGGGTAGGGCGGTACATTAAGTTTGCTTTCAGAACATGTAGCTAATAGAGGAATGGGATAGGATTTTTCCAAAGCCAAAAGGTGCTTTGTAGGTAGTAAAGTGGTCAATATACCAAAGGCGCCAAGGACTGCTTGGTGGGGTAGAACTGGTGCCTGAGGGGTGTTTGTTTGTGCCTGAAGTTGGTGCCTTAGATTTGCCCGCTTAGTTGTTCTACTGAGCCGAGCTCCCCCATGGTTCCTCTCCAGGCGGCCAGGGTGTAGCTCTGGTAAAAAGTCTGGTGTGCCCACCTGCCGGAGCACCGTCACACCATTACCCAGCCATCTTTCCAGCCAACTTCCCATCTACCCAAGTTGATCCGAATCAATTGAATTGGTATTAGCCCAAACAACCACCTATTCTTCTCTCTACTAATTTTTACCGGCAGTGTTATTTCTGGACTTCATTGCTCAGTTGTTTTTAGCACAATGGCTTTCTCGAGAGCTTCAGCGCTGCGATCCTGCTTCCGGCTTGCTGCTAGATCCAATGTCGTCGCTCGACCTCAATTAATCCGCCAGGTCACTCGGCGAGGTTATGCTAGTGGCGGTCATGCACCCGCAAAGGCTGGCGGCGATGCTATTTGGTAGGTTATAATCAACCCTCACTGCTGTCGCTTCAATTGACTGACGTATATCAGGGCTGCCGGAGCCGTCGCGGTAACGGTCCCATCTTGTTGGTGGCTTCTTTCAGGCTCGGAGGATGAGGCACATGGCCATGATGACCATGGAGCTAGCCACGGAAAGTCTCACCATAAAGAGGAGGCCAAGGAGGAACCCGAGGAAGAGTCCAAGGAGGAGTCCAAGGATGAGCCAGAGGAGAAATCCGAAGAAAAGTCCGAGGATCCATCGGAGAAGAGTGAGGATAAGGATGCGGATAGCGAGAAATCCGATGATTCAGGAAGCGATGATAAAGGCACGGATGTAAGTCCATTCAATGTTTTGCATTTGGGCAACGATCAAATATCTAACTTCAGCTTAATATAGACACCCGATACATCTGAAGATGAAGGCGGAGATGATAAGGAAGGTGGTCAACCTAAGCAGGGTGCGGCTAAGACAAACGAGAAGAAATCAGGAGCTCAGAAAGACGAGGTAGAGGAGAAAAAGAGTGATGCAGAGGTATGGATCACCAACTCCTTGTGATCTTCCGTAGAAAACTTACCTTTTGCGATAGAGCACTCCTACCAAGAAAGCAGGAAATGATAACACGAAGAGTAAAGCTTCACAAGATAAGGCCAAAGTGGAAAACAAAGACGCCTCGAGCTCGAAGGTATAACCATAATTTCCTTGCTTAACAATTCCTTACGCATCTCTAAATCTACTTGCATCTCCCTGGGATCATATTGCTAACTTTTGGCTTAGTCCGGGGAGAAATAGGATATGACATTTTCATAGAACGCTAGATTATCTCCGTCTTATGATAACAATCAACATTCTCGAGAGATTTCTCAGTGTACATAATGTATTCAATGGTCACAAAATGGAAACCTTCGCTTCACTACCTTCTCAGACCCTAGTTATAACCCCATGTTGCGAGCATTGTGAGACTTCCAGATAATAGAACAGAGAAGGTCATTCCTCCCAACACATAATAATGTAAGTGTCAATAAGTTGTTTCTGGCACACATATTTGAGAATTTTTCAATTAGGTGTACAACAGCTTTTTTCATTCTCTTTCTCTTCCTTTTGTTTTCCTGAATGGTTTAGTTTATTGTCGTAGTTTCAAGGATTAGTTAGGCCAAGGATCATGAAATATCAAATCATGGATTGCTGAAGTCTTGCCTAAAAAAATGCTACCAATGAAACTGTGCCTGGGGTCTTTCTTCGAGTTGCGATGTACATAACACGAAAAGGAAAGGGCGACCAAGTAGGGCAGGTTTTTCATTTTCCATTACTTGAAAATGTTATGTCCCACCTTCCGGTCGATTTTGTTTCCTCGTCCTTGATCCGCATAATGAGATATTGTTGTGACCTTCCATTTCTATTTCATTGTGAGTCTAGTCACTGTGGTGTTGAAAACCCTTTGTCATGTTCTAACCTGCCCAGAATTCAGGGAACTACCCGCCTCAGAACAAGAAACAAAGTTAACTCAACGTTATCAACACACTTATATGGTGCTATAATCACTATTTCATCACCTGTGCCAGAGTGCAGAGTTTCAGTTACTTGCCCGGGCCAATGGGGCAGGAAGCTAGCTCCTTATACTACTCTCCCTCTACTACTCCAGGTGGCTATCCTTTCTACTTCACGCACGGGACCCGGCCATTTTCGCAACCGGTTACACTGCCATCAAGTAGCACGTCAAGTACTGAGTCAATGGCGCCAAGAAATATCAATATAGTAGCACCAGCTGATGGAAATACGACTATTGCTGGCCCCGAGTATCGACAAGGCTCAGAGAGCGAAGGTTCTAATGCTCGGTCAATCCCTCCTCCTTCAAATTTCAAGATCTACTATGCAACATCTGAGGTTGAAAATAGAGATTTTGATGGCTGGGAAAACAAGCTGTGCTTTCCATTGCCGATTACCGATGTAGGAACCTGCTGCGCTGCTGGATGGATCCCTTGTTATTTGTTCGGGAAGTCGAACTGGCGCTTGGAGCAACTAAGAGAACGCAAAGATCCTTCTAATAAGACTTACAAGAATGGTCAAGGGTGTAACATTTGGTGCTGGGCGTGGGCTGGCTTACAAGTCTTTCATTGTGGCTGTAAGACTCTTTTGCAAAGCGGTCTTGGTTCTGGCTATCCTCACTGACATATATTCAAGGGGTTGGCACTGGTTTCCAACGCAATCGTGTCCGAGCTACATATGGGATCAAAGGCACATGTTTCAATGACTTTTTAACTGCCTATTTCTGCAATTGCTGCGTTCTGATGCAAACAGATCGTGAGATACAGGCTCGGGAAGGCCGTAGTAGTTTCATTACCAACAAAAAGTACGACCCAAACGAAAAGTTAAAACAAGAGGCTTCCGCTAGCCAGCAGCCCATTTCTATGCAGCAGATGCGATATCAACCGGGCGGGGATATTGGTGCATACTCCTCCAACTCGAATGGTGCTTTATCGCCTCAGGAGTCAAATGTTGACCCCAAGAAATCCACACCATTCCCAAAACAAGGAGCAGTACCTTCCCACAGAGACAGCAAAGTTGGATCAGCTTACAGAAATGCCAGAAGTGAACCAGCTCATCGTAAGACAAGTGATTTTGCCTGGTCTGACTTTTCTCTATTTCCCAAGAATAAATCACCCATTACCCAATCAATTCATTCACCCACGGATCTTAGTCAGTCTCGTTCCGGCTTGTGGTCTCCTAATAAAAATCAAGGTTCATTGGAAGATCTGGAAGCTGCAACAACTCACGAAGACCCGGACAAAAGTAACCAGCAAGGACCTCTTCCTCAAGCTCTAGGCACGAACAAGGAGGAGCAGCATCACCATACTGATTCTGAGCAAGAAGCGCCACGGCGAAGCTATGATTCTACTGTCAAGAACTGGAGACATAACTCTGGGAAAAGATCTCCCAAGCGGTCAAAAGTACTGTCAATGGTAAGTTGCATCATGGTCTAATTTCTGAATTTATATTTTGAAGTGCTCTACGTGGGGCGGCATGTACTGTTTCGTTGTATCTAGTATCATTCTCTCAGAGGTTAGGAGATTAATGTGCACATGTTTCAGTCTAAGTAAGATTGGTGGACAGGTTATTGGTCTATCTGCTAAATTCACGGTTCTCATAGGCAGGAGCTTCCACAAAGATGTCTTATGTTCATGACTTCACGGATTGTCCAATCAACAAATCGGTTCTAGATTACTATGATAGGCAACAAAAGATTATAGATGAAAATCAACAGCAGAAGACAAAAATTGATGTCAGTTTGGGGAAAGCCTCAGCCAGTAAGACTTCCTAAAGACTGGCTATAAGATTACTAAATCCTGTAGCAACTTCTCCATTCACCACCACTCCTCATATACTTAATAATAGCACTAAAGCAGTGAGCGGCATCAGTCGTGAAAACAACTCTGAAGAGACTACGGCCAACGCCGAAATTGGGGAACGGGAAAACACCAGCACTCCTACCAAACCTACTTCTAAGACATTTGATAGCCATATTCTAGAAGATTGTCCTAAAGCTAATGACAGGGTAAAAACAAGCAAACCTCGGAAGCCGGTAGAGCACAGTGTTGATCAATGCCCTCGGCACCTAGATGGAACTTCAAGTGACATCGGGGAGCGTCACCAGACTCTCAAGGTTGACCATGGCGAACTTGCAATTGTATATTCTTTCCCCCAGGAGGAGCAGCTGGTGCGACTTTCTAGTTCAGAGAAGGACAAAGGCACATACAATAACGAGGTCCCAAAAAAATCTAAGAAATCAGAAGAAAATAGCATAAACGGTTCTTCTTTGGCCACAACTGTTATAGATGGCACCGAAGAATCAAACGAGAAAATTTTCAAAAATATATCCGAAAAGGCGAACACTAGTCACTTCGTCGATGAAAGTTTGATATTGAGCCACAAGGAGAGTCAAAGAGATATTGGCAGCCAACGAGATCTTAGACACGCTCTTTCTAAAGCTTTTCCTGATAAGGTTGACAAAAATGGTGGTGCCTCAACTTCTGAGTCCCTTCATAGGTCTCAAGAACCTCAACTTGAGTCAGGACTAGAGCATGCTTTAGGTGAGACTCGGGTTAATAGTGTTGTAACCCAGGAGGAACTGTATACGGTATCACTTCCTAGTGAGATGAAATTACATGAAAAGAATGGCAAATCAGTTTGAGAGAAATAGGAGGGTGTATGGGTTTTGTTTCTTGTTGGAGAGGTATATACAGTTTGTTCCATGCTTGGCAAAGGAGATGCAGTGGTTTTATGGTCTTTGCTGGTGGCTCAATGTTTTCCTGAAGCATGAATCATGGGATATGATTATGTTGAATGGCAAGGTGGCTTCTTCAAATAGAAGCGGCGTACCTTTCCTTACTGTTTCAGTTAACTTTACTGCTCAGTAATTAGGCTGGGAATTGTGCGAAGAAAGACGAGATACTAATAGACACTGACAGAATCCATACATATCCATACTCTTGCATACCATAAACTTGAACTTGTGCAATTATACTATGATTTTATTTGAAGGTTTTTATATTGTAAAATATCAATAAACTTCCCACTTACTCAAATTTTGTTGTGAATACACGACTAACTTAGTTGAATAGCGACAGGCAATTAGGCAATTTAGACAACTCCTTTTAGGTAACGCACCTATGTTTGCATACATCGAATTCGAAACGTTGGATGTTGCAAGTAAATTTGCAAAGTCTCAAAATAACACTAGTACCTCAAGCAATAGAAAGATATTCACTAGCATACGATAACTGCATTATGTTATGTCCTCAAATTGGCTCAAAAATGCCACGATAAGACGTTTGACTTGGCTCAAGACGTCTTCTTATTCTTTCTTAATTGAAAACCATAGAAACTTCCAATAGACACCTAACTTCCTGCTAATTCAACAAACACCAGATGTTCCCCAGGCCCCTCCGGTTCCTATGCAGATGCAAAACATGAGAGAGAGCGTAAAAAATGTACTGGGATGAAGAGATGGCGTGTGTTTTTCATTCATATCATGGGATCTTTCTCCTCTGACTCTCCCCGACCCCGGCTTCCATACTTAGACAAGGTAGTTCTTTCTCAATGGCGTTAAATTTCATCGACTTCATTACTCGTACTACCCATACGAACTCTAAACGTGGTGGAGGGAGGGTGATATTTAACCGACAGATTGGTAAAGGAGAAGTGGTTCGCCAACATTTTCGATTTCTGGGATTGTGCATTTCAGGTCGAAGGCTTTGGAGAGGACGATCTTGAAGATCTAGGAATAGTGTTACTAATGCCAAAATAGATGGTGCTAAGAATGATATCCATGACTAACCTTTTGGACATTGATGCTATGGCTTGTGCTGCTAAAAATTAGGCTGGCACGCATGGCCTTTGCAAAGCGACGAGCCTATATAGATGTCAGTACATATACTAGATATATAATAATTGAAAATACTCTTACCTGTACTGTGATCTCCTCCTGATCTTCCCGTGGGAAATTAACAAAATGGTCATATTTTGTACCAACCAAGAAAGGAATAGCTGTCTTATTAAAACCTCGACCTTGACGATACCATTCCTTGATACTATTCAGCGTGCTCTTCCGTGTCAAATCAAACATGAATAAGATAGCAACGGCATCATTGCAAACCAGAGGTAACATATTCACAAACTCCCTCTGTCCTCCCAGATCCCAAATCGAGAAAGTAATTTCAGTATTTCGTATCGAAATTGTCTTTTCCATGAAATTGACACCCAAAGTCTGAATATAATCCTCGTCCCAACTTCCTTCGACATACTTGACCATCAAAGATGTCTTGCCGATCTGTGCATCTCCAACCATGCCAACTTTGATGACGACACTATTCTTGTTCCGGCCTTGCTCTCCCGGTGCTGCACCCCGAGCATTGGGATCTTGATATGAAGCCTGCATGTTTCCGTAGCCGCCATTTCCAGATAAGCCAGAGTTGGGACGAGAAATCGATGGGGCGAATTGAGGAGGGGTAGGATAGCGGTTGTTGGGGTCAACGTCTGGAGTAGGAGATGCTGAGTAACCCTGGTGAGAAGAAGGGAAGTCAGCGGACTGCGATTGTCCATGTCGTCGGTCTGCAAAGCCTTGGGAGTGGGTTGGGGTATGTGATTCTTCCGTTCCCCCCATGGTATCGTCCTGCCCCTCTCCCCGATTGTCATATGCTGGTTCAGCATCCATAGTGTCTACCGCGTCGTGGAACTGGGCAGGTGAGCCCGCTGATAATGTAGAGGAATCCAGATTGTAATCTCCTTGTGAAGCACACAAGGCTCTGTTGATGGAGGGTAGGGAAATAACTAGCCCCAGGCTAACGAACTATCACACCAGATAGTTCAGACTGTCTTAGAAAAAAAGAAAATAAAGGAAGTTCAAGAGTGGCGTGCGAGTGTCAAAGCTATTGCCCAGATTGCTCGTTCTCTGCTGATATATGCGATTAGTTCCTGAGGTTATTCGCAAGCTTGTTGAGATCCCCTGGCGTTACTTGTGTTCTAGTTCTTGAAGAAGTTGGCGCTTGGGCTGAAGGAACGCGTTGGAGGCTGAAGTGACGCGATGTTTACTCGCAGATTGGCGATTACGTTAATAAAATCCATGAAATCAAAAGTACACGCTTCGCCAGCGCATGAAATGTTACTCTCAAAGAGATTGTTTAGTCGTCTTGTTAACTATATCCTTTCCTATTGGGTTGTGCCTGATCAACACCCCTGTAAAATGCCAATTATAACAAGCTAAATTCACCCCATTGTTATAACGCGACTGGTTAAAGGCACACCTCCGATGTTTGGCGGCGGCATACGGCGTACGGATTTCGTGGGGTGAGGTTGCTCTTAGACTTCCAAAAAGTTACAGAGAAATCAAACAAACTCAACCAGATGGCCTCAATTGCACGATCTTTACGGCCAATGGCCTCGCGATTGTCCGCCAGGTCGAGTGGAAGTATCACAGCTTCATGGAGATCGTCATCACGACCTTTCTCCTTCTCAGCAGTTGGTGAGCTCCAACGCATTCCTGTTAATGTATTGTGACGCTTATAGTTGCATAGCACAATCCAAGCGATACACCAAAGACCATGAGTGGATTGAACTCTCCGATGACAAGAAAACCGGCACTATTGGTATTTCGGACTACGCGGCCCATGCTCTCGGTGACGTGGTATACGTTGAGCTCCCAACTGTGCCATCAGAGGTTACCAAAGGAGATGCTATCGGAGCTGTGGAGTCAGTGAAGTCAGCATCAGATATCAACTCTCCAATCAGCTGTACTGTTACGGCCGTCAACGAATTTCTGGAAGAGAAGCCAAGTGCTATCAATCAGGGACCTGAGGATGTTGGGGCGGCCGGGGGATGGATTGCGAAAATTGAGGTTTCGGAGGCGGGAGTCAAGGACTTAGATGACTTGATGGATGCTGAAGCATACAAGAAGTTCACGGAGGAAGAGTAAGGGTTGGCGCATAGATGGTACTAGAAATGGACAAACGGAGTTGTTATCCTTGGAGATTTGGGTTTACTGGGCGATAACTGCCTATTCAACAAAAGGAGTTCCCAGAAGCTTATGCAGTAATCAGGTTGTTGTATGGATGGCTATGCCTATTCTAACTGCCTATAGAACGGCTGTCAATGTTACACAAAATCAAGAATCTAATACTGGCCAAATAACAAGTTTCATGATCTACTGTTGACAAGCCAGCCACTATGGATTTATAATTGAGATCTCTTAGGTTTAAATCAGGCTGGAGAAGAGGTCCTCAAAGTGCTCATACAGAGGCTGCTCATTATCTAGAATAGTGAGCTCATAACATGACATCATGTCGCGAAATCGTGTTTCCTTGCTGCGCCAAACAAGTGGTCAGGTAGCTCTACAAAATTCCGTACATCTACGCAAAGAAAATACTAAGAGCAGCCCCCATCACCATGGCTTGATGGCTGGCCGGGTTGCATTGATCTTGTCTAAAATCGTACCTGCGCCTTTCTTGACCAGATCCTCAGCAAGTGTTTTACCAAACTCTTCCGCATCTCTAACGCTGAGGATCTCATCTAATCGCTCTGCCTCAACACTCTCAGTTCCGTCGAGACTGACGACTATTGACTTCATCAATAATTTGCCCTTTTCAATCCAGGTTGCCTCAACTCCAATTGGTATACTACATCCGCCTTCCAGCGTGCGCAATAAGCTTCGCTCCGCCGTGCCTGAAAGCGTGGAATTTTCATTTTCCAGAGACTTTAAAAGGCTAATAATTCTCTCGTCGCCCTCACGAATCTCAATTGCCAATGCGCCCTGACCAACAGCATATAGCATTCCTCCACCAGGAGTTTTTGAATCAAGATATTGCGTTATTCTTGCTCCCAAGTCCATCCGGAGTAAGCCAGCAGCTGCCAAAACCAAACATGAATACTCGCTATCCTCGGCGTCCAACTTGCTCAGTCTCGTTCCGACACTTCCTCTCACGTCCTTGAACTTCAAATGTGGGTAATGTTTCTTCACCTGTGCACTTCTTCGAACACTGCTAGTACCAACAACTGCTCCAGCTGGCAGCTCAGACAGAGCTTTATAATCCGTTCCTGCTTTCATAACAATGGCATCTCTTGGATCCTCTCGTTCCATAATGCATCCAATTATGCACTTCTCTGGCAGCTGCGTTGGCATATCCTTTAGACAATGGACAACAAAATCCAATCTCCCATCCAAAAGTTGTGTCTCCAGCTCATACGTCCATAAGCTTTTTGCCCCGAATTCACTTAAGGCAGTAGTCTGATTCTTGTCCCCCATTGTACTCATAGCATGGATTTCGTAGTCAGCATCTGGATGTGCTTTCTTTAGAGCGGAGACCACTGATTCCGCCTGAACAACAGCAAGAGGTGACTTCCGTGTACCAATATTGATTTTCTGGGGGGTGAGGCCAGCTTCTGAAGCTTTTCTCTTATGTGAGATGTCGATGGCGGGGGACTTCTCGGAGACGTTCGTGGTAGGATCGATAGGAGAGCGGCTGGAGGTAGACTCCAATTGTTCGTGGGTAGACATGCTGAATTGGTCGATTTGTTGGATTTTGTATAAGTCTTGAAGTCTCAATACTAGTCTGAGGGTTCTAAATGGGTGGTTTCGAAGTTAGCTGAAGCTGTGTCTGTAATATTTGGTGGGGCGAGTGGTGGGGTCACTGGACAGGCAACCGAATTTGGAGTACGAAAGAAATAAAGCACCGCCCGCTGATCTTTAACCTGAACCCTGCCTGAACGATTTAGTAATCCTACTGTAGGACTGCAAGTCAATAATCTGATAAACTGTAAGCCATAATCTAGTCTGTAAGAACAATTCTTTAGCTCAAATCCAATAGCAATTTCCTCCCCTCCAATTGAATCTAAATTTAACAAACTCTATAGTGAACCAGCTCGGTTATCCAGACATGTATGTACAGTACGCAAGGCGCTTATATGCAACAAATCTCACTGTTTGCTCCTATTTATACATTTTTTTCTCCGACATGTTAGGTTGTTATGGGTTTCATGTACGTCTTGAATTGTTGAAAGTAAGTCAATCGGTGGTACCACATAGAAAATATCTATTAGTTATATTGCTTCTACAAGCCCAGGCAGGAGTCGTTACAAGTATCTGATGATATAGACGAAGATCTGAATCGTCAAGCTAATGAATCTGGCAATGGGTTCGTCAAGTGGTCAAAAATTTCCCTGGTAGTCTCGTAACCATTGATTCAAAGGCGTATTAATTTCCTTAATACACGCTCTTCGATCTATGCATTATCTTTAAAGTTAGGTCATATGTCTGTGGCGATAGCTTTCAGATGCTATTTCAATGTTAGTGATCCTGAAAGCTATATCCTGTTATATCATCTTCGATTGTCTCTGAGAACGTAATGCTGCAAAAAAAAAATTGAAGACCTGTCGGGTCATGGAAAACCACGTTCCTCAATGTACTTGATTTACCGCCTTGAATGCAGTCTTCAACCTGCGATCTTCTGGCCGCTTTCTTGTCTTATGGGAGAGAACTAGTTCCTCTCATGCAATAGGGCTATTGTGTAGTATGTTAAGAATCCTTGATGCATGACCATGCCATGATATACGAACTACATGAAAGGCAACTGGGAGAAACTGGGAAATGTTAATTCCAATTCTGCATTGGCTGAGTCTTTAAATAAGCAACACTGCTAGGAGCTTTAGCATAAGGCCCTGAAGCCTCATTCAACTGAAATAGGAGAGCGTTGACCTTGGAGAAACCAACACAAATGCCAACTTTATAAGTTCACTGTATGGAATAGGAAACGCATAATTATTTATCCCTTGGAAACAGTGAGCAACTGTTTGTGGGATGGAAACATCTCGCTTAAAAAAGGAGGCTTCGTGCCAAGTTTGAAAACAAACACAATATGAAGTTGTATTACCAGATATCAAAGAGAAGTATTAAATGTGTACCCTATATCTTGTGATGTAATTTAAGGTTGCTAGACGAGTTTCTTATCTTAAAAACTGGAGATTTCTCCCTGATAGAATGAGGTGATATGTGTCATAAGAAAGATCGCAAGATTTTGGAGTGCTCCTTAGTGAAACTACTGAAATGAAAGTCAGCAATCATTAGGATTGGAAAAGGTTGGGAAGGCAGTGATAACTTGACTGAGCTTTTGTAAAGTTCACCAGTTGAGCCATCCTAGCCTTTGACCGAATACAGCAGGTTGGCAGTCCTCGATCACTCGTTGAAACACACGCTCAATTTCAGCTGTGACAGGAAACACAATTTTGCTAAAGTGGTTTCATCTTGTCTTCCGATATTATAGCTGCTAGTAGTGATGTTTTAGGCTCTGAGCACTTGCGAAATTCGTCGTTTTGGGTGGTACTTTGAACATCTGACAACTAGTTGTGTATATCACTAAACCCGTAATTACTCATCTACGAGTAGTTATCTTGAAAAGGAGATACCACTAAATTTGAAACCCCTATAAGGTATTGAATCTATTGAGGATATATGTAGTATCCTCAAGACGAACCTACTAAGGTAAACTAAACCCCCACATGAGAAGTTGGCGGAAGCTTGTTACCCAGTAACAGCATCTTTGAGGTATCCCATGAGCCTTTTCTTCACTATTCCTTGAAGCAACTTGATCTTGGAGATGGCCTCGACACTTGACTTTGTAGATGGACAAAGCAGAAACTATATTGATGTTCTCAGAAGTTTCCTTCCTAGCTGCCGTAAGCAGGCAGCTAGAAAAAGGCAATTGCTCTTTGCTATATAATAGACTGCTCATATAGACTCAAATGACTCCTAACGATTTGATCAGGAGAGGTCATCTCCCTCTACAGGCCTAATACACCATAACAAGGAAAACCGCAAGTAATCCAAAATGGTGTCTTTCCAATATCCGAGGACTTCCAAAAGAGACCATAGGGTGAGGTACAATACAGCACATAAGGTAGGAGGTAACTAGTGACCCGCCTCCGGACAGAAGTATGCGGTCAACCTCTCTCTATGCTCACCCCATACATAATATTTTACCTACCTATCCTATGCACAGTACCTTGGAGATGATCTGCCTTCTTGGATTAATAAGTCTGAAGTGTCTAAAACAAAATCGGAAGATATTGTATATTTCCCTTCATAGATTCCTGTTGTTCCTACCGGCATCGTTCATCCCCTCGCCAAATTGGCGTACAGTCTAAAAAGTATTGATGCGCGTCATCAGCCCCCGCCCCTCCTGGTTGAGATGTCCATCGTCATAGAGTCTAGGCCTCAACTCAAGGGAATAAGCTATTAAGTCATTCTTGCCTCCAGTAAAGTATTCCACACTCATCATCACATCATCACATCAACTTTGTTAATTATCAGTTGTGTACTCATATTCATATTCACATTCTCTACATTCGCATTCACATTCACATTCACATTAACGCCTTCCCCCCCCAATATCTTCCATATTTCCAAAACCGAAGATGTATATTCCGAATGCACAACACTTCCTCGCATCTGGCCTTACAGCCAGTCTGTTGCTCACTGGTGGCTCTATTAAAGGTTGGCCAAATCTCCAGACTACATCACTATTTCAGTGCTAATCAAGTATGGTAGCTGGTAAAGAAATTAGTTCCGGCTCCATCATGGACTATGCCGTCGAGAAGTGCTTAGACAAGGACGGAAACCAGCGATGCACCACCCCCTTCCTCGTCAAGTCAGGTCAATGCTATAAAATTGAATGGTCCTCTGAGGGTGTTCTGTCTCACACCACCGTCGAAGTCCGCGATGCCGGGAGTAACGAAATCGTTTACTACCGAGATACGAATGGAGAATGGGAGCCTGAGAAAGGGGAGCTTGTCTACTTGGACTTCAAGCCGAAGATTTGGAAGCAGGTAAGCTGCGTCAGAGTAACCAAATTTCATAAACAGACCACTAATGGACGTCAGGGTAACTCAACTGTTGAGTATACTGTCAAAACGTGTTAGACTGAACGCACAAGGTTCCTCGTGATGTAAATAAAGTAATGGCGGTTGGCAAGCTTGCAATGGCTTGTTTCAGGTCGTCGTGTTGTAAATATAGCTACTCTTTCAATTGTACAACTACAGTACGCTACTACCAATAATTAAACTAATTAACCAATGAAAGTCATTTCAATGCCATTTTACGCGTCACTGAAACCAGAACAAGATCTTGAAAGGGTACAAAAAGGTAAATTCCCTGCTCTAAAGAGCAAGGCCGAATTCTACTGTGCCAAATACAACGTAACAAGTGGGAGTAAGGAAGGAATACGACCAATTGAGAAAAGTATTCATACTCCATATATTCAACGCAAAGACCTCACGGGGCGACACGCTGCAGTTTGTGGACGACAACAATAACAACTGGTTCGGAAAAACTTCCACTTGTATTCAGCAGTCGTGTCTAAATTGGAAGTCTGCACTCGTATGGAAAGCAGACGAGGACGGTTGTCGACTCCGCCCCCTCTTCCCCAGAAACCGAACAGGTGAATACGGGAACTAATACTACTGTACAACAACATAGAGCAGCCTCTCGTATTTTCCAATCGATCAACACTGTATCCCACGTGATATGTACTGTATCAAGCATGTTTTAGGCTAATTATAAGTAGTGTGAGGATTACTGTACTCCATACTGTACATGGAGTGGAGCTGACAACATCATGCTAATCCGCCGTTTCCGAGCTTGTACCGAACAATGCAACTTACTAGTATACTGTTTGTACCGTTTGTACTGTTTGAACCTGTTTGTACTATATTCTACAAATAGTACTTTCGTACCCTAACATCACTAATATACACTAGATAGTAATAAAGTATCTAGGCCAATTAAGTTTTGGGCCCGCTGGAGGTTCCTCGTACCGTATGAGTAGTCAGAAGCCCAAACCCAGAACACGTTTCCCTTATGGGTCTAGTCCCACAACTTTATAACCCATCGGCCTATGGACGTCGATTCTTGGACCCACCTCGTATTGAAAATGTGGGGTATGAGAGCCAACTATGACAGCCTTGCTTGGCCTTGGAAACGGTACGGGACTACGGAGGTAGGATCATGTCACTACTGGGGTAATGGAAGTGCATGAGGCATGGTGAAATGAAATCTAACTCTAAACTCTGAACTCTAAATGTTTACTTACTACTAATTGCCTCAACAACATCCGCATCCGACCGCGATGCTTCTTCCCTTTTGCTCTATCTCATCCATAATTGCAATCGTGCCAGCCCAAACCTGCTCCCCAACTTCCTAATTACCAAGCATCTTTTGACTGAACTAGAAGCCTCGTTGGTGACGGTTATTGGTTTCGCGCTCCTTGCGCTGTTATGTTAGCATCGGTTGTATATTGAAGATTCACAGTTGGAAAAGAAAGCCCGAAGCCCTCGGCGCATCGCCTTCGTGATGGCAAGATGGAGTTTCATAGCCGTTTGTTGGCTATCGTTGCAAAGCGCCACTGCGATTAAAGTCAATGTGGAGGATCCAGGTAAGATGCTCTGCGTTAGATGTTGCGGAGACCACCGACATTCTAATCCTATTTACAGAGGTCATGAAAGAAGCTGCTAGTATAGCAGCTAAGAAACTGATGAGTTACTACCATGGAAATGAACCGGGCCAGCAACCCGGCCTGCTTCCTCCGCCGTATTATTGGTATTGCGCTCCCCCAAAATGGATGCCTGGCATTTGCTAACCCATCCATAGGTGGCAAGCAGGAGCTATGTTTATGACTATGTTGGATTACTGGAGGTTCACAGGCGACGCAACGTACAATAATCTCACTAAACAGGCATTACTTGCTCAGACCGGGCTGGACAACGACTACATGCCCAGAGAACAGAGAGGTCAGCTTGGAAATGATGATCAGGCATTCTGGGGAATGGCTGCTATGAATGCGGTAGAATACAACTTTCCCGATTCAACAGACCCAAAGGACCCTTCGTGGCTAGCACTTGTGCAGGCGGTATTTAACACCCAAGCTGCACGATGGAGTACGGAAACATGTGGGGGTGGCCTATATTGGCAAATATACGAATCAAATAAAGGCTATTTCCTCAAGAATACAATTTCGAACGGCTGTTTCTTCCAGCTCGCTGCTCGGCTAGCAAGATACACGGGGGATCCGATGTACTTAGAATGGGCTGTCAAATCATGGGATTGGATGAAATCCGTGAATCTGATCGACGACAATTGGAGCATATATGATAATGTTGATTCGAAGGTTCCAGGCTGTAGCCGACAAGACAGGAAGCAGTGGACATATAATGCCGGAGTCCTGATGGCCGGTGCTGCGACCATGTACAACATCACTGGTGAAGAAATATGGAAGAACAGAACTCAAGGCCTTGTGGACACGACTACTTTCGCCTTTTTCCCGGTAAGCCAACCCGAATCAGTCTTTTGTAGTTCTTTAGGGCTATCCTGCCAGCGGACTCATGGTGGAATTTTGTCTGATAACGTGATTTGATTTGCTACATGCAACAGCAGTCCCGTCTGTCTCATGCTTTAAAACAAACCCCTTTGATAACTGAGCAACTACTAACATCTGCTATCTAGAACGGTATCATGAAGGAAATATGCGAAGAACTTACCGTTTGCAACCCTGACCAAAGGTCTTTTAAGGCCTATCTATCAGCTTGGATGGCTCGTACCACCCAATTAGCACCATTCACATATAACAAAATAATGCCTTATCTGAGATCATCCGCCGTAGCAGCAGGAAAGCAGTATGTTCCCCTCCCCATTTGTTCTGAAGATGAATCTCCTACGCGACTTTTCTATATTGTACCTTTCGGAGTCTGTTCTGTTATTTGAACTACCGCTGATTTATGAATAGGTGCTCTGGCGGTGCAGATGGTGTCACTTGTGGAACGAAGTGGTTCATGAACGAAACATGGGATAAAACAGATGGCGTTGGCCAACAGATGAACGCCATGGAGGTCTTCCTTTCAACCACCATCGCTCAACAAGTTGCCCCTGTCACAATTGTAAGTGGCGGTACTAGTAAAAGCGACCCGACAGCCGGCATCGGAAACAGCGATGGAGATATATCCAACCCATTCATTACACCTGTAAACCGAAAGGACAAAGCCGGCGCCGGGATAATCACTGCGATCCTCTGTGCTATCATTTTGTTTTCGTGCTATTTTCTCGTAAGCTCGAGTTTTGAGAGTGGTGGCTCGGGTCCGAGGATCAAAGATAAACGTATGAGCGCGTTTGCACTTCCGTTGCATAAAAAGACCCGTAAAGGAAAGGGGAAGGAAAAGGATATACAACCCGAAGTCTTGGATTTAGGTTCGGGTAGAAGGGATAGCCCTGCTATTCTACAACCTATTGATGAGACACCTACAAGTCCAACCCCGATATATAAAGGTGGAACGATGCCCACATGACGAATTCGATGTAGGAAAAGAATCATCGTATCCGTTGGGGGCGAACCTCTATTATTATCACGACTTAAAGTCTCGCACGAATACAGCCTCCTTATTGGGAAAGACTCGCCAGCAAAGGCAAGGCAAGGCGTTTGGTGTCTGGGTGTAATGAGGCAAAGAGTACATATTTTTATGCTCAACACCAATTCATAGGTATATAATGGAACCAAAATAAATAGTAAAATGAACTAATGCAACCACATCCGCTTTGGTTATGATGCCAAAATTAGAAAGAGAGTAAGTCTCGTAATCAAATATGCAGTTTTAGACATTTGATTGGGAAAGATTTTGTCTTCGTCTATTCATGGTAATTTTGATCGTCAGAACCTTCAAGTTCCCTACTCATTGAGCTCCAAACGCTGAAACATTCCAACGTGCATAATTCCTTCCTCATCCCACTTGCCCATCCCCTGATCAACCTTGTAGCCCCATTTTGCCCACGTCTTTTCCACCTGTTCTTGAGCATGCACGCATATCAAACCCTTCCACACGGGGACATCCTCGATACTCTCCGCCCCCAAATTCTCCATCCCTACCTCCGCTACGCTGGGGTTGAAGAACGTGGGGTTTTCTCGCGCCCATGTCATCGCTGCGTTAACTAGTACTTTCGCCATGCCAGAGCCACGGAATTCCTTGATCACGGCAAGCCGTCCAAGTTTGAGGTAGGGCTCGACACCATCGTGAAAAGTGGTCTTGCGATCTACGATGTAGGACGGTGGCCCAGCGGCCATGACCTCGGGACTGAAGACAAACTTCGAGCCGGGCTCCGGGTGTGGGAAATGGGGGAAGGGGACGAGACGGATGGTACCTATGGGGGTGGTGCGTGTTTTGCTTTCTTGCGGCTTTGTTATTTTGCCGAATGAGTCGATTTCTCCGGCGGAAACGACGGTGTTTATAGAGGCGTAGATCACCCAGTGACAACATCGAGGGTCGTCAGTGTCGAATTCGTTCTCGGGAGGAATGCCTTGTTCTTGAACGAAGACTTTCTCTCGTACTTCCATAGCATCCAGGAAGGTCTTTGGGACAGCTGACGATTGGGAAGCAGGTGGCTTCGTAGCATCGTAGGCAGACAGGTCGGAGGGGTCCAGGAAGGCTGTGAATGGAGTGCCCATCATGAAGTCTAGTAATGTACTGAAATACTGAAAATTGTTCTTTGGTGGTTCATTGACTATCCAAAGGTAGGTAATAAATATATGGAATCCACCTCACATTCCTCTCGGTGCTAAGTCAAACTTAAAAGTCACTGGTGTGAAGAATAAAGATGTAATTTTCCTAGACTTTGGTTGAAGATAAACGCCAATTCTTACTCGGTGGAATCGGGCTAATTTGCAATGGATAGAAAGTTAGTTCTGCTCAATGTATTAGTGATGGTAGACACAAATTTCGGGATAATATAGCATAGTGTTCTATCTGCTATAGTATAGCAGTAAAGGCATACCACAGATGGTTATTAGTCCAATACTAAATAAAATTGGAATTGGTGGTTGCTGTGATTAACATCAAAGCATGGCGGTGGGTTGAGGTGTCATCCTGGTATCCTTATCAATTCCTTATGTCATCAGCCAGGGGAAAAGACGATGGATCAACCTAGCGTATCTTAGCTCCTTAGCCTCACGAGGCTCGGCTGCTAGTCCGTCATTTTTATAGAGTGGCTTCTCTAACCAAAAACCGTGTCCTTTTTGGACTGACAAGGGTTATTTGCAACACAACTGACGACTTTCCAATTATTGCACTGCTGGCGTTTAGAAAATAGACTTGTGGACAGATCTGATCTGGATGGTTTAGCCAGAATATAAACTATCCTTCCGCCACCACACAAAACTGCTGGTTCACTTATTCGTATCCCTTCATTTTGGCGCAACATGACTTCCCCACGAAATAAGATATTATCTTCGCCCTTCCTCACAATAATCTGCCTCTTTTACGTATTCACCTCAGCATTAGCTGCATCTGCAGTTCTGGGAGTTGATCTAGGAACCGAATACATCAAAGCAGCACTTGTCAAACCAGGGATCCCACTCGAAATCGTCCTCACAAAGGATTCCAGACGGAAGGAAGCCGCCTCAGTAGCTTTCAAGCCAAACAAGAACCCACAAAAAGGATCATACCCAGAGAGAGCATATGGCTCAGATGCCGTAGCACTGTCTGCGCGATTCCCCGGCGATGTTTATCCCAACCTCAAGACCCTTCTGGGACTGTCAGCAGATCACTCCGTGGTTTCAGAATGGGCCTCAAGACACCCAGCGTTGCGATTAGTTGCGGATAAGACGAGAAATACTGCGGCATTCCGAAGTGGCGCATTTACAGACGATGAGGAGCCATTCACGGTGGAGGAATTTCTGGCCATGGAACTTCAAAGCATACAGAAGAATGCGGAGGCTTTGGCCGGAAAGGGTAGCAGGATCAGGGATCTTGTCATTACTATTCCCCCTTTCTATACGGTAGAGGAGAAAAGAGCTGTACAATTGGCAGCAGATCTAGCTGGTCTACGTGTCCTGGAATTGATCAGTGATGGATTAGCCGTAGGTTTGAATTACGCAACATCCAGAACTTTCCCTAGCATTACCGATGGGGCAAAGCCTGAGTATCATATGGTCTTCGATATGGGTGCTGGCTCAACCAAGGCGACAGTTCTGAAGTTCCAGGGACGCACGGTTAAAGATATCGGAAAATACAACAAGACCATTCAAGAAGTCCAAGTATTGGGCAATGGATGGGATAGAACTCTTGGAGGTGATGCTCTCAACGCAGTTATTGTAGATGACATGATTGCTCAGTTTGTGGATTCCCCAAAAGCCAAGAAGATATCTGTGACTGCTGAGGGGGTGCAAGCACACGGAAGAGCAGCGTCAAAATTATGGAAAGAGGCTGAGCGACTCCGTCAAGTTCTCAGTGCCAACACAAACACCCAGGCGAGTTTTGAAGAGCTTTACGAGGATGTTGATTTCAGATACAAGATCAGCCGGGCAGACTTCGAGAAGATGTCTGAAGCTCACGCCGCTCGAGTAGGCGTCGCAATCCAGAAGGCTTTGGATATGGCAGAGTTAACAGTTAAGGATCTTGACTCCGTGATCCTCCACGGTGGTGCCAGTAGAACACCATTTGTTCAAAAGGCGCTTGAGAAAATAATCGGGAAAGCGGACAA